>WNFZ01005672.1_pt1 | contig 11419 bp, 11 predicted proteins | sample 5400081 | NCBI WGS metagenome assembly WNFZ01 (sample SAMN13153365, study PRJNA577476) | soil metagenome | isolation source: 80 cm soil or saprolite under grassland replicate 1 | place: USA:California | collected 2016-06-15
AGCCCCAGGTCGAGGTCCTTGCGCAGCAGATAAGGCGTGAAGGTCACGTGGAAATCGAGGTTGACGAAGGCCGGGGCCTTGTAGCGCGTGAAGGTCGAGCCCATCACGCTCTTGTTGAGGAAATCGAGAAAGGCGTGGCGCGGCACGCCCGCTTTTTGCGCGAGCACCGTGATCTCGGCCATGCACTGCGTCACCACGCCCAGCATCACGTTGTGGCAGATCTTGACGATTCTCGAGAGCTCGCCCTCGCCGACGTAGGAGGAGCCCTGCCCCATCATCGCGAGGTAGGGCGCGGCCGCATCGTACGCCGCCCTGGGACCCGACACGACGAAGGTGAGCTTGCCCGCCTTGATGACTTTCGCGTTTCCGGAAACGGGCGCCGAAAGGAGCTCGACGCCGTGCCCGGCGAGGATCTTCCGAAGCTCCGCCGAGCCCTCCAGAGAGATCGAGGAACACTCCACCACCATGCGCGGCACGCGGCCTTTGCCGCTTGCTTTCGACAGCAGGCCTTTCGGCCCGGCGATCACTTCCTTGACGTCGTCGAAGGTCGAGACCATGCAGAACACGATGTCGCAGCCGGCGAGATCGGGCAGGGAATCGGCGATCTTCGCGCCGTCCTTCGCGAGCGGCTCGGCTTTCGCGGGGGTGCGGTTCCAGACGGCGATGTCGCAGCCCGATTTTGCCAGCCGGCGCGCCATCTCGAAGCCCATGCGCCCGGCGCCGATCCAGCCGAGCCTCGCTGCTTTTGCGGCGATCAATTCAGCTCTCCTTCGACTTCATTTGGGTGCGGGCTCGATCACCGCGAGCACCGTGCCCACCGGCACCGTGCTGCCGGCCTCGACCAGGATCGCCTTGAGCACGCCGCTCGCGACCGCCGGAATCTCGGTCGTCACCTTGTCGGTCTCGACCTCGAAGAGCGGCTCGTCGGCGCGCACGACGTCGCCCACCTTCCTGTACCAGCTCGCCACCGTTCCCTCGGTCACCGTCTCGCCCAGCTGCGGCATGATCACGTCCATTGCGTCTGCGTTCGGCTCACGCGGCGCGCCGTGAACCCAGCGCGCGCTTGACCTCGCTCGCGATGCGCGCCGCGCTCGGCACGACCGCGTCCTCGAGCTGGTCCGCCGCGGGCAGCGGAATGTGCGGGGTGGTGATGCGGATCACCGGCCCCTTGAGCGCGCCGAAGACCTCCTCCTGGATGAGCGATGCGATCTCCGCGCCCCAGCCGCAAAGGCGCGGGTTTTCCTCGACGGTGAAGACGCGCCCGGTGCGCGAGGCTTCGCGAAGCAGCGTGTGCGCGTCGAGCGGCACGAGCGAGCGCACGTCGATCACGCTCGCGTGAATGCCGTGGTCGGCGGCGAGCATCTCCGCCGCTTTCAGCGCGCGCGGGACCATCGCGGCGAGCGCGATGATCGTGGCGTCGCCGCCTTCGCGCAGCAGCTTCGCGCGTCCGAGCGGCTCGAGGTGCTCGCCCTCGGGCACCTCGCCCTTGTTGGCGAGCAGGCTCTTGTGCTCGAAGAACACCACCGGATCGGGATCGCGGATCGCCGCGGCGAGCAGCCCCTTCGCGTCCGCAGGATTGGAAGGCGCTACGACCTTGAGGCCGGGAACGGCCATCGCCCAGTTCTCCACGCTCTGAGAATGCTGCGCGCCGAAGCGGGAGCCCGCGCCGTTCGCGGTGCGGATGACGAGCGGGAGCGTGATCTGCCCGTCGCTCATGTAGCGCGTCTTCGCGATCTCGTTCGCGACGTAGTCCCAGCAGCAGGCGAGAAAATCCGAGAACATGATCTCCGCGACGGGCCTCAGGCCCGTCATCGCCGCGCCCATCGCCGCGCCGAGGATCGCGAGCTCCGAGATCGGCGTGTCCTTCACCCGCCGCGGCCCGAACTCCTCGAACAAGCCCACCGTGGTCTTGAACACGCCGCCCGCGGCGGCCGTGTCCTCACCGAACAATACGACGCGCTCGTCGCGCCTCATCTCCTGCGCGATGCCGGCGGCGACCGCTTCCCGGTAGCTCAATTGCGCCATGCGTTGCCTCCGTCCGCCCAGACGTCGGTCATCGCCGTCTCGACCGCGGGCGTCGGCGAGGCCTTCGCGGCTTCGGTCGCCTGGTCGAGCTTCGCCATCGCGTCCGCCTCGATTTTCGCGAGCGCGCCTTCAGCGATGCCCATTCCGAGCAGGCGGTCGCGGTACAGCGCCAGCGGATCGCGCTTCATCCATTCCTCGACTTCTTCCTTCGGCCGGTACTTGGCGGGGTCGGCGCGGGAGTGCCCGCTGTGGCGGTAGGTGAGGCATTCGACGAGCGAGGGCCCGCCGCCCGAGCGCGCCTTGGCGATCGCCGCGCTCGCGGCCTGGAACACGGCGTCGGCGTCGTTGCCGTCGATCACCTGGCGCTCCAGTCCGTAGCTCGCGGCGCGGTCGGCGGCCGGGTGCTTCACCGCGGTGACGGCGGAAATCGGCGTGTACTCCATGTACAGGTTGTTCTCGCAGCAGAAGACGACCGGGAGCTTCCACACCGCGGCGAGGTTGAGCGCCTCGTGGAAGGCGCCGATGTTGGTCGCGCCGTCGCCGAAGAACGCGACCGCCACCTGCTTCGTCCCGCGGTACTGCGCCGACCACGCGGCGCCCGCCGCGATCGGGAGATGCGCGCCGACGATCGCGTAGGAGCCCATCACGCCGTGCTCGACGCTCGTCAGATGCATCGAGCCTCCCTTGCCTTTCATCAGGCCGCATTGCCGCCCCATCAGCTCGCCCAGCACGGCGAGCATCGGCGCGCCCCGCGCGAGCGTATGGTGATGGCCGCGGTAGGTGCAGAAGCTGTAGTCGTCCTCGCTCATCGCCGCGGCGAATCCGGCCGCGACCGCTTCCTGGCCGAGCGCGAGGTGGCTCGTGCCCTTCACCAGGTTCTGCAGGAACAGGTCGTAGGCGCGCTTCTCGCAGTAGCGGATCTCGACTTGCAGCTGGTACAACTTGAGCCGCGTCGCCTCCGGGATGGCGTCGATCTTCGGGGCCGATTTGGCCGGGCGCGCTTTTTGACTCGCACGCATGGTCGGAATTGTCTCCTCAGTACGGATTTGCGATCGGCAGCTCTTCGGCCGGATAGAGCGAGATGATCTTCGCGCCCTCGGGCGTGAGGATCACTTCCTCTTCGATCCTTGCCGCGGAGATGCCGTCGGTCGCCGGGCAATAGGTTTCCACCGCGAACGCCATCCCCGCCTTGAGCTCGATCGGCTCCTTGAAGGAAGTGAGCCGCGAGATCAGCGGCCGCTCGTGCAGCCCGAGGCCCAGCCCGTGGCAGAAGTTGAGCCCGAAGGCCTCCATCTCGCTCGCAAAGCCGATCTCCTTCGCCTCGGGGAAAGCGCGCGCGATCTTGTCGCTCGTCATGCCGGGCTTCAGCAGCTCGATCGCCTTGTCGATCCACTCGCGCGCTTTCCTGTACGCCGTCCGTTGCGGCGCCGTCGCGCGGCCCACATTGAACGTCCGGTAGTAACAAGTACGATAGCCCATAAACGACTGGATGACGTCGAAGAACGCCTGGTCGCCGGGCCGGATGAGGCGATCGGTGAAGTTGTGCGGGTGCGGCGAGCAGCGCTCCCCCGATATCGAATTGATCGCCTCGACGCAGTCCGAGCCCATCTCGTAGAGGCGCCCCGTCGCGAGCGCGACGATCTGCGATTCCTTGACGCCGGGCTTCAAGGCCTCGGCGATGTCCTGATAGACGCCGTCCACCATGGCGGACGCCATGTTGAGGAGCGTCAGCTCGTCGATGTTCTTCACCTCGCGCGCCTGGAGCATCACCTGCTGGCCGTCGCGCACCTCGATCCCGAGCTTCTGCAGCTCGAACATCATCGGCGGCTCGACCACGTCGAGGCCGAGCGGCATGTCGCCCACGCCTTCGGAGTCGAGGATCGCCTTGATCTCCTTCGCCGCTTCACGAAACAGCGTGATATCGCTTCCCACCGCCCCGCGCAGCCCAAGCAGGCCGGCTTTGCAGTGATCGACGCGCAGCCAAGGCGCGTAGAGCCGGTGGTGCTGGGCCGCGCTGCCGAAATCCCAGATGTAAGGATCGCCGTTGCCCGTGAGGAGCGAGTAGCGCGTGAGCTTGTCGCGCGCCCACTCGCCGATCACGGTGCTCGTGGTGTAGCGGATGTTGTGCTGATCGAACGAGAGCAGCGCCCCCAGGCCCGAAGCTGCGAGCGCGGCGCGCACGCGCGCGAGGCGATAATCGTGCAGCCGCCGGAAATCGATGCGCTCCTCGAAGTCGACCTGGGTGTGGCCCGGAGCGTGCAGCGGACGCTTCCAGTCGTGGTGCGGGTCGATGTCGTCGGGCCGGACGATTTTCGGCCCGGCGGATTTTTTCGGCATGTTCATCGACGTCTTCTCTGGAGGACTTCTCTGCGGAATGCGAAGTATGCCACGCGAGCGACCCGCAGCCTACTTTGCCGGTTCCTAGTTGGCCTGGATTCCCGCAGCCTTGATGAGCCGGGCGTTCGACTCGAACTCCTGCTTGATCATCGTATCAAAATCAGGCAGCGACATGGTCAGGGGATCGACGCCGAGCTTGAGAAACTTTTCGCGCACCTCGGGCGAGCTCACCGCGGCGTTGAACTCCTTGTTCAGCCGCTGGACGATGTCGCGCGGGGTCCTCGATGCGATCAGCGCGCCGATCCAGAAGTTGTAGTCGGAGTTCGGATAGCCCGCCTCGACGGTGGTGGGCACGTCGGGGAAGAGCGCGCTTCTCCTGGGCGAGCCCACCGCGAGCGCGCGCAGCTTGCCTTCCTTCACCTGGGGCCCGGCCTGGAACGGAAGCGCAAAGTAGAAATCGGCGCGTCCGGTGAGCACTTCGGTGAGCGCGTCCGGCGCGCCCTTCATCGGCACCTGCAGCACCTCGATGCCCGCGGCGATGCGGAAGCGCTCGAGATTCATGTGCGTCGAGCTGCCGATGCCCGCGGTCGTCGCAACGATCCCGCCCGGCTTTGCCTTCGCCGCGGCGACGAGGTCCGCCACGGTCTTGTAGCTCTTGGCGGTCGAGACGACCAGAACCGTCGGGACCGTGCCGATGGTCGCGACCGGCGCGAGATTCTTGGGATCGAGCGGTCCGGGCGAGAGGAGCGGCGCCACGGTGAAGGCGGACGTGTAGATGCTGATCGTGTGCCCGTCCGGCTCGGCGTTCGCGACGTAGGCGGCGCCGATCAGCCCGCCCACGCCGAGCTTGTTCTCGACGATCACCGGCTGGCCGAGGCTCGCCTGGAGCTTTTCGGCGATGATGCGCGCCGTCGTGTCCGAGGCGCTGCCCGGGGTCACGCCCGAGACGAGGCGGACCGTCCTGCTCGGAAAATTCTGCGCGAGCGCGGCGCCCGTTCCAAGCGACAACGCTAAGGCGCAGAGCCCGATGCCTTTCATCGACTTATGCATGGCTTCCTCCTCCAAAAAAACTTCAGACCTTCGGCAGCCCGAACTGCCCGGCGAGCCAGTCGGCCGTCCGGCTTCGATAGCGGTAGGGGCGGTTGTTGGCATTGTGCCCGCCGTCCTCGACGATCAGCAACTCCACCGGACCCGAAACGCTCCTCGCCAGCTGCTCGGCGTGGCTCGCCGGCACCAGGCGATCCTGGCGCCCGGTCACGATGAAGATCGGACACCTGATCTTCGCCGCCGCATCCGCCATCGTCAAGGTCTTCGCGTGGCGCAGCGCGTCGGCCTCGGTCGCGCAGTGGCTGCGCACGCGGAACGCCTCGCGGGTGAGCTCCGGCAGCCCGCTCCATATCTTGTCCCACTCGAAAGGCCCGGAGAGCGCGATGCAGGCGCGGATGCGCTTCTCGTAGGCGGTGGCGCGCGGCGCGTAATATCCGCCGAGGCTCACGCCCCACATGGCGATCTTCGAGGCGGCGAGGTCGGGGCGCTTCTCGATCCAGTCGCACGCGGCGCGCGCGGCGCGCTCGTAGTCGCCGAGAATCGGGATCTCGTATTCGGCTTCGCCCTGCCCCGGCCCGTCGATCGCGAGGACCGCGACCCCGCGCGCGAGGAACGGCTCCTCGTAGGCGTGCAACTCCTCCTTGGTGGAATCCAGTCCCGGCGCCATGATGAGCACCGGGGAGCGCTCCGACATTTTCTCCGGTCTTCGCAGAACGCCGTAGAGCGTCCTGCCCTCGAACGGTATCGCGACGCGCTCTCCCAGCGGGCGCATGAGCGGAAGCGCCGCCTTGTAGCACTCGACCGAGCGCATGTGCGCTTCGCGCATCTGCTTCGGGTCGTGGACGAAAACGAACTTGGCGAAGTGGTAGTACACGCCCGCGCGCACGAGATGCTCGCCGGCGCTAAGCTTGTAGCCTTGCGCGAGCGCCTCGCGCCCGAGCCCTTCGTGCACTTTGGCGCGCTCGCACCAGGCGCGGCACCAGTCCTCCCAGCGCTCGATCCCGGCGGTGACTTCCTCGAAGTCGGCGAGCAGCACGCCGTTCGAGACGAAGCGCGGCGCCCAGTGGGCGATCGCGGCGGCGACGCGCGGGTCGGAGGATCTTGTTTTCGTTGCGGCTTCGGACATGAACGAGTCCCTCGGCTTAAGCGTCGAACATCGCGAGCTGCTCTAATCGGAAATACGCTTTATGTTACGTGAACGTTGTCGGCTTAGATCGTCCGCTTGAAAAAAGAAAACCCCTCCGAAGAGGGGTTGTGCAGGCCTGACTCGGACGGTCCGTCCGACCTGTCCGGCCTTCCGTCAGTTTGCGACGAAGCAATAGACCAGGCCGGCGCCGCCGGAGGCTTTCAACTGGTCCTGGCTGCAGCCGCGCGAGCCGTGCGAGGAGTTCCAGGATTTCATATGCCGGGTGTCCTTCAATCCTTGCAGGTCATGGTGGCCGACGATCGCCGAGCCTTCGCCGCTCTTGGTCCAGTTGCCGCAGGTGGTATCGCCGCCCGCCGTGGAGAACATGCCCGCCGGATCCGAGCCGGTGAGGATGTCGTGCTCGTTCGGGGTGTCGCCGCGGCCCTTGACCCCCTCGCCCTTCTCGGTCAAGGCGGTTTGCTTGTTGATGTTGTTCTTTCCGGAATGCAGGTCGGCCACGCTCTTGGCCACCACCACGCCCTTGGCGTTCCGCCACGGACCCTTGCCGATACGATCGCGCGCATTGACGCCGGCATCGCCGCCAGGCAGCGTCGTGCTCAGGTAGGCGTGCCAGTTCGTCGCTTTCGCGCCCGCCGCCTTGGCGAGCGCCGCGCAATGCGCATCCGCGCCCTCCAGGCCGCCGAGATCGGCGCCGTTGCCTTTGCCCGCACTGGTCACGAAGAACGTCATGTTTGCCTGCTGGGCCTGCACGGGAGATGTCATCCCTGTTCCCGCTAGGACCAATGAGACGAAAATACTTGCTGCCGAGATTCTCGAAAAGTTCATCTGACCTCCTTTGATGTATCGAGTTGAACTAAGGTGGAAAACGACCGGCGAGATTATAGGCCAACGCATTCTCCCCGGCTAAGATCGGCCAGCACACTACGGTGGACAGCGTTGGCCGCAGCCCGACTGATTACTTCGCGGAAGTGCGTTTGACGCGGTAAGGCGCGACGGGCTGCGCCACCCGCCTGACGCCCTTTTCACCCGGCTCGAACACCACCCGCACGCGCGCGTGCAGCACTTCGGCAACGCGCCGCAGGTTGGCCAGCGAATGACCTTCGTAATCGGGCGATTCAAGCCGGCTGATCTGCTGCTGCGAAGTCTTCAGGCGCCGTGCGAGTTCCTTTTGCGAAAGTCCCGCCTGCTCGCGCAGCGCGGCGATCTGCAGCGCCACGTCCCATGCTTGACCGGCACGCTCGAACCGTGCGGCAAAGCGCGCGTCCTGCATCTGCTTCGCGAGATAGCGGTCGAAATTCGTCGTCTTCATGGTTTCGTTCTCTCCTGCCAGTCGCGCATCCGCTCTTTTGCGGTGCGCAAGTCCCGCTCCGGAATGGCCTGGCCCTTATTACGGATTCCGTGCACCGCGATGATCCGCCGATTCTTCATGAAAAACCACAACACGCGGGTGTTGAGCTTGCCCACATGGCGCAATTCGAGCAGCCCGCCGCCGAGCGCCTTGGACAAAGGCTCCCGGTGATATTGCCGGTGCCGCAGCTTCGCCAGCCCGGCCACTACTGCCGCGAAGTCATCCGGATCGCTGGCCTTCAACTCGTCCAGAAAGTCTTGCACCGGGCGCGCCCCCGCGGCTGTCTCGTAGAACTCTACGCTGAAGTCCATGGCGATGCAACATCATTTTTGATGTGTAGACAGAAGCGGCAACGGCGGCTTGCCACCGCCCGGGATGGGTGCGCGGTCCACGTTCAGAATCATCGAGACCAGCACGTAATAACCGTTGACGGCGATCAGGTCCACTACACCCTGTTCACCGAACTTTTCGACCGCGGCCTTGAAGGTGGCGTCACTGACGGCGTGCTGGTCGTGCAGTTCGTGCGAGAAGTCGTAGATGACGGCCTCATCCTCCTGCATGCCCGCAGGACGCCGGCCTTGCGCGAGGTCTTCCGCGACAGCCGGGTTCAAGCCCGCCTTCAGCGCGAGGCGGTGATGCGCATACCACTCGTACTGCGCGGTCCAGTGGCGCGCCGTCACCAGAATCGCGAATTCATTCAGGCGCGCCGGCAGCGAGCTCCGGAACCGGATCTGCTCGCCCAACTGTCGAAGCCGCTCGGCAAGCGCCGGGCTGCGGAGGTACACATTGAACGGGCTGCCGATGGTGCCTGCGCCCGGTACGACGGCGGCACTGCCCGTGGCCGCGACCGGGCCGGACATGACGGCATTCGCATACGCGCGCTGCGCCGGCGTCATCTCGCTGAAGGGCGTGAGTTTAAAGCGGCGCGTGTCCTCCTGCGCGCATGCGCTTCCCGCCAGCAAGGCCAGCCCGGAAAACAGCAATCCAACCGTCCAGATTTTCATTTGGCGTTCTCCTTGGAGGTGACTCGTCAGTCATCGATTCGGAATTGGCACGTACCTCGGCACTTCTTCTCGCCCTTCGGATGGTTACGGTAGACGCACATATCCGCCCAACGATTCAGGCCACGCTTCGGGCGGGTGTACGCCGAATACTGTGAGATTGAAATAATAAATCCCGACTGCTGCTACATATTTTCTTCGGCGGATGGTAGGTACGCCTTCCAAGTTTTTCAACATATCAGCAACTTGTCCGCTTACGAACACACTGAGTTTTGCGAGCTCAGCCGCGATCAGTTCAGTATCAAATGTAACGTCGATCAGCGCATGCGCGAACGCGTTTCGAATTTTTCGGATCCGATCAAAATCCCCTCTTGTTGTTGGGCCAAACAGATCGAGAGCGTAACCCACGCGAATTTTCGCGTCGAATGTCGCGAGAGGGCCGCTTGCATCCTCGAACAGACCTTTTAACGTCTCTTCGTCTCGGTGCTTTAAACGTGAGGTAATTGCATTTTCAATTGCGCGCTCCAGAAACGCAGCAGCTACGATAGCTGCGGTCCGATCAGGTTGGTCGGCCAATTCCACAATAGTCTTGAAAATTTCCTGGCCTTCTGGGGCTATTCTGGCTAGATCGCGTAAGGTCATTTTGGGATTCATATACTTAAGTCCCACGGGGGTAAAATCGTATAGATGTGGGCCAATACCTGTTGGGGGCTCCTCTCCCTTGCCGTTGCTTTTGCTTTGGCGAGGCTATCCATGATCTGGACAGTCGGTCATGAGGAGTGGGGGCCAAGGCTGCTCTATCTCTCGGCGGCTTGTTTCGTTTTAAGCCTGATTTGTTTCTTCTGGCCTTTACTTAAACGTCGTCTATGGCCAGCACCACCACAGATTCAAGCTGGTCAAGCTGAAAAAGACCCTTACGGCAGTATCCACGTTCCGTCAACGCAATATACCTATACGGCGGTACCTGGGGCGCATGTCTCCTCAATGACAAATGCAGAAATAGGCGATCGAATGATTGATGCAGCTTGGCACGTAAATAACCACATTGAGCATGAACGCAAACATAAAACGGAAACCGAGATAGTAGATTACTACCACAAGGAATATGCGCCCATTGTTATTTGGTTATATGAGGAAGCAAAACGACGCAGGTTCAGTGACGATCTACTCGACCGTCACTATCAGAAGCCTAAAAAAATATCCAATCTCCAAGGAGTTGGCCAGCGGCTTGGTGCTCTTGGTAGAGCGATGAAAGAACATCCCGAAGCGCACTAGGACCCTACGTGTCTATCTCTTCTTTCTTCGTTTCGCCTTCTTTTTCTTCTTTTGAGGGTCAGTATGCGAGTACTACGTCGGCGCCGCTGCGAACTCAAGCCGCGGCCCGGGTGCCCGATGGCAACAGCGGCACTCCGCTGAGGCGCTGAAGCTCGTCGAAAGAAAGCCCCTGCACCAAGCGGCTCGCCGCGAGACCCCGCGGCGTGACGTCGATCACCGCGAGGTCGGTATAGATGCGCTTGACCACGCCGATGCCGGTAAGCGGATAAGTGCAGCGCTCGACGATCTTCGATTCCCCGCCTTTCGTCAGATGCTCCATCATCACCCAGACGTTCCTCGCCCCGACCGCGAGGTCCATCGCCCCGCCCACCGCGGGAATCGCATCCTTCGCGCCGGTGTGCCAGTTGGCGAGATCGCCAGCCACCGACACCTGGAACGCGCCCAACACGGCGATATCGAGATGGCCGCCGCGCATCATCGCGAACGAATCGGTGTGATGGAAATACGCGCCGCCCGTCAGCAGGGTCACGGGTTCCTTCCCGGCGTTGATCAGGTCCGGGTCCTCCCGCCCCGCTGCGGGTGCCGGACCCATTCCCAATATGCCATTCTCGCTGTGCAGAAAAATCTCGCGGTCCTTCGGCAGGTGGTTGGCGACCAGCGTCGGCATGCCGATGCCCAGATTGACGTAAGCACCCTCCGGGATGTCGCGCGCGATGCGCTCGGCAATCTGGCCGCGGGTGAGCTTCACGTAACTCATGCGGCCCGCTCCGCGCCGAGCATCCGTGCAGCGGGCCCGCGCGGCACCTTCACGACGCGCGTGACGAAAATCCCCGGTGTGACGATGCACTCGGGGTCGAGCGCGCCGAGCTCGACGATCTCGTACACCTGGGCGACGGTGCATTTCGCCGCGCTCGCCATGGTCGGGCCGAAGTTGCGGGCGCTCTTGCGGTAGACGAGGTTGCCCCAGCGGTCGCCTCTTTCCGCCTTGACGAGCGCGACATCCCCCCGGATCGGGTATTCGAGCACGTGGTGCCTGCCGCCGATCGCCCGCGTTTCCTTGCCCTTGGCGAGCTCGGTTCCGTAGCCCGTGGGCGTGTAGAAGGCGCCGATCCCGGCGCCCGCCGCGCGCATGCGCTCGGAGAGCGTCCCTTGAGGCACCAGCTCGAGCTCGATTTTTCCCGCCCGGTAGAGCGCATCGAACACGTGCCAGTCGGTCTGGCGCGGATACGAGCAGACGAT
>WNFZ01005673.1_pt1 | contig 11418 bp, 12 predicted proteins | sample 5400081 | NCBI WGS metagenome assembly WNFZ01 (sample SAMN13153365, study PRJNA577476) | soil metagenome | isolation source: 80 cm soil or saprolite under grassland replicate 1 | place: USA:California | collected 2016-06-15
AGAAGGATCGCAGATCACGCCACCTTTGCCACCGCCCAAGGGGATGTCCGCCACCGCGCATTTCCACGTCATCCATGTAGCAAGCGCGCGTACAGTGTCAAACGTCTCAGCCGGGTGGAAGCGGATGCCACCTTTATTGGGACCGCGTGCATCATTGTGCTGAACGCGGAATCCCTGGAAAACGCAGATGCTACCATCATCCATACGAATTGGAATACGGAAGGAATATTCGCGCATGGGCCAGCGCAAAACTTCACGCACGCCGGGATCGAGCTTGAGCAGTTCAGCGACGCCGTCGAACTGTTTTTGCGCCATTTCAAAAGCATTAATTTGTCCTGACATTGAGTTTCTCCTATAACGGGGTTTTGAATGTAGAGAAAATATAAGCGGGCATCCCGGACGGGTGCCCGCTTGCGATTCGGGTTATGTCGAACACATATTCATGAAAACTACTCAATAATTGTCTTACATCTTAACGTTATCATGAGAATCAAATACTCGTCAATATGACTAAAATCAGCTAAAAACATGAAAAAGACCAGACTTTCGTCTGGTCTTTTGCTTATTCGAGATTGTCTTCGTCCGTTTCGTCATCCCCTTTATCCAGTTCATACTCCACCTTATCGTGGTCGAGATACACCCACAACAGCAGCACGTGCCCATCGGGTGTTTCCACGTTGCGAGCCGCAAGGATTGGGGCTACCTGCTCCACGCCCATATCGTTACGGTAATGTAAATGGATGGGGGATTGAGAATTCCAAGCTCGATAACAACGCTCAACCAGAGCGGGACCGTTATACGTCCGCAAACGGGTCAGCGCGGGGACCGACAAGTGTGAGCCTTCGTTCAAACCTAGTGCCCAGCCGTCATTTACGGCTTCAAAAACAGGAGGGGGACCTTCAATAATTGTAATTTTTTCGTCCATAGTGCCGCCAATATACCACAAAAGCAATTTTTACAACCTTACGAATGGATGGCCAATGCCCGACATTTTTATAAGGCTTTTGGTCATCCGCCACAGCCGGGGCATCAGACTGCATCTGTTTCGCCAAAGTATCCCAGCTCACGCGTTTTCGCGTATATTCATAAGACGGAAATTTCAGCCTTTTGTTTCATACGAATCCTCAACGATTGATTTCATTACTAAGTTGTTATTTGTTATGCTTGCGTTCATACTTTGTGATAGGTATACTAGCATTACTATGCAACCGGAAAAAATTGGGCTCTACGAAGTCAAATCCGAGTTGGGCCGCGGCGGTATGGCAACGGTCTATCGGGCATATGATCCGCGCTTTGAACGCGAGGTCGCCGTCAAAGTCCTTCCGAGCGAATTATTACACTCCGACCCGCAATTCCGCTTGCGCTTTGAACGTGAAGCCAAGATCATTGCACAACTTGAACACTCAGCCATTGTTCCTGTCTACGATGTCGGTGAGGCGGATGGACAGCCCTATTTCGTAATGCGTTATATGAACGGGGGCTCGCTATCAGACCGAATCAAAGCGGGTATCATGAGTGTTGACGAAGCTGCCCGAATCCTTGGAATTATTGCGCCCGGTCTCGGCGAGGCACATTCCAAGGGCATCGTCCATCGCGATATCAAGCCCAGCAACATCCTCTTCGATAAACGAGACAACCCTTACATTTCCGATTTTGGGATCGCCAAATTAACCCAAGCCCAGGCAGGAAATGTGACCGGAAGCGCCATTATCGGCACCCCAGCCTACATGGCTCCTGAACAGGCGCAAGGCGACAACATTGACGGACGCGCCGACATTTATGCGCTTGGCATTATCCTCTATGAAATGCTCACAGGCAAACAGCCTTATGAAGCTGATACACCGATGGCGGTCGCCATTAAACACATTACTGATCCGGTGCCTCATATCCTGAATGCCAATCCCAAGCTTCCTGAAGGGATGGATACCATCATCCAAACAGCGATGGCCAAGGATAAGACTGAGCGCTACTCCGGCGCGGTGGAGATGACAAATGCCCTGCGCGACCTCGCTCGCAACAACACAACGAAACTGCAGACCAAGGCGGCAGTTCCTGTAAAAGGGACAGTCATCAGCAAAAAGCAGGTAACAGCACAGAAAAGAGCATTTAGCCCGCTGGCAGTGATCCTTCCTATTGTTGCTATTATTTTCCTTGCTGGAGGCGCTTTCGCGTTGAAGGCAATATTCGCAAACGGTGGCAACCGCCCCCCTGTAACTGAAGCGCCTGTTATCAATACATCTACATCCGCGCCTCTTCCTACTGAGACATCCATTGCTACGGCCGCTGCAACGGAAGCAGTTGTCGTTCCTGCTGATACTGCGACTGATGCTCTACCCGCAGAAACAGCGACTCTTGCCGAACCACAAGGGTCCACTCTCGGTGGAGCGGATAAAATTGGGTTCGTTGCTAATAACGAAATCTGGCTCATGAACATAGATGGAAAAGATCCCCAACAACTTACCAACGATGGAGCCACTAAGAACGACCTGCAATGGTTAGATCGGGACACGATCTTGTTTATCAGTGGCAAGACCATCAAGTTCTATAAAGTAAGTAGCGATACAGTGGACACTCTGACCAGCTTCCCTTCTGCTGTTTCGCTGGATGCCTTCCAGGTTTCGCACGATGGTAAACAGGTGATCATCGCTATGAGCAATGAAGTTTTCGTCGTGCCATTTGATTTTGAAAGATTTAAAACCATCAAAACCCGCGGTAATCTGTTTGGGATGACGGATGCTTGCATTCTACCTACTGCAAAGACATTGGCTGCTCTCCAGGTCCAGGAAGCCCGCTGGTCATCGGACGATAAACTCGTAGCATGGCTGTTCAAAGGGGTCGATCCGGGCAACAACGCCGTACAAGCTGAACAGGTGGATGTACTAGACATTCAAACCTGCAGGCCAGAAGCAATCCATGTTCTCGAAAATTTCCCCGGTTCACACTTTACTCCTACAGGCTTCCAAAACCGTGAAATGCCAGATTTTGATTGGGATGGTTCTGAGCTCTTCGTTTTTAACACTTCCAGACGCAACAACGGTTGGGGCGAGTTGTACATGTATAACTGGAAAACGCACAAAGCGAATGTAATCAACCCGATCGATCAAAAGTGCTGTTACCGCGACGCGCGCTGGAGCCCGGATGGCACGTATCTTATTTTTGCATTTCAAGATATTGGTTTAGGTGCGCAAGCCCCAACGATTTTATATTATGTCGCCTCTGGCGAACTAGGTACTGGGGCAAACTTCCAACCGCTCCCATTGCAATCTGATTTTTTCAGGAACGCCAAGGAAGCATCACAAGCTGCTTTGCGTCCTGCACAATAAGAAAATTCTGGAGCATCACTGCTCCAGAATTTTTTTCACCAGCCCAGGTCCCTGATAAATCAGCCCCGTATAAATTTGGATCAGGGTCGCGCCCAAATCTAATCTCCGTTTTGCATCATCAGGATTCATGATGCCACCTACACTTACAATCGGGATTTTCCCATCGACGCGCGCTACGATTTGACGTAGTACTGCCTCACTCCCCAGCCGAAGCGGACTTCCGCTTAACCCGCCTGATTCTTCACGATGTTTAGATATGAGCCCTTCCCGCGCGAGGGTAGTGTTCGTAGCAATAATGCCATCCATGTGCGTGCTCAAGATCACATCGATAGCGTCATCCAATTCTGCTTCACTAAGATCCGGTGCAAGCTTGACGAGAAGCGGAATCCGTTTCTCTAATGCTTTCTCTTCCATCTTGCGTTGGATATCCAATTGAGTGAGCAGACCTTCGAGGGCGGCACGTCCCTGCAATTGACGGAGCCCTACAGTGTTAGGGGAACTGATATTGATCGCCAGGTAATCGGCATGTGACGCGAAGCATTGCAACAGTTCCAAATAATCTAATACGGCTTCTTCATTGGGAGTATCTTTGTTCTTGCCAAGATTGATACCAAGCACCATCTGATTGTGTCGCACGGATACAGAATCTTTGGATATAGAATCAAATAAGAGGCGAATCGGACCATTAGCAAAGAGTGTGTTTCTTTGTTTCCCCTTCAATGATTTGACCACGCGCGCCGCGCCCCTGCTGGGGAATCCCATGCGATTGATCACGGCTTCATCTTCCAGGAGGCGGAACACGCGCGGGCGCGGGTTGCCCGGCTGAGGCTTAGGAGTGACCGTTCCCACTTCCACATGACCAAAGCCCAAGGTGGAGAGTCCTTTAATCGCAATGGCATCCTTGTCGTAACCGGCAGCGAGTCCAACAGGATTCTTAAATAACAAGCCGAACGCGCTGACGGGTTTGGGAGGCGCCAAATAAATGGTTCGCAGGAATGAATGAAAGGGTTCCAGTCCGCCGATGCGTATGAGCTGCAGAGTGAGATGATGCGCAGTTTCAGGATCGAGGCGAAAAAGAAGAGAACGAATGAATTTATACATCAATCAAATGCCGTCGGACGATCCGGATTTTGTAGATGAGCAAAGACTTCCTCGATCATACTGTCATTGGTGCGATAACTTGATAGGGGAGGCAGGTCATGTGGATCAAAGAAATCCACTGCCAGTGTTTCATAGCTTATGCGCGGCTCGCCACCTAAAAGTTTACATAAGAATATGATCTTGTAGGCATGATAGAACTCCATAGGCTGAATGCGATTTGCATCGATCACAGCCAGCACTTTTTCAGCTTTGACGCGATAGCCACTCTCCTCCCATACTTCACGCTCAGCAACGGAGGCGGGTGGATTGCCCAAATCTGCCCAGCCGCCGGGCATCGCCCACTTGCCATCCGCGCGTTCCTGTATCAAGAGGATTTTTCCATCACATACAACGGCGCCGCGCACATCAATCTTTGGTGTGGTATATCCTGCCTGCATAGAGAAGCTTTTGAGCACGGATTCCTTTTCCATCTCGGATTGGCTGGCGATCATTTCGGCAGTGATTTCCTGCAATCGTTTGTATCGCTCAATATCAAACTCATTCTTGCTGTAAGTCAGCCCTGCCTGACTGAGAGAGAAAATTTCCTGGGCCCATTCCATCCATTTTGAAGAATTTGTCGTCATGCGCCACTCACTTCAATAACTTCCTTGATCTCTGCCTGAGCAATGCGATCCAAATAAAACTGTCGCCGCGATAATCCTGACTGATCTCTCAACGCATAGAGTTCCTTTCTTGAAGGTTTATTTTCTATCGGCAGGTTAAGTTCCTGTCTCACCGCAATTCCGCTAACTTGATCAATGGCGTCTAGAACGCGCTTTCTGTGCCCAAAAAGCATTTCATCCGGTAATTCTTCGAAGGGAAAATAAGCGACATCAATGGTCTCGCCTCGTTGGATTTTTAACGCGCCACCGACTGGTTTCGCCGCAAAAAGAACAGCATGTACATCATCCCACATGCCACCAATCCGCGAATAAACTCCAACCAGACGCGTCAACTCTACGTCGACTCCTGTCTCTTCCTTCGCTTCCCTCGTTGCGGCTTCTGCCAACGATTCGCCATCCTCCACTGCGCCACCCGGCAGGCACCACACTTCGAAATCTTCTCGCTTTGTAAGAAGGACTTTTCTATCATCAATTACAGCAACGATCGCAGCTATGCCTGACATTTAATTATTTCCTTCCATTAGATGAAAGTCTCATGAGTGTTTCAATCATCGCTAGAACGTACTTGAGCCGCTTATTAGTTTCAGCGAGACTATTCTCACGTTCGCGCCTCAGTTCATTATCATCTCGTCCATAAATAAACGGATCCTCCCACGCCAGCCAATCCACATCGCGGGTTTTGACTTCATTGCGCATGTAAAAGATCATCTCGGCGACCATACTCATATCAGGATTTTTTACCAGAGGCATAATCTCGCGCAATTGTCTGGCGCGGACAGCAATATGGCACCAGGCATAATCCAACTCCCGGCCGAAGAGATTGCGCCCAACTGCTGTGACAACTCTTTCTAGCTCGCGATAATTTTGTGGATGAGTCTCCCAAGCGGTTTGCGAACGCTCGAAGATGATAGGTATATTACTCGCTGAAAGTGAGTCGATGTCCGCGAGAAACGCTGCTCTATATTCACCTTCCAGGGCAAAGGCGAGACGGTCCAAATAACACAGGTGAATGATCTGTTCTGGAACCGCCGTTTTGGCTGTATTTTGATAAACATGAGCAAACCGTTCGCCAACTTCCATTTCCCAGTCTATAGGAAAGATTACAAAGAAATCGTCAGCCTGCAATTGCTGCATATGCTCCACATGCTGAAACGTGGAAAGAGACGGACAAATATACGCGCGTTCAAAGTGCTGCTTCAGATCGGGCAGGATGCCTTGCAAGTGATGGAACATTGTCCCATCCGGGTCATTCAAGGGAAGAGAGATTGCGGGTTTCATGTATCGTTTCGTTGTCCACTTTTTATCAAAAAGTATTGCACAGTTTCGTCTTCAGGATGTGGGATATTCATGGAAGCAAACAGGGCAGCCAGTTCACTACGATGATGAGTGTTGTGGTTGGGAATATGCGCCATCATCTGCCACAACAACAGATGGAATGTATTGCCGTTGAAGCCAATACAAACAATATCTTTCTGAAGGCTTTGTTCATTTTGATCGGCGAGGAAGCTGCGCATCTTCTTTTCGAGTGCCACCCAGTTCTCCAAGATGGACTTCAGGGTCGGGAAATCATCCAGTGAAAATTCTTTCTTCGGCGCTTCGCCCTGCCAGCGTTTCCACCAGATCGTTTCTGTACTCATCATATGCAACAATGTGCCATGGACACTGCCTCCATTATCTTGTTTACGATGGAATTGTTCTTCGGTCAGGGACTCAGCAGTTTTCAAATAACGATGGTTCGCCCAGTAGTTGTAATTGTAGAGACCTTCGAGATAGGTTTTGATACTCATGGACTTCTCGATTCATTCAGTGCAAGGGAGATTTTCATCGCATTATTCTTTTTTCTGTCCACTCTTGACCAGGAAGTATTGCACGATTTCCTCTTCGGGATGAGGAATATTCATCAAGGCGAACATCGCCGCCAGTTCCCCGCGATGATGGGTGTTGTGATTCGGCGGCTGGACAGCCATCTCCCACAACGGCAATGTAAAGGTTTCTCCTTTGGGATTCGTGTACGTGATTGCACGTTGCAGCGACTCTTCCGTTTGCTCAGCAATAAAAGCGCGCATATTCTTTTCAATATCCGCCCACGTTTCGCGGATCGATGCAGCGCTGGCAAAATCCTTTGCATTCAGAAACGTCCCTTGTTCGCCACGCCAGCGCTGTGGCCACATTCGCTCCGAACTCATCATATGCACCAACACTGCATGGACGCTATCCCAGCTATATCCCTGTTTGCGGAAGAGTTGTTCCTCAGTGAGAGACTCAGCAACAGCGAGGTAACGCTTATTCGCCCAGTAGTTGTACTCATAAAGTTGCTGCAAGTAATCTTTGAGAAGCATACAAACTCCTTAAGTTTTGGAAAAGACCAAACAATAACTGTGATTATAGCCGTAGCCATATTCATCCCAGCAAATAATAGTTTCCCCTTCAAAGTGAAAGATGCGCGACACTTCACGGGCGATATCCCAAGCCAGCGTAGTGACTTGTCTCCTCTTTTTCAGGTTCGAAGCTTCAATCACCAGACGACCAGCTGGGTTCATCTTTTCGGCTACCTGTGAAAAAATATTTCCCATCTCCTGCAAATAAGATGAATAGTCGAATCCTTTTTGTCTGTAATCTACAAATGGATTCTCATTATCGCTCTGATTCGTATATGGCGGCGACGTGAGGCATAGATCGATGAGCGGTAATTCATAATCCTTGAGGTTGCGTGAGTCGCCGTGGATGAGGTGCTCTGGGTGTTCAAGTAGTCCCTGCACATAGTTCGCTTTTTGCTTGCTAAATTCAATGCCATATCCCAAACGTCCCATTTCTTCGGCAAGCAACAAAGTGGTTCCATAGCCGGCAAACGGATCGAAAACTACCTGTCCTTTTTCGCTAAACTCATTTACACAATATTCAACCAAGCTGTCTGCGGCGCGGACATTTTCATGACGGAAGCTCGGCGGCAGGATGATTTTGTTTCCCCTGGGTAAGTGCAGCCAGGTCTGCACCGGTTCAACAGGTTTGATTTTTCGATCTGTCCGGTTGGAGTATTTCAACCGCTCTGTCAATGCGCTTTGCCCGCGTCTCTTCACATTTTGCCTCCATGATCCAGTCGTTTAAGCATTGGAACGTTCCAACGTTCAAATGCCGCGCGTTCCCTTTTTCAACATCTCAATGGTTTTGACGATTCGATTCTGGCGTGTCTCTTCTTTTTTAGCTTCCTCTACCCACCTCACATATTCTTTTTGATGAGTGTAAGAGAGCTTATCGAAGAATGCTTTCGCTTCCTTGTCCTTTTTCAATTCCTTCAGCAAATCTTTTGGGATCTCAATCACGCGCGGTGCAGTATCAGGCTCCACTGTAATCGTCACTTCATCACCAAAGGTTTTGCCGATCTGTTCCCGGATTCCCTTGAGGATGATGAGCATATGGTTGGGCCCGCCCATGCGGACTAACAAGCCTCGATACGGGACGCCCTCGATCAACGCTTTGACCTTGGGCTTCTTCGAGCCAAGAGCCTCTTCTACATCGAACGGGATCTCCACGAACGCGCCGCCGCCACCCGCGTTTTGGATGATGGCTGTAAAAGTTTGTTTCTTTGTCATGGTGCCTCCAAATTAGATACTGATAACCAACTCATGCAATGAACAAATATCTATTCCTGTTTTGAAAAGAATATCCTGACTTTTTATCTAAAATATTATTCGGAAGGAGTTTTATTGATCTCGTTGAATTTTTGTAATAATTCAGCACTAAGATCATTTGCCAAAACGTTTCCTTGCGGAAAGAGATCGTTCATTTCTTCAGGATCATTCTCCAAATCATAGAGTTCAAAAACATCCTTTCCAAAAACTTCGTAGCCTCTATACAATATGATCTTATATTTGCCTTTGCGCATGGCAAACGTACAATGGGATAAAGCACCAAAGGCGGAGTTGGATTTTGCCTCCAACATGTAAACATCCCGTTCAGTGTTTTCCTCGCCACCCAGCCCCGGCAGGAGTTTTCCTTCCACCCAGGCAGGAATTTCGTGGCCGGTGATCGATAGCAGAGTTGGCAAAAGATCCACGCTGCTGGTGGGGGAATGGATGGCATTTCCCTGCGTTTGTCCCGGTGAAGAAATCAGGAGAGGCACGCGTACCAAGGGTTCATAGAGCAGAGGCGTTACATGTCCCTTGACTCCTCTCTCGAGCAACTCGCCATGATCGGAGGTCACAACCAAATAACTGTGATCCAAAACTCCAGTTTCTTCGAGGTGAGCAAGGAGTCTTCCAAATTCGAAATCGACATTCGCAATATATTCGTCGTACCAGACGCGGTTTTTTTCGATGGTTTCGTACGACTCGCCTTCCGTAAAGATATGCTCCGGCTTTTTTACATGAGTCCAGCCGTCATCAAAGAGTCCAATGAAATCCCGCCGGGCGCGATACGGAGCATGCGGCGAAAATATATGGATGTAAGAGAAAAATGGATCTGATAAGTTATCGATTCTCTTCATGAATCCATTGAATACATTTTCCAGTTTATAAATAATTGGATATTCGCGAGGTTGGGGAATACCGCGTGGGAAGTCCTTTTTAAACTTTTTCAGATTTTCGAAATAGACCCTTTGAGCAACACCAAAAATGAGCGAAGCGGGTGCATCGATCAGATCAAAAAGCAAATGATCATTAGCTTGGTAAGCGGTAGTGGGGCTATGCTTGAAGTATTCGCTGGTAAGAAGTGAAATTTCACTAAATGAACTGGACGGCAATAGCTCGTCAATCCCAGTACGGAATTGATTCAGCAGATTAGTCGCCATTACATTTTGGGAAAAGGCGAACCGCTGGTACTCCTCCCCGATCAGGCTAAATAGATTGCGGTCCACCAAATTCCTAGCAACAAGGCCCGAAAGATGCATGGCGCGGTGAGTCCAAGGATGCAAACCGGTGAGGATGGAGGAGGTTCCAGGGACAGTAAAGTTGGCCGCCGAATAATGGGCATGATAGGTGTTTGCGCGCTGTGCAAATCGTTCTAGGTTTGGCGTTGTTTGGCGATGATAGCCATACAATGACAGGTGATAAGCACTCATCGTGTCGAACACCAGCAGGATTACATTTGGCTTTTCCGCTACAGAAAAAGTATTTTGGCGAACGCCGCCCGGCAACCATTTTAAAAGGGAGTATGCCGCGGGAAGCGTTGTCAGCAATTTTAGAAAATCGCGCCTGCTATATTTTGACATGCATCACCTTAGAATAAATTTATAAAGAGGAAGAGTAGGAGACCCAAGGCGGTAAGGGGTAGAAGAAGATATAAAAAAACGACCGCACGGTCCGCAAGTTCATCAGCGATCTTTTGCACTGGTTGCAAAAATGGCAAAAGAATCGCTAATAAAGAACTAATCAAAAACATGAGAGGAGCCCACTTGAATAGGGCGGAGGGGAACTGCGATGATTTGCTTTGACCAATGGCATTTGCCAGATACATTAGATAACCGAGATTGAAAATGGACAGCAAGGACCCTCGTGCAACGAATTTGTCCATGAAAATTCTTGCTGGAAGCAGAAAATTGATCATGAGAATGAGACTGATAACCAGTAGAGCTTCCAAAAAGTTAAAGGCCAGGGTGAACGAATAGTTGGAAATGATTTCGCTACTATGCAAATAAAATAACCAGCTTGGAAGTTTTTGTATGAGACGATAAGTTGTCCACCCGTAGATCAGAATCGAAATGACTGCAAATACCTGAATGATCTGACTTTTGCTTGGAAGTTTTCGGGTAATTTTCATTGTAAAAGATTGTACGGACTTGAAGTAAGCATGTCAAGCAAAGAGATCATGTAGGGTTCAACATTTCTATTCGATTATTCTTTTTCCAAATCTCTCGGAATAAGATTTTTCCCGCCAATCCATACGCCGACGATTGTCGCTAAAATGGAAAGCAGGAAACCGACTAATATGGCTGTTTCAAAGCGCCCCATCATCAGCGCATCCAGCACAGGCAATCCCTCCGTATGAGCCCTGATCCGCAAGGATGTGGGAATCAGCGCGCCCAGGATCAACCCGAAAACTCCTCCAAATAGCATGCCCGTAAAATATCCCACGCCGACACCACCCGTCGTGCCAGCTGTCTTAACTGTCAACGCCGCGGTGAGAGCGCCTGTAACAACTCCCAGTACAAGACCGATCACCAAGCCAATCAGAATGCCGTTGAGAGTCATCGTGATGGCGCCCACTCCAGCTCCGATCAATGCGCCAAAGATTGTGCCAATCATAGCCCCTAAAGAAACACTCTGCTGCATTATGGATGGATCGCCAAGTGACCTTTTTATCCAACGATTGTACGGATCTTTACTTCTCAAACGGAT
>WNFZ01005675.1_pt1 | contig 11416 bp, 10 predicted proteins | sample 5400081 | NCBI WGS metagenome assembly WNFZ01 (sample SAMN13153365, study PRJNA577476) | soil metagenome | isolation source: 80 cm soil or saprolite under grassland replicate 1 | place: USA:California | collected 2016-06-15
AAATACCGTGAGGGTTCGACCCCCTCTCGCCCCACAGCAGCCCGTAGACCCTTTTTCGTGAGAGGGCACGGGCTTTTATGTTACCAAGCAGTAAGCAAACACTTCGCCCCTCCCTAAAAAACGATGCTCGAAAATCGCGATAGGAATAGCTCGGCGCGTTTTGTTCTTTGATTCTTTATTAGGATGTAGCAATGATATTGCAAGGGCTTTGCGTTGGCGGCGACACTATAATAAAACATAACAGTGAGTTAAAGAATGAAGAAATCGACGCCGCAATGTAAACATGAGATCGTAGACAAATATGATATTTGTGCCGTATGCGGCACACTTACCAGACCTTTTCCATATCATCGTTACATCACTGCTAGCCTTCTGCTCCACGCCGAAAAAGAAAGCGGGATAATAAGCGATGCAGATTATAAGGAACGAAAAGCAAAGCTGGATTTCGTAAAAGAATATTCCCTTGAAAACAACTTCTGGCGTCCATACACTCTTGCATAGCTGTCTTTTTTGCTTTCCCAAGGAGAAATCCGAAACGAAGCCGCCCGTTATCACAGGCGGTTTTTGTTTTGGATCATTAACGGAGTATTCGAGTAACTCCAAGAGAGTAACCCCGAAGAATGCGGCGCCGGTGTGGACCAGATCAACTGTCACTAGCTCACTTGTCACTAAAGATAACTGAGAAGTATTTAGGGACCTCACAAAATCTGACAGACGCCCCAGGCGATAAGCTAGGATTGACGCTGGAATAGGTTATCTTTGAGCCATTGCTATTATGTTGTTTGCGCCTGCGTCTGTTCCACCTATTTCGATAAGCTTCGCCTTGACGTCAGTAGGAGAAGCCCCATGCAACAGTTCATAGCATACCGCAGCTACTAGCTTAAACATGCCTTGGTTATCAGGTTCTAGAATTTGCGGGTCAAACCCGTTTTTACACGCTTGACACTCAACGAACTCACCAAGATTTTTTGTTTCAAATAATGGAATAAAATAAAGAGTAAAATATTTCGAAACTCGCTTGTGCTTGTACCCTTTAAGTTCATTGCATTTAGGACAAAAAAACTCTCCCTCTGACAAGACTTTTTCCCTGCCCTTCGAACCCCATATCAACATTTTTCCACCACCTTTCTTTTGGTCATTTTAGCATCTCGGTTATCTGTGAAGTCTTACACATGCATAATAGTATCGCAAGCCTTGACGCTGGGTGCAGCTAGCTTATACTTGGCAGACGCAACGGATTTTTACAATTCATCTCCCTAAAAGGGTTTACAGATAGGCTTATTCGGCGCTACAAGCCGTTATTAGGCGATGGCGGAATCGGCAGACGCAACGGACTCGAAAATCCGTCGGTAGAAATACCGTGAGGGTTCGACCCCCTCTCGCCCCATCTTCATCACTGTCATTGCGAGTGACGCTGCAGCGTCACGTGGCAATCTCCTCTTGCAAAAGATTGCTTCGCCCTTTGGGATCGCAATGACATTTGCATCTGAAAGGAAACATGTTTTTCACCCGCCAACAACTAGAGGAGATCGAGGATAAGAGTCTTGCCCCGTATGGGATGAGAAGCCGCGATTCAAAGGGACGCGCTTATCTCGATAACGAACCCGAATACCGCACAACATTCCAACGCGATCGGGACCGGATTCTCCACACCACAGCTTTTCGCCGCCTCGAATATAAAACCCAAGTCTTCATCAACTATGAAGGGGATTACTTCCGCACCCGCCTCACCCACACGCTGGAGGTTGCCCAAATTGGGCGGACGCTGGCACGTGCCCTCGGCGGGAATGAGGATCTTGTCGAGGCGATCTGTCTTGCTCACGATTTAGGGCATTCTCCGTTCGGGCATTCCGGTGAAGTGGCGCTCGCCCGTTTGATGAAAGACTTCGGCGGCTTCGATCACAACCGGCAATCGCTTCGTATCGTCACAGAGTTGGAACAACGTTATCCCGAATTCCCAGGCCTGAATCTTTCATGGGAAGTCCGTGAGGGAATGGTCAAGCATGAATCGGAATATGACATCTCTGACGCGCGCAGTTTTAACCCCGACCTGCGCGGCAACCTGGAAACGCAAATCGCGAACGTCGCGGACGAATTGGCATACACCACACACGACCTCGACGATGGTCTGCGCTCCGGGATGATCACACCTTTCATGCTGGAGGGGATCGCCTTGTGGGAGATTCTACGCGAAACGTATCGCTGGCAGGGACCCAACTTGGATGACGTCACACGTCATCGGATGATTCGTCAACTTGTGGGTCTGATGGTTACGGATATGGTCGAAGCAACAGACAAACGTCTCAAGGAAAGCAAGGCAAAATCTGCGCTGGATCTCCAAAAGCTGAAACAGAACGTTATTGGCTACAGTGAAGATATTCAGAGACGCAACCGCGAACTCAAGGATTTTCTGTATAAGAATTTGTATCGACACTTTCGCGTGGTGCGGATGCAGGTCAAGGCGGAGCGAATCATCTCGGACTTGTTTAATGCCTATCGCTCCGAACCGCTGATGCTTCCTGATTCGGCACAGCGTTTTATCGAGCAACGTGCTTTGGAACGCACGATATGCGATTACATTGCTGGGATGACAGACCGTTATGCGATCGAAGAGTATCAAAAGTTATTTAATCCTTTAGAAAAACCATAAACTGAGGTGCGCAAATGGCTCAACACCCAACCTATCTGACACAGGAAGGTGAAAAGAAACTGAAGGCAGAACTCGCAGAACTGACCGGACCACGCCGCGAGGAGCTCTCCAAACGTTTACGCTCCGCCATTCAAATGGGAGATCTCTCCGAAAACGCGGATTATCACAAAGCCAAGGAAGACCAGGGTTTTCTCGAAGGACGAATTCAGGAAATCGAAGCTGTACTACGGACAGCGATCATCATTGAAAAATCCACTGGTGACTTGGTGACAGTTGGTTCACACATTACGGTGCAAGAGGAAGATTTTGATCCAGAGACGTACTACCTTGTTGGTGCAAAGGAAGCTGATCCGCGCAACGGAAAAATATCGAATGAATCTCCAATTGGAAAAGCCTTGATGAATCACAAAGTTGGAGATGTTGTGGAAGCGGAAACGCCCGGTGGCAAGATCAAGTTCAAAATTTTGAAGATCGAATAACATGTCACTCTCCCGAAGGACATCGGGACGATGCCGTCTCGCACCCGATTTGCTAAGCAAATCGTGCTCGCGGCACGGACGCTGTGAGGGAGCGTTTGCCGCGACCGAAGGGTCTCTTACACCATAAGAGATCCTGCGCTTCGCTCAGGATGACACACTTAAAACTTAAAAAAGAGACCGCGTATGGCGGTCTCTTTTTGATCCAGGTTAATTTACTGTCCGCTACGAGGCCAGACAGCGAGTTCCAGAGTGATGCGCTCGAAATAACTCTTCTGCGGCGCAGCGCCTGCTCCGTATTCCATATCTACAACGGTCGCCAGCAGTTGCAAGGTCGCGGTCTCCAGCAATACCTGTTCCTGTGGCTTCACTACGATCAGTTCGCCCTTTGGTTCAAGGCGAGCGCGAATGTTGGGATCGTTGTAGGCATGTTCCGACATCAACACTTTCGTGGCCGTCTTGATATCATTCTTGTCGAACAGCCAGACTTCTAATGCAGCAACCTTCTTCGGTTCACCAACGCCAACCGTTTCAGAGACGCCGACGCCATATTCACCAAGAAATTCACCACCACCGGTATCGATGCTGAATGATTCGTCATACAGATCGTCACCGAGAACGTAGGTAGTCATCGTTTGCGTGATGGGCGGAGCCAACCCGAGCGATTGAAAATCAGTTTTTTCTGCCTGGCGGCTTGCTTCAGCCGCCTGCATCACTGCGGTGACCGGACCTGTGCTCTTTCGAAGCAGACGCCATAAGTAAAGACCACCTAATCCCAACAAAATCACTACGATAGCAATCGACGCATATAAAACAAGCTGGCTAGCTAAACTCGAACTTGCGCCAGGAGCGGCAGTGTCTGGCGGAGCGCCTGTTTGGCTCTGTATAAAAGCTCCAAAATTCTGGACGTCTGTTGGATTCAAATATCCAGGATCCGCTTGGAGCAAACCATAGACAAAACCTTTTGCAGTACCAAGATTATTCCAGCGCTCCATGGCGAGATTCGGATTACCTGTCCGATTGAAAGAATCAATTGTCATGCGCAGGTAATCTTTTTGTAGATCTTGGCGCAGGACTTCTGGCGAAGCATCCGTCCACTTCACGGGCCAGAGGCCCCAGCCGATCAAAAGACCGAGGAGCAATCCCAATATAACGCCCAAAATGAGAACCACTCGCATGTTCTTTAGAAGATTTTTTATGATTGCAGTTACAGCTTCCATGGCTCATTCCTTTTTTACGGGGAGGTCTACAGTATTATATACCATCCCTTGCCGAAAACAACTATCGAAAGTACCAAGGGACGATTAAATACATTCCATTAAATATAACACCCGTTCGGACTCATTGACATTGACAGCTTCATGAATTCTAAATTTATTTTTGAAGGCGGCTTCGAATCCTTCACGCGTATAGGTGGGAAAAATATCTTCACGCGAGGCGAGCAGCTTCTTCACCTGACTATCAGATTTGGGGACGAACTCGATCACCAGCCACTTGGCCGTCTCCCCAAAGAAATCAGCGAGTTGGGGTAAGGGAACGTTGTTCGAAATTGCCAAATGGTGAATCACGGCCAGCGCCAATGCCAGATCTACAGGACCGCGCCCGCCGAAGGAATCACGTTCACGATTTGCCCAACCCAACGCAGGACTCGGATTTGTGAGATCGAGCAAGAGAGGCAAAAGCTTTTCGTTCTTCTCCACTTTCACCTGACGATAATTTTGTTCCACTGCAGTAGGATCAATATCGAATGCCACCACGCACGGACCTGCCTCACTTACGACGCGGCTAAAGACCCCGTTATTTGCGCCCAAATCCCAAACAAGCGTGGGCTGGATACGGTTTGTCCACTCGCCCACCAATTGTTTTTTATGCTCGAACGCAGCATCCGAATAATTTGTAATGTCATAATAATTTCCCCATTCGGTACCGCCGGGTTTCCAGTCCAGTTTGCGGATCGTTGACCCAAGACTTTCGATCAACCCGGTCATTGCCTGTTGGCTCATGGAGCCGCCCCGCGATTTCACCTCTTCACCCGCATATTTCTTTTGTGCACTCGCATGCAAATGGATATGCGTCAGCAATCCAAAATTCAAACGCGTATTCCACGGCAATAACTCGCTCGCCAAATCGAGCGGTATACCGTCAATATACACACGCAACAATTGGTTCAAGCGCACATCTTTCAATGCCATCAAGGCCAGGGATGCGAGGAAATGCTGGCAGAACTGACGATATGCAACCCAGGGTTGTCCCTCTTTGTAGGTTTCAAACGATAGAGTATCGATTAATGTCGCTTTGCCGCGCACAAACTGAATGTTATACGCGCTGGCGTCCTTCAAAGACATTCCTAATTTTAGGGCGCGGCGCTGGATAGATAACGTTGCCAACGCGGCATCTTTCAATTGACCAAATGACCATTCATATGGATAGGAGATGAACGGCACATGTTCCGGCTGGATAATTTTATATGCAATTCCCTCATATGGATTCCCTCCAAACTCAACCGTGGGTTGATCTACTTCAGCATGCGGAATCAACAGGCCGGCTTTGACCAACTTCTCATATAAGCCCGATTCCATGAGTCGCACATATTCCTGTTCATAAGTGCGGTTGACCTGTCGGTAAAGGATCCCATCTCGGGAAAACAGAAACCCGCTGGGGTCCCGGAAGGAAGCGGAGAGTTGTCCTTTACTTGGTTGGATCGTCGTCGTCCTCATCTTCTTTTGCCTTACTTCCGAATATTCCTTTGATTTTTCCCCAGTAGGCACGCAAGGCAATTCCAGCGCCAAGCAACACCGCAATCAGCAGCTGGATCAAAAAACTGCCAGAGCCGGGATCTAAATATAGGTGTGGTGCGAAATGCATGTCTGTCTCCTTTTTAATTTTATGAACCTTGCGAAGGATGTGAGCCTTCGCAAGGTTTTTGTTAACTTCTATTCAACGGTTTCAGGAACAATCGCTTCCAACAGGAAGGTTTCCTGACAATTTGTGCATTGCGCTTCGCGTTTGTTTGCAATGACCAGCAGACCACCGCATTTTGGGCAGGGTATTTTTAGTGGTCGTTTCCAGGACGTAAAATCGCAATTTGGATAATTCTCACACCCATAGAACGTGCGTCCCTTGCGCGTTTTTCGTTCTACGAGTTCGCCGCCGTCTTTCGGACAACGAATTCCGATCTTCTCCAGCCAGGGTTCCGTATACCGACAAGTTGGGAAATTTGAGCAAGAAATAAATTTCCCAAAGCGCCCATAACGGATGACGAGTTCGCCGCCATCGTCAGGACACTTGCGGCCAATCGGTTCCGGTCCGCTTTTGGTGACGGGCATCTCCGCCTGTGCTTTTTTCAAGTCCTCCGCAAACGGATGATAGAACTCGTGGATCACCTCTACCCATTCCGCCTGACCCGAGGCGATCATATCGAGGTCTTCTTCCATGCGGGCCGTAAATTGGAAGTCAACAATATCGGGAAAATATTGTGTCATCAAATCGTTGACCTGCATACCGATCTCGGTCGGGAGAAGACGCTTCTCTTCACGAACGACATACCCACGCTGCTGGATGGTGGAAATCGTTGGCGCGTACGTGGATGGACGGCCAATACCGTCATCTTCCAATGCCTGCACGAGCGATGCTTCAGAATAACGAGGCGGCGGCTGTGTAAAGTGCTGTTCTGGGATGAGGCGAATCAATTCCTGTTTCTGTCCTTCAGCAATCCCAGCCGGGATGCGGACATTCTCCTCATCTTCATCAACTTTTATATCCTCGTTCTTCGCCTCTTCGTAAACAACCAAGAAACCAGCAAACTTTACATCGGAACCAGATGCACGCAGCAAATATTCATGACCCTTGGTTTTGCCTGTCACTTCCACTTGAAGAGTGTTATAGACTGCCGCTTCCATTTGCGAGGCGACAAATCTCTGCCAGATCAAACGATAGAGTTTATACATGGCAGGCTCAAGATATTCCTTGATCTGTTCCGGTTCACGCATCACAGAGGTCGGGCGAATAGCTTCATGCGCTTCCTGCGCATTGGCCGAGCGCGTTTTGTATAACGGTGATTCCGCAGGCATATAATCATGGCCATATTTCCCGCTGATATACTCTCTTGCTTCTTGTTGAGCAGAAATGGCGACGTTGGTTGAGTCGGTACGCATGTAGGTGATGAGACCCGTGGTACCACCATTGCCAACATCCTGACCTTCATAAAGTCCTTGCGCCAGAGCCATGGTACGCTTGGCAGTAAAACCAAGTTTGCGCGAGGCATCCTGTTGCAAAGTAGACGTAGTAAATGGAGCCAAAGGCTTGCGTCTGCGTTCGCCACGCTTGACCTTGGTGATCGTGTATTCCGCAGTTTCCATATCCACAAGGATCGGCTTGACTGTCTCTTCGTTGGGAAGTTCAGGATCCTTGTCATCGATTTTTGCCAGCTTGGCCACAAATGCGGATTTCAATCCTTCGGGCTTGAGTTCAGCGTGGATGGACCAGTACTCCACGGGGACAAAATTCTCAATCTCTCGTTCTCTCTCGACGATCAGTCGCAGAGCCACAGATTGAACGCGTCCGGCTGAGAGGCGCCCGCGCACTTTTTCCCAGAGAATCGGGCTAATACTGTAGCCCACTAATCGGTCCAAAATGCGACGCGCTTGCTGCGCATCCACCAAATCCATGTTGATGTTGCGCGGATGCGAGAACGCGTCTTTGATAGCCGGTTCCGTGATCTCGTGGAAGACGACGCGCTTCGTGCGCTGCGGGTCAATCTGTGCAGCCTCGAGCAAATGCCACGAAATGGATTCGCCCTCCCGATCGGGATCGGTCGCGAGATAGACTTCCTCTGCTTTTTGGGCGAGCTTCTTGATCTCCTTGACCACGTCCTTCTTCTCGTTTGGCACACGGTATTTCGGCGCAAAGTTGTTTTCGATATCCACCGAGAGCTGCGACTTCAACAGATCGCGCACATGCCCCACCGAGGCGCGGACTGTGTATCCCCTGCCGAGATACCGACCGACGGTTTTCGCTTTGGCAGGCGACTCAACGATAACGAGTTTCCCTTCACGCTTCTCTACTTTTTCCGGTTTGGGAGGTGGAGTTAGCCCCGCATGTGCGTCGGTCCTTCCCATTTTATAAAGTTTCGTTCCACAAACGGGACAAATACCAATCGTGACAGGTGATCCTTTTGCATTAAAACTTGCCACAGGATCTTTCATTTCACGTTTGGTCTTACACTTCATGCAATAAGCTTCCATGATTAACCTTTGTCTTTATCAATGTCATTGCAAGGGCTTCGACACCGTTCGTCCACAGGATCGCTTCGCTGATGCCGCGAGCACGATTTGCTATGAATTGCTTAGCAATTCAAAAATCGGGTGCGAGACGGCAGGCTCAGTGTAAACTTCACAAAGCAATCGCTGGTTAAACGGAGAAGATTCTACATGAGATCGATCCATTTAACTTGGGGATGCTTCAGGCTTGGTTTCGATACGCTTACAGCCACCCGACCGCCAGCCCTCGCAATGACATAAGATTATAAATATTTCTCCTGATTATGTTTTTTCAAATGTTCCACAACATCACGTACTTTTTGTGCCTGGTCGGTCTTGCAGATGAGGATTACATCGCCTGAATCCACAACCACAAAATCATCCAGGCCAATGGTGACGATCAAGCGTTCATCGTTCTTACCATACACAAGGGTGTTGTGGGTATCCAACAAAAGGTGCTGCGTGTTCACAGGGATATTTCCATTTATATCGGGGAACAACACCTCAAATAAGGAATCCCACGAGCCAACATCGCTCCAACCTAATCCACCTGCGGGTAACACAGCGACACGCTCCGCTTTTTCCATAATGCCATAATCGATTGTTTGAGACTTCAGATTCTTCCAACGTGAGTCCACGATATCTTCGCGCGCTGGGGTATCCCAGGCATCTGCAATAGCGAGAACTGTTTCTGAAAGTTCAGGCATTTGCGTATCAATTTCGGAAAGGATGGCATCCACTTTCCAAATGAACATGCCGCTGTTCCAAGAATGATCACCAGCACGCAGCAGCTGTTCGGCTGTTTCCTGATCTGGTTTCTCCTTGAATCGTTTTACTTTATACACAGGATATTTGTAATCGCCATCCAGCGACTCGCCCTGTTCAATATAGCCATACCCGGTCGACGGGAATGTGGGAGTAATTCCTAGCGTGACAAGATAATCCTGGGAAGCTACATCAAAGGCTGTGCGAATCAAATAGCGGAATAAATCCCGATTCCGAATAAAATGATCTGAAGTGAGGATCGCCATCAGCGCTTCGGGATCGCGCTTCCTCAGGACAGCAGCCGCTAATCCTACCACAGATGCTGTACCGCGCGGTTCCGGCTCGATCAAATAGTTCTCGATCGGGATCTGAGGAACTTGCACCTGCATCTGCTGCGCCTGCTCTGCAACGGTCACAACGAGAATCCGTTCAGGAGGAAATAAATTCTCCAGGCGATGAACCGTGCTTTGAAATAACGTCTCCTGCCCGAGCAGGGGAAGGAGTTGTTTTGGGCTATCTTTTCTTGAAACGGGCCACAGACGAGTTCCCCCGCCTCCAGCCATGATGACTGCGTATGTATGTTCCATATCCTACACCAAATAATCAGATTGTTCTTCACGTACCGCGACATAATTCATGCCGCCCACCTGGCGCACCATTCCTTTAAGTTCCATCAAGGCCAAGGTCGCTGAAACTTTCTCAATGGGTAGTTCTGTTTGCTTGCGTATCTCATCCACATGCAATGGTTCAGCACCAAGAACATTCATCAGGCGCGCTTCGGTTTCATCAGCCGGGATGATCTTTCGCACCGCTTTTTGTTCGCCCATACGTGTCAAATCTAATGCCTGCATGAGATCATTCACGCTCAACAAGGGCAGAGCGCCTCTTTGAATCAGCTTGTTCGTCCCTTTACTTTGAGGCGCAAGTATACTACCAGGTACTGCAAAAACCTCGCGTCCCTGCTCGGCGGCAAATTCGGCGGTGATCAACGCGCCACTTGTCTCTCCGGCTTCGATGACGACAACCGCCAAGGATAGCCCTGAAATAATACGATTGCGCGGCGGAAAATTGGATGCATCAGGTGGCGTGCCGGGTGCATAATCACTGATGATCGCGCCGTGCTCCATCACTCGTTCTGCTAATTGACGATGTTCCGGAGGATAGATTTTATCAACACCCGAGCCAAGCACAGCGATGGTTCTCCCACCTGCCTTCAACGCGGTTTGATGTGCAATCGCGTCGACACCGCGCGCCAATCCACTGATCACCGTAATTCCGTTGGCCGCAAGATACGATGCAAGTTCTTCCGTGATTTGCCTGCCATAGGGAGTCACTCGCCGCGTGCCAACAATTGCTACCGCAAACAAATCATCGCGTAGGTATTCTCCGCGCACATACAAGACGGGTGGTGGTTGTTCGATTTCCTTTAGTCGTTGTGGATAGGCTTCATCTTCCCACGTCAGGATTTTGATTCCTTGGGACTCAATTTTTGTCCAAACTTTTTCCAAATTCACTTGTTCGCGCGCTTGGATGATTCGCTCGATCAGTTTCAAACTCAATCCTGCTCTCGCCAAGTCAATCGGCGCAGCTTTCCATGCGGACTCGAGATCACCGAAATGATTGATCAGCGCCTGCATACGCACCGCGCCGATTCCTTTGATCAAGTTGAAACCTACCCAATATCTCTTCTTATCGTCCATAGACAAACGTAGGGCGGATGCCATTCCGCCTTACAAACCCTCAAGCAAGTGAACGCGCATTAAACGGCGATCCGTATCCAGGTCCAGGATGACCGAGGGAATCGCAGGTAATAGAATCTCCTTGCCAGAAGCATCCCTTACTACATATACATTATTAGCGCCCGTCTCGATGATCTCTATCAACTGCCCAAGCGGATTGTCATTTTCGTCCACAACTTGAAATCCAAACAGTTCGTGCTGATAAATCTGTCCCTTGGGCAAGGGCGGTGCATCACTCGCTTTGATATACACCCATGTATTGCGAAGCTTCCCGGCTTCTTCTGGAGTATCAATTCCGTTGAATTTGATGATCACTCCCTTTTGATGTTCGCGGATTCCTTCAACGACCATCAATTTATGTGCCTCGCTCACCAAGAGCTTTCTGCCGGGTTTCAAGCGCTCAGGGAAATCGGTGTGCAAATCCATAATGATCTCCCCATGCACTCCATGCGGACGCCGCAAAAAACCAACCGCCAAATACACAGGCTCGCCGTTTGGCGAGCCTGAATTCTTTGTGTCAGCCATTAT
>WNFZ01006454.1_pt1 | contig 11407 bp, 10 predicted proteins | sample 5400081 | NCBI WGS metagenome assembly WNFZ01 (sample SAMN13153365, study PRJNA577476) | soil metagenome | isolation source: 80 cm soil or saprolite under grassland replicate 1 | place: USA:California | collected 2016-06-15
CCCAGCAGGCGGTGGAGCGCGGCGAGCAGGTGGTGGTGGGCGTGAACCGCTACGCGGAGGAGACGACGGCCCCCACCGCCGCGGTGCCCGACTACGTGGCGCTCGCGGCGGGGCAGCGCGAGCGCGTCGCGGAAGCGCGGCGGCGGCGGGATCGCACCAACGTCGAGAAGGCTCTGGGGTCGCTGCGTTCGGCGGCCGCCTCCACCGAGCCGCTCATGCCCCTGATCCTCGACGCGGTACGTGCGCGCGCGACGGTCGGCGAGATCAGCGACGCGCTGCGCGCCGTGTGGGGGGTGTACCGGCCGGCTTGACCTCCGCTTGACCCCTCCGGGGTTTTTTCGCTATCGCCCGACTGGCCGGGCGGTAGGTTCCCGTTCACTTCTCGCGCCCCGGAGGCGCCTATGAAACCCTGTATCCGCTGGTCCCTGCTCGCGCTGCTTCCGATCGTGGCCGCATGCACCGAAGACACCCCTTTCGCCCCGATGTCGGCTGGCCGCGTCGGCGTTCCCAGCGCGAGCGTGACGAGCGCCGGGGCCCAGGGCATTACGGCCATGACCCGCAACCTGTACATCGGAGCGGATGTGGACGCCGTGATCCAGGCGCTGCTCACGCCCGATCCATCGGACGACTTCAACGCGCTGCTCCAGGCGATCACCGTCGTGGGGCAGACCGCCTACCCGCTGCGCGCCGAAGCGCTGGCGGACGAGATCGCGCGCAGCCGTCCGCAGGTCGTGGGTCTCCAGGAAGTGAGTGAGATCCACATCAACATCCCGCCGCTCGGCATCGCCGTGAATCAGGACTTCCTGGCCATCCTGATGGCGGCGCTGAACGCCCGGGCCCTGCACTACGAGGTCGTCGGGCAGAGTACGAACCTCGTGGCCATCCTGATGGCGGCGCTGAACGCCCGGGCCCTGCACTACGAGGTCGTCGGGCAGAGTACGAACCTCGTCGCGACGCCGTTCGCCGGCGTCGCCGTGACCGACCACGACGTGTTGCTGCGGGACGCCGACCGCGTGAGTCTCAACGGCACCGTCATCGCCACGATCTACGCCGCGAACCTCGGCCACCTCGCGGACGGCGTCGATCTGAATCGCGGCTACGTGGTGGCGCGGTTGCTGATCGACGGCCGGCCCGTCACGGTCGCGACCACGCACCTCGAGTCCGGGAACGCGTCGGGCCTGTCGGGGCTGCGTGCCCTCCAGGCGCAGGAGCTGATGGCCGTCGTCGGCGGCGGGACCCCCGCGATCCTGCTCGGCGACTTCAACGACACGACGGGCTCGGCGATGCACCAGGTCGTCACCGGCGCCGGCTTCACCGACACCTGGGGGGCCATGCGTCCCGGCGCCAGCGGCTTCACCTGCTGCGAGGTGGCCGACCTGTCGAACCAGGTGCCCCAGCTCGTGCAGCGCATCGACTACGTGTTCGCGCGCGGGCTCGGCGGCCCGAACGACAAGCTGTTGGGCCAGATCACGATCATCGGGGACCAGCCCGCCGATAGGATCGCCGGCCCCGCGTTCAATATCTGGCCGTCCGACCACGCGGGACTCGTGGCGAGCTTCCTGCGGACGCCCGCAGTGCCCTGACGGCTGCCCCCCGAGCGCAGCGAGGGACGGTTGCACCCTCCGGCCGGCCGGGGTCATCATTACTGTCCTACCCCGGCCCCCTGGAGCCCCGTCATGCCAGAGTCCCTGCCGATTCCTGAAGCGTGGATCACCAGTCTCGAACGGCGGTTGCGTCGCGTGCAGTCCGTGGCAGTGCAGCCCCGGCAATGAGTCTGCGACGCGCGGCTGCTCCGGCGGTGTGGGCGCTCCGTACCTACGCTCAGTCCGCGGCGTGGCTGACGGTCGCGGCCGCGATCGCGCTCGCGGCCACGCTCGCCGCCCTCGTCGGCGCCAGTGCGCTCCAGCTTCCCGCCGTGCCGCGAGCGGACCTTGGCATCGCCTGGACGAGCTTCATGCGCGCGCCCGCCACCTTTCAAGGCGAGGCGATCGACGCGCTGAGTGGCCTGGTGGTGGGGCTCGCCGTCGCGATCGTCGCGCTCGGCGTCCTGACGGTCGGCACCATCTCGCTGGCGCGCGCGTCCGCGCGCCGGGCCGAGCTGGCGGTGCGGCGGGCCGTGGGAGCGTCGCGGGCCGATCTGCGCGCCGCCGGGCTGCTGGAAGGAGCAGTGATGGCCCTCGCCGCGTTCGCGGTGGGACTCGCGGTCGGACTGCCGGGGCAGGGGCTGGCGCGGGCGGCGTGGCCCGGCGCCGCTCCGCCCGCCCCGGCTGGCCTCGCGGCGCTGGTCCTCGTGGCCATCGGGGGGGCGATCGTCCTCGGGGCCGTGCTGCCCGCGCTGTTCGCGGGCTCGGGCCGCCGCGGAATGATCGTCGGCGCCTTGCCGCAAGGGCTCGTGCTGCCGGTGGTGCAGTTGGGAGTCGCGTTCACGGTGTTGGTGGCGGCCTCGCAGCTCGTGCGTCACGGGCAGGGGACAGAGGGCCAGCGGCCGGCCCTCGGAGGCGACGGCGCCGTCTTCACCGTGGACGCCCGCGGCCTCGCGCCCGCGGCGCGGGCGACGACCTACACGGCGCTGCTCGGGCGGCTCGGGGCCGATCCCCGGTTTACGACGGTGAGCCTCACGAGTCCGGGCGTGCTCGTGGGTCTCGAGACCGAGGACCTCATCGTCACTCGCCAGGGAGGCGCCGCGACCGTGGCCGTCAACGCGGTGTCGCCCGATACGTTCCGCTCGATGCGCTGGAAACTCGTCGCCGGACGGGGCATCGAGCCGTCCGATCGGTGGGGCGCTCGCCACGTCGCGGTCGTGAACGAGGCGCTTGCCAGGTTCGCGATCCCTGGCATCGTCGGTCAAGAGATCCGCGTCGGAGAAGGGCCCGACGACCCGTGGTACACGGTCGTCGGCGTGGTGAAGGACGCGTGGGGCAACGGCTTTGGCGCCCAGCGTGGGCCGCTGTATGCCGTGTACCTGAGCTCGTTGCAGCGCCCGCCGCGTATCGCCGAGCTGGTGGTGCACGCGCGCAGGAGCGCGGCACCGGTCGTGGTGGATAGCGCCGTGCGCGCATCGTTCGGGGACGCCTGGAGCGTGACGCGGCGCGGCACGGAGGCGAGCGTGAAGTCGGCGGAGCTCGCCCCCGCGCGCTGGTTCGGCTGGGTGTTGTTCGGTCAGGGCATCGCCGCGCTCGCGATCGCGTTGCTCGGAACGTTCGCCGTGATGCGCATGTGGGTGCGCGCGGCGCTGCCGGAGCTCGCCGTGCGGCGCGCCGTGGGGGCGCGGCGCCGGCACGTGATCGGCTTCGTCCTGGCGCGGGCGGTGGCGGTCGCCGTCGCCGGCGTGGTGTTCGGCCGCTGGCTGGGACTCGTGGTCTCGGGCGTCCTGCCCACCGTGCTCACCGGCGTGCCGTCGAGCCGGATCGCGGAGCCGGCCCTTGCGTTGCTGGCCGCGGCGCTGGCAGGCGCGCTCATTCCCGCGTGGCAGGCGGCGCGGGCGAGCCAGGCGCTGCTCGCGGCGGCGGACGGGAACTGAGGCTGAGTTGACCCTCCCTCCGCGCTCCGCTAAACTCTCGCCCGATGCCCACCTACGAATACAAATGCCCCAACGGGCACGTGTTCGAGAAGTTCTTTTCCACGATGAACGACAAGCGCCACGCCGTGTGCCCGACGTGCAAGAAGCGGGCGGTGCGGCAGATCTCGGGGGGAACGGGCCTCGTCTTCAAGGGCTCCGGGTTCTACGAGACCGATTACAAAAGGGCGGGCGAGAAGAAGCCGGCAGGCGACGCGAAGCCTGAGGTGAAGAGCGAGCCGAAGACGCCCGCCCCTGACACGAAGAAGAAAGACTCCACCGACAAGTGACGGCCCAGGAGACGATCCGCGCGGCGCTCGCTCGGGCCGCCGAGCGGCTTGGCGCGCCCGCCCCCGTGCTGGACGTCGAGCTGGAGCGGCCGCGCGATCCGACGCACGGCGACCTCGCCACGAATCTGGCGCTCAGCCTCGCCAAGACCCTCCACGCCAAGCCGCGCGCCGTGGCGCAGCAGCTGCTCGCCGCCCTCGAGCTGCCGGCCGGCCTCGTCAAGCAGACCGAAATTGCGGGCCCCGGCTTCATCAACTTCTTCCTCGCTGAGCAGCAGCTGTGGGCGGCGCTCAGCGCCGTGGTCGCGGCCGGGCCGGCGTATGGTCGCAGTGACGCCGGGAAGGGCGCGCCCGTGAATGTGGAGTTCGTGTCGGCCAACCCGACCGGGCCCCTGCACGTCGGCCACGGGCGCCAGGCCGCGCTCGGCGACGCGATCGCGTCGCTGCTGGAATGGACCGGCTGGAAAGTCACGCGTGAGTTCTACTATAACGATGCCGGCGCGCAGATCACGAACCTCGCCCGCAGCGTCCAGGCGTGGATCCGCGAGCGCAGCGGTCGCCCCGCCGAGATCCCCGAGGGTGGATATCACGGCGCCTACGTCAAGGAGATCGCCGACCGTTACGTCGCCGAGCACCCGCACGATCCGGAAGGCGCCGACCTGGAGGCGGTGCGGCGCTTCGCCGTCGCGGAGCTGCGCCAGGAGCAGGACCGCGACCTCGAGGCGCTCGGCGTCAAGTTCGACGTGTACTTTCTCGAGTCATCGCTGTACGCCTCCGGCAAAGTCGACGACACCGTGCGCCGCCTCGCCGCCGCGGGTCACACGTATGAAAAGGACGGCGCGGTGTGGCTCAAGACCACCGATTTCGGGGACGACAAGGACCGGGTGATGCGTAAGCGGGAAGAAAAGGGGGGCGACTACACCTACTTTCTGCCCGACGTCGCGTATCATACCGCCAAATGGGAGCGCGGCTTCACGCGGGCCATCAACGTTCAGGGAGCGGATCACCACAGCACGGTGACGCGCGTGCGCATCGGCCTCCAGGCGCTGGAGATGGGGATCCCCAAGGGCTACCCCGAATACGTGCTGCATCAGATGGTGACGGTGATGAAAGGCGGAGAGGAGGTGAAGCTGTCCAAGCGCGCCGGAGACTATCTCACGCTGCGCGAGCTCGTCGACGAGGTCGGCCGGGACGCCGTGCGCTACTTTTTCCTGATGCGCCGCAGCGAGTCGCACCTCGTCTTCGACGTGGACCTCGCCAAGAGCCAGAGCGAGGAGAACCCGGTCTTCTACGTCCAGATGGCGCACGCCCGCATGAGCGGCATCTTCCGGGTCGCGGCGCGCGCGCCCGAGAGCGCGACGCCGGACGGCGTGGACCTGGCGACGCTGACCGAGCCCGAGGAGCTCGACCTCATGAAAACCCTCATCGACCGCCCGGGGCTGGTGGCTGGCGCGGCGGCCGCGCTCGAGCCCCATCGCATCACCGGGTACCTCGAGACGGTGGCGCGCCTCGCGCACGGCTGGTACCACAAGTTCCGCGTGCTCGGCGAGCCCCAGGAGCGCGCGCGCCTCGTGCTCGCGCGCGCCGTGCGCCAGGTACTGGCCAACGGCCTTGCGCTGCTCGGCATCGCCGCGCCGGATCGGATGTGAGATGAGCCTGCTCGTGGTGGGGTCGATCGCCCTGGATTCCGTGAGCACCCCGTTCGGCCAGACGGCCGACGCGCTGGGAGGCTCGGCGGTGTTCTTCAGCGTCGCCGGCGCCGTCCTGCACCGCGTGCAGGTCGTGGGCGTCGTCGGTGCCGACTATCCCAAGGCGGAGCTGGAGCGGCTCGCCAAGATGGGGTGCGGCATCGATCTCGCCGGCGTGTCACAAGCCGCGGGCGAGTCGTTCCGCTGGAAGGGCAAGTACAGCTACGACCTCCAGAACCGCGAGACGCTCGAGACCCGCCTCGGCGTGTTCGCGGACTTCCACCCCAAGATCCCCGAGGCCTTCCGGGCCGCGCGCTACGTGTTCCTCGGCAACATCGATCCCGAGCTGCAGCTCGACGTCCTCGACCAGGTGCGCGCGCCCAAGCTGGTGGCGTGCGACACGATGAACTACTGGATCCACTCCAAACGCGACGTCCTGCTCGAGCTGCTGCGGCACATCGACATTCTCATGGTGAACGACTCGGAGGCGCGCGAGCTGTCGGGCGACTGGAACATCTATCGCGCAGCGCGCTGGGTGCTGGCGCACGGCCCCAAGAAAGTCGTCATCAAGCAGGGAGAGCACGGCGCCTTGCTCGCCGATGCCGGCCTCGTCTTCAAGGTGCCGGGCTATCCGTTGGAGGAGGTGTTCGATCCGACCGGCGCGGGCGACGCTTTCGCGGGCGGCTTCCTGGCGCACCTCGCCCGCAGCGACGACGTCTCCGAGGGCAACCTCAAGCGCGCGATGGTCTACGGCGCCGTCATGGGCTCGTTCGCCGTCGAGGCGTTCGGCGTCCAGCGGTTCGAGCGGGTCACGGTGCCGGACGTGGAGCAGCGCGTGCGCGCGTTCCATTCCCTCGTGTGGTTCGATGTCACCGAGGCGGCGACGTGACCGACCGCTACGCCGCCGCCGGCGTGCGCCTCGACACCGCCGAGGAGGTAAAGCGCCGCATCGCCGAGCTGGCGCGCGCCACGCGCACGCCGCTGGCGCTCGGGAAGATTGGGGCGTTTGGCGGCATGGTCCGCGTGCCCGCCGGGATGCGCCAGCCGGTCCTCGTGCTCTCGACCGACGGCGTCGGGACCAAGGTGCTCGTCGCGATCCGCGCCGGGGTCCACGACACGATCGGCGAGGACCTCGTCAACCACAGCGTCAACGACATCCTGGTCCACGGCGCGGCACCGCTCGCGTTCCAGGACTACATCGCCACCGGCACGCTGGTGCCCGAAGTCGCCACGGCGATCGTCACGGGCGTGGCGCGCGGCTGCCGCGCCCACGGCATGGTGCTCGCGGGCGGCGAAACTGCGCAGATGCCGGACGTGTATGCCGACGGGCACTACGATCTCGCGGGCACGATCGTCGGGGTCGTCGAGGAAGCGGACGCCCTCCACGGCGACCGGGTGCGGTCGGGGGACGTGTTGATCGGCTACGCGTCGAACGGACTGCACACGAACGGATACTCCCTGGCGCGGCGCATCGTCTTCGACACGATGAAACTCGACGTGGCGGATCCGTTCCCCGACGACGGTCGGTCGGTGGCCCAGGTCTTGCTCGCGGTGCACGTGAGCTATGCGGCGGCCGTGATGCCGGTCATCCCGCGGCTCCACGCACTCGCCCACATCACCGGCGGTGGTATCCCCGGGAACCTCATCCGGGTATTACCGGAGGGTTGTGAGGGGGTGGTGGATGCCGGCGGCTGGCCCTGGCCCCCCGTGTTCCGCGTGCTGATGCGCGAGGGACGCGTGGCGCTCGCTGAAATGCGGCGGGTGTTCAACCTGGGAGTCGGGATGATCGCCGTCGCGGCCCGCAACGACGTCGAGCCGATCATGGCGGCGGCGAAGCGGGCCGGCATCGAAACCTGGATCATCGGCGACGTGAGCGCCGGCCCGACCGCCGTGCGCTTCGCGGAACGGTAAGGAGACGGTATGCGCGGTACGACATGGATTCCGGCGCTCCTTGGCCTCGCAGCGGTCCCGCTCGCGGCCCAGGAGCCGATGTGCAACGATGCGAATGCGCAGGTGCAGGCGGCCTGCAACGCGGCCGTGGACGCGTACGCCATGTTCCAGCCGCTCGCCGGCATCGCCATCAGCGGCGGCAACCCCGAGCTCGGCACGGCGCGCGCGCTCGGCGGCTTCGGCCATTTCTTCGGATCGATTCGCGTGAACGCCGTGAAGGCGACGGTCCCGAACCCCGACACCACACAAAAGGCGATTTCCGGCGGCGTGCCCGCCCCGGTCGTCGAGGCCGGCCTGGGCGTCTGGCCCGGGCTCTCCGGAGGTCTGTTCGCCGTGGACGTCCTCGCCTCCGCCACCCTCCTGCCCACGGGGCTCGACAAGCTGTCGGTGGATCCGAACGCGCCGAGGGTCGGCGACCTGGCGCTGGGCATCGGGTACGGGGTGCGTGTCGGAGTTCTCAAGGGCAGCTTCCCTATCCCCTCGATCTCGGTGAGCGCGATGCGCCGCACGGTTCCGCGCGTGCAGTACGGGAGTCTCGCCGCGGGCGATCAGTTTGAGTTCAACACCGACGTGAAGGCGACCAACATCCGCGTCGCCGCGAGCATGCGGCTGCTGTTCTTCGACGCGGCGGCGGGGCTCGGATTCGACAAGTATTCGTCCGCGGCGGCCATGCGGTTCTACGACAACCCGCCGCTTAACACCAGCATCCGAACCGTGCCGCTGAACCGCAGTACCTCGCGCCAGGTGCTGTTCCTCAACGCCGGGCTCGACCTCATGGCCGTCAAGCTCGTCGGCGAGCTGGGCTATCAGACGGGCAAGGACCAGAACCTGAGCAAGAACTACACGGCCTTCGACCCCAAGGCGGGGCATGTCTACGGAGGAGTCGGTCTCCGCTTCAGCTTCTGAGCGCGTCTCCGAACCGGAGGCGATGCAACGCGCCCTCGACCTCGCGTGGCGGGGTTGGGGGCGCGTTGCGCCGAATCCCCTCGTCGGCGCCGTGGTGTTGCGGGAGGGACGCGTCGTCGGCGAGGGATGGCATGCGGAGTACGGCGGCCCCCATGCGGAGGTCGTCGCGCTGCAGGCGGCCGGAGCGGCCGCGCGCGGCGCCACGGTCGTCGTCACGCTCGAGCCGTGCGCTCATCATGGCAAGACGCCGCCGTGCACCGACGCGCTTCTCGCGGCGGGCGTGAAGCGCGTGGTGGCGGCGATCCGCGATCCCGACCCCGACGCCGGTGGTGGGCTCGACGTGCTGCGCGCGAAGGGGGTCGCCGTGGAAGTGGGCGTGCGCGCCGCGGAGGCCGCCGCCCTCAACGCGCCTTTCCTCTTTGTTCGCACGCACCCCGATCGGCCCTTCGTCGCGTTGAAGCTGGCCACGTCCATCGACAGTCGCATCGCCGACGCGGCCGGACACTCGCAGTGGGTCTCCGGGGAGGAAGCGCGGGCGCACGTGCATTGGCTGCGCGCCGGCTTCGACGCCATCGCGGTGGGCGGCACCACCGCGCTCAAGGACGACCCGGACCTGACGGTTCGCGGCGTCGTCACGCCGCGCCGGACTCCGGTCCGCATCGTGTTCGACCGCCGCGCGATGCTGAATCCCAGCGCGAAGCTGGTCCGCACCGCCCGCGAAGTGCCCACATGGATCGTCGCGTCGCCGCAGGCCCCGGCGGGGAGCGTCGCCTCGCTCGAGCAGAACGGTGTGCGCGTGTTCCTCCCAGCGTCGTTGGCCGAAGGGCTCGCGCAGCTGCGGGCGGCGGGGATCCAGTCGTTGCTGTGCGAGGGCGGCGGGGCCCTGGGGGCGAAACTCATCGCCGACGGCCTCGTGGACCGGCTCTACTGGATTCAGTCCCCCGTGTGGCTCGGCGACGGCGCCATTCCGGCCTTTCCGGGCGTGCCCGACGCCCGCATCGACAAGGCGCCGCACTGGGTCCCGGTGGAGCGCCGCGCGTTGGGCCCCGATACATTATTGGTATTGGACCGGACGCTATGTTTACCGGCATCGTGAGCGCCGTCGGGCGCGTGGAGTCCGTATCCCCTAATGGGGGAAGCGGGAAGGGGGATGGGGGAAGGGTGCTGCGCATCCGTGCTCCATTCCGCGGCCTCAAAAAGGGTGAGAGCATCGCGATCAACGGCGCGTGTCTCACCGTGGAGCGCCTGGTAAAGGGTGGCTTCACGGTCCACGTCGTGCAGACGACGGAGGGCCGGACGCTCTTCGCCGAGTACGCGGCGGGGCGCCGCGTGAACTTGGAGCGCGCGCTGCGCGCGACGGACCGGCTCGGCGGGCATTTCGTTCAGGGCCACGTCGATGGCGTCGGCACGGTCGAGCGGGTGGTCGAGCAGGGGGACGCCTTACTGCTCGACATCCGCGTGCCGCCCGACGTGGACGAGGCCACCGTCGCCCACGGCTCGATCGCGGTGGACGGGGTGAGTCTCACCGTGAACGCGCGGCCGGCGCAGGGTGTTATTCAAGTGTCCCTGATTCCCTTCACCCGGGCGCAGACGACGCTCGGGGCGCTGCGGCCCGGGGACCGGGTCCATGTGGAAGGGGACGTGCTGGGCAAGTACATGAGACAACTATGGCATTCGGATCGGTAGAGCGGGCGATCGCGGACATCCGCGCAGGGAAGCTGGTCATCGTCGCGGACGACGAGGCCCGCGAGAACGAGGGCGACCTGATCGGCGCGGCCGACCTGGTCAGCCCCGAGATGATCAATTTCATGGCGACGTTCGGGCGCGGGCTGATCTGCCTGACGCTCACGCCCGAGCGCTGCCAGGCCCTGGGGCTTCCCCAGATGGCCGAGCACAACACCGAATCGCACGAGACGGCGTTCACGGTCAGCATCGACGCCGCGGCGCGGTTCGGCGTCACCACCGGCATATCGGCCGCCGACCGCGCGATGACGATCAAGGTGGCGATTGACCCCGCGACCGTTCCGGCGGACCTGCGTCGCCCTGGGCACGTGTTCCCGTTGCGGGCCCGGCCCGGCGGCGTGCTGCAGCGCGTCGGCCAGACGGAGGCGAGCATCGACCTGGCGCGGCTCGCGGGGCTCTACCCGGCCGGCGTGATCTGCGAGATCCTCAACCCCGACGGCTCGATGGCCCGGCGGCCCGAGCTGGAGGCGTTCGCGCGCCGGCACGACCTGTCCTTCATCAGCGTCGCCCAGCTCGTCGAGTACCGGCTCGCCAAGGAGCGGCTGGTGCACCGGGTGGCCGACGCGCGGCTGCCGACGCCCTACGGGGAGTTCCGCATCATCGGCTACCGCAACGACGTCGACGCGGCGGAGCACGTGGCGTTGGTGTACGGTGACGTGTCGGGCCGGCGGAACGTGCTGGTGCGCATGCACTCCAAGTGCCTCACGGGCGACGTCTTCGGCTCGGCCCGCTGCGATTGCGGCTGGCAGCTGCACAGCGCCATGCGGATGGTCGCGCAGGAGGGGCACGGGGTCATCGTCTATCTCGATCAGGAGGGCCGCGGCATCGGGCTCCTCAACAAGCTCAAGGCGTACGAGCTCCAGGACGCCGGACGCGACACCGTCACGGCCAACGAGGAGCTGGGGTTCAAGCCCGACCTGCGCAATTACGGCATCGGGGCGCAGATCCTGCTCGACCTCGGCCTCTCGTCCATTCGCATCCTCACTAACAACCCCCGCAAGCTGGTCGGGCTGGAGGGGTACGGGCTGGAGATCGTCGAGCGCGTGCCGATCGTGCCGCCGCCGTCCGACGAGAACCGCGCCTACCTCGACGTCAAGCGCGACAAGCTCGGCCACTTTCTCACGCACTGACCTGTGGCCGAGATCCAAGGCACCCCCCGCGCGCCCGGCAAGCGGCGGGTCGCCGTCGTCGTGAGTCGCTTCAACGAGGAAGTGACGCGCCGTCTGCTGGAGGGGGCGCGCCGTTGCCTCACCGAGCACCGCGTTCCCGACGGCGCG
>WNFZ01005688.1_pt1 | contig 11402 bp, 4 predicted proteins | sample 5400081 | NCBI WGS metagenome assembly WNFZ01 (sample SAMN13153365, study PRJNA577476) | soil metagenome | isolation source: 80 cm soil or saprolite under grassland replicate 1 | place: USA:California | collected 2016-06-15
CGATCATCTCCAACTCCGCGTGTTCTGGCATGGTGTGGACGACGAGCGGCGAGTAAAGCTGTTCCAGCACGTAACCGTTCTTCTTGAGCAGCAGGCCGAAGAACTTCCTCACGTCATGGCTTACGATGTCCATCTCCAGACCTTCGATGATGCGCGAGTCCTCGACCGTTTCATCGCGGGCCTCCAGGCCGATGATCTTTTCGAGCGGCAACACATGGGCCCCGCGCAGGTCAAAATCCGAGTCTGGCGACGGAAACCCGTAAAGGTGCGCTCCGCTGATCGTGGCGAACAACAGCGGATACGGCTGCGCTGCAACGATGCGGTGAAGGCGTTTGTCAATGGTCATGATGGATATTGGCAATCGACAACGTATCCGATGACTTTTTCTGGATTAGCTGTCCCGTCGTACGCGAATGCAAGCTGCGCAACTTCGGTTTGCGCATGTTCGAACGTGGTTGCGTTGAGGTGGTTCCTTGGATTCGCCCATGCTGGGCAAACGAACCATCCCACCAAGTAAATTCCGTGTGTGAGACTGTGAGGCTTCAAATAGTCGTTCACGAGTTGTGCCTCAAGTGCCGTCCGCACGTCTTGGTTCCAACAGCCTTTGACCTCGATCACCACTGTGATTTCGCGCGCATTCGTGCCGAGCGCCGGTTGGGGGACGGCCGCCAGATAGATGTCCGTGCGCTTGCCGGTCCGCGGCTGAACTTCTCGTCCCACGACGACCTTCCGTTCTACCAAATCGCGCCGGAGCCAGGCGGCAACACGGTTCGAAAGGAACAGCTCATCACGCGGGCGGAAATTGTGACGCTTCGTGTCAGCGCCATCCCAGTGCCAAAATACTTCGGCTTCGGGATTGACGGTGTGCGTAATCTGCTTCTGAAACCGGTCCAGCGATTCCTGAACGACTTCCAAGAGGTCATCCTCATCTTCAACAAGTCGGGCTTCTGCTCTTGAATGGAGCTCGACCACAAGCCCGGGCGGCGGTGGATTCCAGCTCACTCGCCGTTTTGCTCGCAGACATTCCATGTGACGCCAACGGAGCCAGATTCTTTCGTTGGGCAGTTCGTTCGCGAGACGGAGAAGTTGCTTGCATGCCTCCTCGCTCGCGGCGGCAACAAGGCCACCAAGCAAACCGCGCTGCAGATCGTCGGCCGACATTTCTGGCGTATAGTCCCCGCCTCGGCGTTGCGGTTCATTCGGGAAAAACTTCCGCGACAAGCAGTACAAATCTGCGAGTTGCTTTTCGTTCCACTTCGCCTTGTCGCCCCGCAGGGAGTGCCGGATGTTGCTGCTCAGCTTTATGATGACATCTTTCGCAAGTATATCGTTCGCCTGAACGATCGGCCACACGAAGTCCCAAGTGTCGTTGTGCAAGTACGCGAGAGCAGCATCGGCGATCTCTGCCACGGCAGGAATGCTGTCCGCAGTCAACGCAGGGGGCGGCACCAAGCGGGAGCGAATCTCCTTCGCTGCTACGGGCGGGTCGCAAAGACACAGATGGGAGAGACAATAACCAAGTGCCTTTGGCTTGAGAGGTGTGCAGTTCATCCACGCAACCAAGCGCGCGCTCAGGTCGGCGTTCCAGCATTTGCGGAACGCGTGCAATTCCAACAGGTCACCATGCTCCGCGTTCTGGCGATCAAGCTCTTTGAACAGGTGGTCAGTCGAAGGTCGAGACGCCAAGGCAAAGGCTATGGCCACCAAATCCTGATGGAACTCGCGGCCAAGACTCGGGCCATCAAAAACTGCGCCAATCCATCTCGATGCAATAGCACTCCGCAATTGCTGATCGCTCTGGACTTTGTCGTGCAACAAGCTGACGGCCCACACCGCCGGATAGGCGGATTGTCGATAGTCGCCGTTGTCGCTGCAATTGAGCAAAAAGTTTTCCGCTGCGGTGAGGAAGAATTGTTGCTGCTCGGACGTGCTATTCTTCCAACCCGGCGATTTCGTAAGGTCGTACTCGACCGATTCAAAACGAGTTCCATCGTCACTGAGCCACAGATTCCAGACAAGGCTCGCCCAGCGGCGTGGCTCCCCCAGCGCCAAAGCATCAAAGTCGTGCTGGATTCTTTGAGCTCGCGATGGAGGCCGTGGACGTTGCGACTGTTTTTCTCAGCGCTTCCACTTGAGTGATTGGGCTTTTGCTTTGCGGGCAATCTCTTCATCAAGGTTCCATGCACGCAGCCATGAAAAATGCGCTTTCAGTTCGGGAACCTCATCAAGGCGTTGCAAAAACAAGTCCCAATGCCTGTGGATAGTCGGAGCACGGCAATACCACTGCGTCGCCATCGCCCAAGCAGCCCGGCGTGTTGCGGTTACCTGCGGCAGTCTTTGAAGCATCCATTCCAAATCATCTCCGCTTAAAGGCAGATTGCCACTCGCCGCCATCTTCTCGACCTGATCCGTCGTAACCGAAGGCGCGAGCAGTAGCTTCTCGGCGAGGCGGAAGCGCAGTGCCGGGTTCTCTTGCAGGAAGCTGACGAACTCCCGAGTTTCGTGGCCCGTTAGGTGGTGATGTGCTCGCGACTGCTGAATCCAGAACTCTACGACGGCTGAATCAACGGCCGGCGAATCCAATCCCTTCGCTCCAGCAATGAGTGCATGCGTTGACAGTTCACGGAAAAATCCACACGTGTCGAGACAATCATCGAATTCGGTCAGCCGTTTCAGCAGCTTATGAACGTCTCGCGGCTGAAGATGCTGTGGTAAGTGATATGCAAGAGCTGCGTGGTAAGATCCGAAGTGGTTTGCGTCGCCCGGCCACGCCAAAGCATCGGCTGCATCTGCGACCGACCACACGGCAGGAACCAGTCGCCTGAGCGCGCACCCGCGAAGCGAATCATCCGCGTCCGGCCCAGCTTCACCCTTTGCGAGAGGAATCAATTCGGACACGCGGGCATCAGGAGTAAGTTCCTCAAGTGCGTACGCAACGAAGTGACGAATGCTGTCTCCTTGTTCAGTCTTCAAGATTACCATCAAATCGTCCATCAGTTCCCTCAGTTTGCACGCACGAGCGATCCCGATGGCCATTCGGCGCACGACGATGTTGAGCGATGCGTCGGTAATATACGGGCGAAGAAGCTGCGCCAGTTGGGGATGAGCAAGGCTGCTGTAGAATCTGTCGCTATGGCGCTCGTCGAACAACTCTTCCCGCTTGGCGCGCTCGAGAAGCGAGCGAACCAACTGAAGCTTGAGAGCCGGAACGAGACGTGATGTATCAGCACGCAGGAGAGACTCCGGCTCGTTTTGGATTACCCACTCAAGAAACTCGGGCTTGCGCAACGTCAGCCAGGCAGCGGCTTCAGCAAGTTGTGGGACGAGATGCTCGCGGCCGTTGTCACGGTCGCACAACAACCGGCGGACCTGCGGTAAGGGCATTTGAGACAGAAACTCGGCAGTGAGATACTCCGCAAAAGTTTGATGTGCGAATCCAAGCCGTTGTGACCCGACGGACGTGAACAAGCCCGTGGCCAAGGCTGTGGCGAAAAGGTTCAGCTGGTCTGTGTCTGGTCCGCAAATCTCTTCGAGCGTGAGCGTTCCAGGCGGAGCGTCGTCCGGCGAGCCTGTGAAGACACCGGTTTTTCCGCTCAATAGAACGAGTGCCGCTATGCGGCTCGCGGCTCTTCTGATCTTAGGCGTCGCGAATTTTGGCTCGACCGCACCGCTCCGTCGAAGCGCGGTAGCACGTGCTCGATCCGGTTCCTCGCACAAACGTGTGCAGCCGACTTCATAAATCTCGTCGCGAGTGCGTCCGAGCACTTTCCCGCGCTCGAACTCACGGGCAAGGAGCCGCAACGTGACTGGTCGCGCCGCAAGAGAAACGATTTGGCGCTCATACACAGCTTCGATGAACCGTTCCGGTGGTGCACCCCAGAACCTCGCACCTTCCAACGCGTCGCGGTGACGCAGAGGACAGAGTTCGTAGATCTGAGGCACTTTCGATTCGCCCCAAAGCGACAGGACACGATCTCCTTCAGTGTCGGGCCACTCAGCAACTCGGCAGATGAGTCGCAGGTTCAGCCGTTTGACACCTACATCACTGAGTCTCGTCGCGAGATACTCCAGAAATCGTGGGATACGGATCAATCCTTCGTCCAGTCCGTCAATCAGCAGCGTAAGCGCTGCGCTACCCGAACTTTGCCAGTGCTTCCACTTTGCCGAGCCAAACACCAATTCATCGAAAACGCCCCGGTCGGGAACGTCCCGGAAGCGAAGCCAAACCAGGTTTGCCTCGCCGCCAGCAGCCGCGATGATTTGCGGACGAGCGAGTTCGAGTGCTGAGGTCTTACCCATTCCGGGTTCACCGCACAGGACCAGACACTGAAGCGAATGGAGTTCGTCGAGGCAGAACGTGTTCGGACTCCAGATTTTTCCAAGCTCGCTTTCAGGGTCCGCCAGAAACCCAGTTCCGTCGTCACCGAGATTGAGCGCTGCACCAAGTGGTGCCCAAAAACGCTTCCACGGAATTAGCTGTTCAATCATATTGTAACTACACCGCTCGAAGTTGCCATTTCTCGCCGTGCTTTGATGAGGAAGCGATTCGCTGCTTCGTAGTCGGGACGCTCAGGCAGCTTGGTTTCGGCCAGGGCGCGTTCGAAGTCGCGGTGCAGTTCCTTGCGCCAGGCGTCCACTTCGGCCCACGGCAGTTCGCCACGTTTGACGGCGAGCAAGTGGTCGCGGTACGCCTCGACGCGCACGGGCACTCGGGCCTGGCGCAACGTGGCCGCGCCAGTGAGCAGCAGACGTAGAAGGTGCATCGCATGTTTCCAGCGGACCTCGCCATGGTTGCGGATGTCCTGCTCAATTTTCTTGAACTGCGACATCGCGTAGCCGTTGAAGGTCTGGAAAATCATCTGGCTGAGACAACCGTCGCGCAAGGCCAGGAGGTCCTCGCCCAGCGGCGCGACTTTCTCGACCATCGGCGAGTTGAGACATTCCAGGATGTTCGGGTTCGCCTTGAGCGCCATGGTTAGGAACTTCTGCAATTCCCAGTAGCAGCTCTGCGTGGCGTTGTCCTCGAACTGTTCGGGAGCTCCAAAAAGCGACCATTGCAGTACAGCCGGCGCGAGATAAATGCCACGGTGGTCCGTGTCGGATTCGTCGTTGTCCAACCCATACGCGCGCGAGCCGACGACACAGCGGTAAAGAATGAATTGCTCCAGATCGAACGGAGCGCCCGTTTCCGCTCCTGCGCCCAGCCGATCCTTGAAATGTTTCAGCACTTCGAGCTGCGAACATTCAAGCGTCGCTTCAAACCCGTCAGGAAAGCGCACAAGGAAGTGCGTCTCTGCGCCTGCCGGAGTGCGCGTCACGACGCCCACCGCACCACGCGGATGCACGAGCGAATTATTTGTACCGCGCACTTCGACGAGCGCAACGACCTGCGTTCCTGCAAAGATGTTGTTTGGTCGGTGCGACATCAGATTGACCAAGGACGGAACACAGGATGCCGCATTTGATACGAGAGAACAATCTTCGCGTGGCGGACGACGGCTCTGAAAACAGGAGGCGTACTCGCAGACAGCTTTTATGCTGTCCTCGGCGGATTCAGTCAAACCGGATCTTCTTTAGCCCGTTTCTCCGCATCATTGACTTCCACAACGGCAATTTCCACGACCACCGGCTGGCCGTCTGGAATAAGTGATCGCTGTTTGCCACACAGTGTAGTGAGAAGCGACAACTCCGATCGCTGCATCGCGGTCTCGACGCGCCGCAAGGAATTGCCGCGCACGGAATGGCAAACACGACGTTACGCGTTGAAGAGAAGCAGCAACCCATCGTATTGGCCGGGTATCACCGCGAGTGGTCGCCCGTAATTCATACCCTCGTGTTGGCGGGGCGATTGCACGATACGTTGCAGGTCACCAACGGCGCTCTTGCAACGGTTTTCTTCAATTCCTTCCTCGGCCAACTTCAATCTGCGAGCCTGGCTCAAGCGATTGCACGGCGGGCCGCAATTCCCGCTCGGCCCATTCGAGCATGCCGTCGATCATTCAATCAAACGGCGCTTTCAGTTCAAACCAATAGGAATTTGCCTTTTGCGCGCCCGCATACTCGGCGCTGCGCGGGTGAAATAACTGTCGATTTGAATTTTGCCACTCAGTACAAACGAACGCCCTCGGAGAACTCGGAATTGGCGCGCTGCCGGCGAACAATCGTCCATCGAACCTGGAATTGCCCGGCTGCTGGCGGGCAGGACGCCGGAAAAAATAAAATCTATTAACCTCTAATCTGCGCTCAGCGACGCTCAGCGCTTTTAAATTCGTGTCTAACTTTTTCTCTGCGTCCTGCGTTCTCTGTGGTTAAATTTCTCGGCGAAATCGGCGGCATTAGATCGAAGCCACCTGTGCGCTCAGTAATATCCCGATTCAACCGCCGATTGGCGTCAAAGAACGCAGATTCGTTTCAACGCGAGACGTGGAAGCGCCGGGAAAAAGACGTCCGCCGTCCTTATTGCGACTTCAGGCGATAGAAATTGTTTCCGCCGGTACGTGGCGCGGCGATCTGACTTTGGCCATTCGTTACGGCAATCTCATTCGTGGCTACGACCCAGTTTGTGAGGTTGGAGCTTTGCTGCAAAATGAAACCGGAAACCGGCCACGACAATAAAAGATTACTGCCAGAAGCGGAGACGCTCAGTTGCGAAGCTGTCACACCGAATAATCGCAGTTCGCCGATTTGCAAAACGGTCCCCGATTGTGGAGCGCCAAAGAAGACCTGATATAGTTTGTAAGCATTGGTGTTTCCCAACATCGAGAACCCTTGAACCTGCATGTTCGCCGTCGGCGTCTGCGGCGTCACCGCGGCAAGGAAGACGAAGTTCGTGCCGTCATCCGAGCCTGCCAGAGTAATGCCGCTTGGTGTCCGTTCCGGGAAATTTGTGTCATCGTATCCGCCGATGAGTTCGAATCCCTTGACAATGCTTCCTCCGGCCGCTGGAACGACAAATGCAAGAGCCCCGGCCAACTCGTTAACGACCACAATTTTGTTGGTCGCCTGATTCAACATTCGGTCCAGAAGCCCCGGCCCCGTGCTGGCCGCCGTCAACTGACCGGTCAGTGGAATAAACCCAACGCCATCCCCTGCCGACGTAATGTCGCTGTTTGGCAGCAGTTCTACTTCCGCGATTTGCATGGCATTGGCGCTGTTGGGGTCCCGGACAGTTGGGAAAAGAATTTTGTAGGCGAGGTAAGTGTTTGTGTTGGCAAATTCGATGGATTGAATCGCATTCCGTGAGATGAACGGCGGAATGGCATTGCTGGCGATCTGCGTGAAATTGACTCCGTCCTTGGATCCAAAAAGAACGAAACTGGCCGGGTCACGTTCGGGCGCATCTTCCGCGCTGATGAGACCAAGGGCACGCACGGGAACATTTGTGATGGTGGGAAAAACAGTAAACCCAGGATTATACAAAAAGGCGGAATTGAGATATTTCGTGGCTGGTGTGCCATCGATGGCCTTGTCTGCGCCCTGTCCCGCAGGAAAATCGAAGGATGACGGAATGACCAGGTCATCAGGGAGAATCAGATTGAAAAAGGCGTTGGTCGGACGAATCGTAAAAGCGACATCCGCGCCGTAATTGGTGCCAACAGAGTTCGTGGCAACGCTGCGAAAATGATAAACACCGGCTACCAGATTGGATAGCGTGGCGCTGATGGCGACAGCAGATGAACCGCTGCCGATGCCTTGTTTGGCAGTGAGATTTCCATAACTGGTTGTCGTCCCCCATTGAAACCAGGCCGCAGCGGCCAAAAGATTTGGGGTGGCCTGTCCGTTTAAGGTCGCGCGCGAAAATGTCAACTGACTGACCGAAAGGGTGGTTACTGCGGGAAGCCCCCCCAGGGTGGTGAATGTCCGGTCCAGGCCATCAGCACGAGTTAAAGAATCTACCGCGACGACGCGGTAATGATACGTGGTGCCCGGGGATAAGCCGGAAAGGTTCGCCTGAATCGTGCGAGGCGTGGGCGTGGGGCCAAGATCCTGCAGGGCGATTACGTTTCCATAATTCGTTGTCACTCCCCATTCCAACCACGCCGAGGTGTCCAGGTTGGCCGGGGTAACCTGGGCGTTGAGGGTTGCGCCGGTCAGAGAAACGTTGGTGGCAAAAAGAGTTGTCGCTGTTGGCGGAGGAGGAGGCGATGCGACCGGAACAGTTCCGTAAGTCCAGATGTTGCGGCCGCAAAGTGCCAGTTTGGAGCCATCGGCCGAACAGGCAATGGCGTTCGGCCATTCAGGGGGAGAGGCGTTCAGGTTGAAGTTCAAGCTGGTCCATGTTGCGCCCGAATCGTAGGAAGCAAAAACGTCGCCCCAGCCCAACAGGGGGCTAATATAACCTCCTTCACTAACTACGCTGGCCGCGAATAATTTGGTGCCGTCAGCGGATGAAGCGACGGCTCTCCAATAATTGTCTGGAACGCCGTTGACCTGAGCCCATGACTGTCCCGCGTTTATGGATCTAAAAAGTTTATGATTGCCTCCGGATGCCAAAAGCATATTCGTACCGTTTGCCGATAGCGCGATGCAATTCGGTCCATATTTATCAAGTGGAAGCTCAAATTTATCCTCCGGAGTAAAGGCACTGTGACCGCGTGATACTATAAATGGCGTGGACTGGCCTAACGGTAACGGCGCGGAATCCTGCAGCATCACTACTTGAACATTGCCATCTGCGGAAGAAGCGACAGCAACAGCGTTGTATCCCAAAGTGGTTGCAAAGGCCCCACTAATAATTTTTCCGTCGGCCGCTGCCGCCAAAGATTCGCTTCCATCTGCCAATAAAGCAACGGCCCTCCACTCACGCCGTCCGGCGGAAAAGTTCGTAATCCAGGTGGCACCCGCATTTGTCGAGGTGACCAGGTAATCGCCATTGAACAAAGGTTCGGAAATAAGGCCGCTTGCCAGTGCAATCGTATTGCCATTGGACGAGGAGGCGACGGAACGAATTCCAATGCGAACGCCGCCAAGAAGATTCCAATTCAGGCCGGAATTGGTATAAGAAGCGCCACCGCCCTCGGACGCTGCCACCATCTTCGTTCCATCCGCCGACATCGCAATCGAATCCCAGGGACTTTGCGGCGGCACCGGCACCTGGTTCGCAGTCCATGCCTTGGGGCCGAATGGAATGAAGCGGTAAAAGCGCAGTTCGCCCAACGCCACGGCGCCAGCGCCATTGTTCTGAGAAATGCTCAGGCGATAAGCGCGGTAGACGGTCGAATTCGTGGCCGGCCAGACGCGCGCTTCCTGCCGGTTCGCAAAATAACCGCTTCCCGTCCCGCAGGAAATCCAGTTCGTACTATCATTGTTGAGGCCCTGCAAAGTCCAGCTTCTTGGATCCGTGGCGCTGCCCGTTCCGGTATCGGGCGAAGAGACCAACACATAGGCCCCGGCAACAGAGCGAGGGGAAACGGCGGCGCCGACGTATCCCGTGTTGCTGAACGTGACCCAATAAGTGCTGCCGATGCCGTCGAATGCTTTGTCAGATTCGCCCGAGGGATTTGAACCTTGATTGGAATAGAAGGGGCTTGTGGCGGGCACTTGTGCCAGGTTCCCTCCCGTCATGACAAGGATGTTGTCCAGGCTCAATCTCTGACTCAATCCGCCACAACGCGCCGCCCAAACGAAACGGTCGCCTGCGGTGGGAGTGAAACCGTAAGTCGGCACGTTCGTAAAAATCCCTTGCCCATCAATTCGGACGGTCAATCCAGCAGCGTAGTTCCAGTCCACTTCCACCAAATGCCGCGTGTTGTTGAACCATCCCCATTGCGTGACCGGATTGTTGGTCTGCGAATAGTAAGTGGCGCCATTAACCCGCACGAAAAAGCCTGGATTGTTACCCCCATAAGTCTGCGCGCTGAAACACAAACCGGTGCCGTAACCGGATTCCACCGGACCGTTGGTAAGATTCACGGAAGCGAGTTGACCAAAATTCAATGAGAAGCCGTCCGCCGCGCTTGGAAAATTTCCATAAACCTGCAAATTGAATTTGACGGAGAACGCATAAACCGCGTCGCCAGGGTCCAGGTCCGCCAGTTCGAGCGCGCTCGTCACATTATTGACGCTGATTTCAGTCAACTGCAGCTCCTTCAAATTACCATCCTGCACCGCCGCCGCGTTTCCCAAGGACGTACTGAACAGCGTCGAGCCATCGGCAAAACTGGTCGCGCCGACGGACGAACCGGAAAAATCCTGAAAATACTGCCCGGCGTGGAGTTGAGTTGAAATCGCAGCCGCCAATAGAAAAACGGCTGCTTCAATCGAAATGCATGTTATTTTCATTCGTCAACCTTGTTCGGAAATTCTAAATATTTTTCCCGCGTTTTGAAAAGGACATATGAGTGCGGAAGTTGTCCGGCCCGGCGTTATGGCCGACGGGCGTGTCGCTGGCCACCACCACTCCATCGAGTAGAATTCGCCGCGTCGTGCCGTCGAACGTCGCCGCGACATGATACCACGCGCCGGCGGAAAGAAAAAGGAGTTTTCATAGACTTTCGATTTCACGGACACCACCGCTTGGTCAAAAGCCCATACCGCACGAAGCCACCCGCACTTCGTGGAAAAGTGCCGCTCTTGAGGACGCAAGGAAACTAACGCACAAATCCGGGGTGAAGTAAAGTCTCAAAACCACTCGGCAACCATCAACTCGGAAATCTCCGGCAGTCCTTCATGATTGTCGCGCATGGTCTCGGGGCCTTCGATTGCGGCCTAACGCTCGGCCTCAGCGGCCGCGCGAAGCGCCGTCCGCTGCATCCCGTTGTTTCGCCGCCCCTGATTCAAGCGCCGACCCCTGCTACGAGCACGATCTTGCCCGTCACGCCTCCCTTTCCCAAATAAGCTCCTCCGACACCAACTTTTGGCCACGGATGGCCGAGAGTGTTGCCTATCCGTGACGGCAAAGTGTCCTCGGATAAACCGCTGACGCGGACAGGACAAGACCGTGGTTTGTTCGCGGACTCGGCTGATGCACGGCCCGCGGCGCGATCAACTGACTGGATACTTCGTGGGAAATTGCGCGGATATTTCGTCTGCCGTTTCCCCGGACGCTACCGGGTGAACCTTCCGTCAATTACGCGGATGCCGCCAGGACACTGTTCTGATGCTTCGCAGCTATTGCGCGTGGATGTTGCGCCGCCAATGATGTGGACGATTCGACTGACGGTGCACCGGCTGTTGCGTGACTCGCCAACTGGACGCCAACTCGGTTGATTCGTGTCCACAGTGCGACCCGCTTCGCGGACTGCACGGGCGTGATTAGTTGGACAATGCCCGGATGCTTCCGCGCCGTTCGCTCGAGTCGTTGCGCGGACATTCATTGGACGCTTCGCTGGACGTTTCTCGGGACACAGCGCGAATAGCTGCGCGGACGTTACGCGACTTGCTGCCTTATCTTTTGATAAGGG
>WNFZ01005690.1_pt1 | contig 11401 bp, 11 predicted proteins | sample 5400081 | NCBI WGS metagenome assembly WNFZ01 (sample SAMN13153365, study PRJNA577476) | soil metagenome | isolation source: 80 cm soil or saprolite under grassland replicate 1 | place: USA:California | collected 2016-06-15
TTTCGAGATCGCTTCCGACTTATGATCGAGCAGCGTCCGGGCATTGTTGCCCAGCAGCTCTTCAATCCGGTCAAGCGTTGTCGTTGCTCGTTTCAGTTCGGTGGCCACGATTTCTGTCCTCCTGAGTTGGCTGGCGTGCGGTCGTAATGGTGGAAAATGTTCAACAAATCGAGCAGATTATAGCATAGGGGCCTGCCGTTCTGGCTGCCCGGGCCCTCGTGAGTAACTTCGCTCTCTCTATCTCCTAATCGTCACCCTATACAAGAGATCTAGCAGAGCTTTGGTTTACTCCAAAGTGGCTTGCACCACTGCTTTGTCTTCGGCTGTCAGATCGAAGCGATACGTTTTTCGACAAGGGCTTTCCCGACGACTACTTTATTCAAGCCTACGACATCGCGGTTAGGGTCGGCGATCAATGGCGCTTCTACGATCCGGCCAGCACCTATGTGCCCCTTGGCATGTTGCGCTGGCAAGAGGAGGCAGCCGCGGATTTGCGCAGATGAACGCGGATCAGATAAGAAATTAATAAGGGCGGCTGGGAACATTTTTCAGATTCGTGTGATCGACGTTCTTCCGGCCAATCAGCCGACCGCTGCTCTCATCACGGCCAACGATTCTCTGACGAATCGTTTCTGCAACATCCGGGCTACCGGAAAGCCGATTCTCACAAGCAGATATTTGGGACGTGAGAAGGCGTAGATGTCATACCAGACGGAATCGTTGTCATCCTTGCGCCATTCAACCGTAAATCTCTCCTCACCACGCTCAACATGATCGGCCAGGGTTCCATAAGCAAAGCCGAATCTCGCTTTTTCAGAATCGTTCTCATCAATCACGTAGACAACTCGGGCGGCATTCAAAGACCACAAGCCGAAAGTTTTGGCTCGCACAGCAACAGTTGTCCCGACCTTCAAAGGCTGTCGCGGTGGGACAATCGTCACCCAACCCAAATCAAACTGCCGCCAACTTCGCAGAGCCGACATGGCACGCTGGTAAGTCTCCTGCCCCTGGCCAAGCTTTATGCGGTTATGGTCGACGGTATAACCGGCTGGAGGTTGGCCCTGCGTAGCTCCTACTTCCGAATAGGAAAAGGCAAGATCCTGTTGAGAAGCGATAAACTGCCTGACAAATTCTTCCGAAGGCTTGCGGCAGAGAAACATCAGATGCGTCTTTGGTTATCCAAAATACTAAGCAGTCTTCGGCTTGACCGTGTTGGCAGCTCGTGCCCGAGGATGATGATTATCGTAAGCCGCGCGCAGGTGACGGTCAGTCATGTGCGTGTAGATTTGAGTTGTAGAAATGTCGCTGTGACCTAGCAGGGCCTGGACCGAGCGCGAGTCGGCGCCGTGTTGCAGCAGGTGAGTAGCAAAGCTATGGCGCAAAGTATGCGGTGAAACATTCTCGAGACCTATCTTCGCGGCGTAAGTTTTTATCATTGTCCACGCCAATTGCCGCGACAGCGGTTTGCCGCGGCTCAGGAAAAGATGCGGATAAGGCGATTTCCCATATTGCGCCTTGATTAATGCGTATTGCTGCAACCAGTGAATCGCACTCTTGCCGACAGGCACGCGCCGCTCTTTACTGCCTTTGCCATGGCAGTTCACCACGCCACTATGAATATCCAACTCCGTCTGTTTCAAAGCAACCAACTCTGAAACCCGCAGGCCCGCCGCGTACATCAACTCGAGCATGGCGCGGTCTCGTATTCCTTCTTCCGTTGAAACGTCAGGTGTTGCAAACAAGCGATCAATCTCATCCTCGGTGAGAAACTTTGGCAGGTAAGAAAACTTTTGCGGCGTGTCAAGATCTTCAGCCGGATGATTCCTGATATGACCATCGAGCATCAGGAAGCGAAAGAATCCACGCGCGGCACTTACGGCCCGCGCTACGGATGAAGGCGCCAGACCTTCGCGCGAAAGCTGCGCGATCCATTTGCGTAAATCGGGTCGGATTAGTTCGGCAACCGGCTTGCCATTCTTGCTCGCCCAACGGTCCAATCGCGTCAAATCTCTTCGGTAGCTCTCGAGCGTGTGACGCGCGAGTCCCTTCTCGACCTGAATGTAAGTCAGATATTCTTTGACTAAGTCACGTTGGCTGATCGTGGTGGTTGACATCAATGATTCCCTGACTACTTGCCCTAACCGTTGAGAAGCGGCACAACAGCCGCCTCCAAAAAATTCTTCGAGGTCGGATTATAGACGAGGTCGGAAGCGATGAGTGCTTTATTCGTAGCGCAGGCACTCGATTGGGTCGAGACGAGAAGCTTTGCGAGCGGGCCAAACACCAAACAATAGTCCAACGCCAACAGATACGGTGAGACCGGAAATGACCGCCCAGGTGGGAATTGAAGCCGGCAAAGCAGGAACAAGCAGCATGATTATCTTACTGATACCAACGGCGAGCACGACGCCCAGAATGCCGCCCAGAAAAGTCAGCGTCATTGCTTCAAACAGAAACTGCCGCACAATATCTTTGCGCCGCGCGCCAAGAGCTTTCCGTACCCCAATCTCCTTCGTTCGTTCCGTCACGCTCACCAACATAATATTCATCACACCGATGCCGCCGACAAGTAGACCCAGGCTGGAGATGGCGATGGCAATCAATCCGATCATGGCAGTAATGCTGTCAAACTGTTCGATAAACTTATCGGCGGTTTTGATATCAAAGTTATTGGGATCGCCAAACTTTACACTTCGGCGACGGCGCAGGATCTCTTCCGATTGTTGCAGCGCTTCAGTCGTCTGTCCCGAGCGGGCCTTAATAACCATCAGTAAATAACCTTTTGCGGGCGCGATCTTTTGCGCGGTACGAAAGGGTATGAAGACGGCGTTGTCTTCTTCGTTTTCACCAAAGAAGCCTGCCTTCCTCTTTTCAAGGACACCGATAACTTCGAAGTTGTAACCGCCCATGCGCACTTGTGTGCCGGCGATCTGGTTCTGACCAGGAAAGAGCGCATCAGCGGCGTTGACGCCAATGACCATCACATTTGCGCGCTGCTGATCGTCGTTGTCGGTTATGAAACGTCCTTCTTTCAGCGCAATGTTGACGATGCCGGCATAGTTTGGCGACACACCTTGTGTGTTTCCCCATCGGTAATTGTGGCCTTGATAGGTAACGTTGTCGTCGAAAGGTCCGCCGCTATAACCGATGTTTGGGGCGACATGACCTACTTCTTCCACCGCGCTGCTCTGCGATTGGATCGCTTCGGCGTCAGCGACTGTTAATGGTTTTCTGGTTCGCTCTGAACGATCTTCGCTCGTGCGCGGACCGGTTGAAAGATGGAAAGCGTAGATATTGTTTGTGCCGTATTCTTCGATGATGGAGACGATGTTTTGCCGTAAGCCCGTGAGTATGGAGGCGATGGTGATCGCAGTCATGACGCCGATGACGATGCCCAGAACGGTTAGAAAACTTCTGAACTTATGCGCCCGCACGCTGTCGAGCGCCATCCTGAGCGTCTCGCGCAATACACTTCTTGGCAGTTTGAGCTTCATTATCGCTTTGACACAGGGACCAAAAAAAGAAATCTTTAAGATACGGAAGCTCGAGGTTAGGAAGGGTGGCTTGCCCCCACTCTACTTGAGACCCGTTCAACGAGCGGGAGTAAACCACTCTTTCCAACAATGAGCTTCCCACCTTGAATCATTTGTCGGCTCGCCCTGTTTGTCTAAGTTGCCTGCGTAAGCGCCAGAATCGGATCGAGTCGCGCCGCCTTAAATGCAGGATAGATTCCGGCGATCATTCCTATCGCTGTGGAAACAATAAGTGCCAACAGGATGTAACCAATGGTTATGGTCATCGTGATCGATGCCAGGGCGGTAATCAATGCGGTTACTCCCCACGAAAGCAGCAGTCCAAGCACTCCACCCAGCGCGCACAAAATTCCCGACTCAATAAGAAACTGCAGTAGAATTTGCCTTCTGGTTGCGCCTACAGCCTTTCGCAGTCCAACTTCAAACGTCCTCTCGGTAACACTGACCAGCATGATATTCATCACGACGATGCCACCAACAATAAGTGTGATTAGCGTAATGGGAACAACAACCGCCGCTATGCTGCCGGTGAATTGATCGATCTGATTGTTGAGCTCTTCAACATTAACCAGGCCGAAGTCGTCTTCTTCGTTTCCATTCAGGCGATGTTTGTTTCTCATTGCTACGCGCGCGTCTTCGATGGTCGCCTGAAACGTTTCGCGATTGCGACCTTTGCCGTGAATCTGCAGGCCATTGCGTCCGAAGATTTGTAAATGAGTTGTGACTGGAATGTACACGTGCCGATCAAACGAGTCTCCGAAAAAGGCTCCGCGTTTCGCCTCAACGCCAACGACACGCATGGGCAGCCCGCGAATCTTAAGCAGCTTGCCAATCGCGTCGGTGTTTGGGAAAAACTTGTCCTTGATATCGCCACCCAGCACTACGACGAATGCGGAGCGCTGCACTTCGTCGGCTGAAACAAACCTGCCTTCGGCAATTGTTTTGTCTTCGATGTCCACCATGTTTGCCGTGACGCCAAAGACCAATGCACCAGGAAACTCAACACCTTCTTGTTTCAGATCGGCCTGACCCTGCACCGCAGCGCCAATCTCGGTGCATGAGCCGCAATGGTCGCGCACCCATTCATAGTCGTCCCAATTGATCCTTTTGTTGCGCCGGTTCATGCGTTCGAATTCTTCGTCCGACAAGCGGCCACTGGAAACCAGGCGCGCCATCATGAAATGATTACTGCCGAGAACCTTGGCTACTTTGTCAACGACGTAGGTGTTTAGGCCGCTAATAGAGGCGCCCACTGTTACGACCGAAGCCACCCCGATAATGATGCCTATTAAAGTCAAGAAAGCTCGTAACTTGTGGGCAAAAATCGACTGGACCGCAATCTTCAGGGCGTCAGAGTAAAAGGAAAAGAAGGCTTTCATTTGTTATTTCGCGCAGAAAAGCTCCACGCCATAGCCTGTACGACCGTTTGACGGAGAAAGTTTATTGATTAGTTAGACGCCGAAAACGACCGTCAGGTTCCTGCAAGTCGGCTCTACCTAATAAGACGTTGAACGGGAGCGTTTGTTAACAACTCACGAAAGTTCCGCGGTTTCCCGGCCTGAGACATTGCCTGTGTAACGAAGAGATGGCTTGGTTGGAGACGTCCACGGCGAGGTTCATATGAACTGACCCGGCTAATCATTGAGGGCTATCCTCACTTCGATATCCTCGCCGGTTAGCACTTGATAACTATTGCTTAGTAGCTCTTTTCTCTTTGGATCCTTCTCATTAAGGTAAGCTTGAATTAAAGGTTGCAATTTTTCCTCCTACGCGTAACGCATTCGATCGTGTTGACAGTTGATTGCTACTTTCACATCGGAACCCGCCATGAGTTCCTCTTATGGAGACCGTCATTCAATAGGTATCGGCAGCGGACTTCCCAACAATGGAGCCTTCACATCCGGAAAAGATCCGCGGCCGAAAAACACGTTCCATGCAACTGAGTTAAGAATAGGCAGCCGCAATGCCGCACATGAAAGTTCCAGTAGCATCGGTTGGCGAATATTTGCGACCAGACGGCGCATCCACAGACGAGAAACAAATCGCGAGCGGAACTGTTCGCCGGAGTACGCCGTAAGAACATCAGCGTTTCCAATTTCCAGGTAGTTCGCGATTACTTTCGCCGCGAGTGTTGATAGACGCATACAGGGATCGAGGCCGCCGGCCGTGAGCGGCGATACTGCGCCCGCTGCGTCCCCGACCAGTAGTCCCTGTGTGCTTGCAATATTGCGCAATACGCCACCAACCGGAATGCGCCCACCGCGCCGCTCCAACTGTTTTGCATTTCTCAAGTCAACGATGCTGTTTACGCTGGCCTTAAACTTCTCTAACGCCTGAATAGGGTCAAACATGGCAGCGTAACCGCCGACTCCAATGTGAGTGTCATCGCCATCGTGGGCGATCCAGGCGAGATAACCGGGCGCTATTGTCGAATCAATAAAACAATGCAGCCGGGGAGGTCCGTCGACGGGAACATCCCTCAGCACATCCTCAACACCGACAATGCATTCGCGATTGCGATCGAGTTGGAGGTTGCAAGCGACGCGCGAGTTTGCGCCGTCGGCGCCGACAAGATAGCGTGCTGCCACGTAGCGACAAGAATTGGGGCCGCGGTTGCTGTCGAGCCGTACAATCAGTTTACCGTTTGCGTCGCGATGTCCGGCATAACGCGTCCCCGGCAACCAGGCTACTCCTGCGAGAAAACAGTGGTCGAGATATCGCGTGTAGAGCTTGCCCATCTTGCCCACGCGGAATTCGTCTAGAGGGCTAGCCAATTCCATTCGCCGCCGTGAAGGCGAATACAAAGTCACATGTCTGACTGCCGGACCCAAACAGTCGTCTGGTATATCAAAGTCTTCGAGAGTACGACGAACGAAAATACCGGTAGTATGAATCGAGGTGTTGAGCGAATCTTTGCGATCTACCAGGAGGACACGGAGACCCTCTCTACCGAGGAGGCGGGCGCATTGCAGGCCCGCCAGTCCGGCGCCAATAATGATCACGTCATAATGTTCCATTGGTTTTGGTGCGCGAATTGATGATATTCCGGTCGCCTGTTACGTGGAGGCAACTTCTCTGAACTAGATTCGGAACCGAGTCTTCTTATGGAGGGGACTGTTTTCATGGCCAATCACAAAATGTGTAACGGATTCACAGAATACTCCAGCCGACGTCAGTTGATCGGGCCCGTCACCGAGCGTCCTGGTTTCGCGCACGTCGGCGATGGAGTAGGCCAGATGGCAATCGATTTCACAGAAGTGTTTTTCCTCGCCGCGAGCAAGTACCTTCTCTGTGCTCGTGAAGGAAAAGACGAGCAGAACCGCAAGATAAAGCACCGCTATCGCCGCGATAGTCAACACGGCAAATTTCGCAAGCCAAAATCTCTTCCTGAGAATGGAATTGACAAGCAGGAGGCCGGCGACAAAGAGCAGCAAGCCAGTGCTGAGAAACGCCAACGCACCTATCGGCGCTGCGAGATTTACATTCGTGTACATTTCGGTTTCTCCCCCTCGTCCCTGCCCATTGCCTCAAAGGGCTTTGCCACACAAAGTCAGCGGGCAAAAAAAGAGACGTCCGTATTAGCTGTTGCGCATCTGGTGAATGATCGTCTCCATGTGGCTTAGATAGTTTTCAAGCGCTCGCCGACCGGCGACAGTTAATTTGTATTCCGTTTTTGGCAAACGTCCCTCAAACGATTTGGTACACGCGATATACCCACTATCTTCCAGTTTGCGCGCGTGCACGCTAAGGTTTCCATCCGTGGTGTTCATCAAATTCTTAAGATCGTTGAACGTCAAAGATTCATTTGCGGCAAGCGCGCTGACAATGCCAAGACGCATGCGTTCATGAATTAGACGGTCAAGACCGGGTGCCGGATGTTTCGGCTTGCCGCTGCTGCGAACGTCTTGCAATTCCGCAGCTGCACCACGCTTTTTCTGAGTTGAATGCTTTAGTACCGATTGTCTAGCCACCATACCTCCTGGCGATAATTACTCCAAAAATAATATGTAAGCCGCCAAATCCTGCTGCCATAAACCAGTTGGCAAAACCAGCAGGCGTCAAAAACGCCGCGGCCCCGAGTACCATGAAACAGAGACCCATGATTGGAACAGCACTTACGGAAAACATTCCGCCGGTAACCACGCCTGTTCCATAAAGCAACAACCAAAGACCGGGAATGGCAGTGGTCAAACCCGCGCGATAAAGCACTACGGTTAGGATTCCGCCGGCGAAAATAGGCGGCGATAAACTAAAGGCGACCTTGCGTCCCGGGCCGGACAGTAAGGGCATCTTTGCCGCACGAGCCTTCCGATCCATCGACCAACCGGCAATGAGCAAAGCAATCACCGCCTCGGCAACCCAGACCGCAAGCCAGCCTTTGAATGATTTCTGCTGCGCGGATATGAAAGTGGTAGCCAACGCGGTAATGCCAATGGCAACCTGTCCCCAGCCTGAAATGGCGGTAAAGGCAGTGGCGCGCTCCATTGTCTCCCGAATGTATTTAAGATTGTCCATCGCCCGTTCGTGGAGTGCGGGCGGCTCTTCTTTTTGTGGGATGACCAAGTGGATCGAGCCCATGCGCGGATAATACGCAAAATCCGAAGTGGTGTCAAGTACTTTATGAGGCAAAGCAAGGGTTTGAATTGACGATAGCTCTTCGCTCCGTAGAAGCACAATGTTTATAGCCTCGCCGTTCCTTTGAAAGGAGGATCTCCGTAGGAGCGGAATGTTTTGAGAACGCTCCTTGACGAGCGCCACATTCCCGCTCCTACGGAGCTTGCTAATTACTTGGGCCGACTTCTATAAATATTTCGTCCCTACGGGATTGGGAGGCACGCTCTGGATTGAGGTTGTGTGTTATGCGCGAACTGTACCGGAAGCGATGGCCGCGTTAGCCTTCGCGACTCCACTGTGCTTTCGCCAGCGCACAATCAAAAGCACCAGCCCTGCTGTTCCGACAACGAGACTGATGATCTGCGAAGTTGAGAGACCGGTTAGCGTTGTCAGGCCGAACAGATCGCCGCGTGGATCGTTGCGCAGAAACTCGATGAAGAAGCGAATAATTGAATAAAGCAACGCATAAAAAAGAATCACTTGGCCCTTAAAACGCCGGTGTCTGTGAAGCCAGAGCAAGAAGAAGAAGACTGCAAGCATGGCGAACGATTCGTAAAGCTGCGTCGGATGCAGATGAAGCGGAGCGAGCTCTCCGCCGAGCTTTTGAGACCAGTAAGCCCGCTGCGCCGGATCGTTAAGTTGGTTGACGACAGTCGGGACGCCAGTGACAGAATTGCCCTGTTCCGTAAACTGCAATCCCCACCACGCACTTGTCGGTTTGCCCCAACAGCAGCCGGCGGCGAAACAGCCTTGCCTGCCAAAGAAATTTCCAATCGCGATTCCGGGCGCACAGGCGTCAGCCGTCTTCCACCAGGGAAGTTTGTAGCGGCGCATCAAGAAATAGCCAGTTAGAATTGCACCGATAAGTCCGCCGTAAAAAACTCCACCTGAGCGAAGAAAGTCGAGCGACAACAATTGCCACGGATGATCGCGATACTCAGGTTCGGTAAACAACATGAGAATCTTCGAACCGACAAGCGACGATAGCAGCATCCACAGACACAGGTCGTAGATCTTTTCACGCGGTAGTTCATCGCGCGCGGCGAGCTTTACCGTGATAAGAATTGCACAGAGGAAGGCAAGCGCCAGGAATACACCATATGTATTGATCGGGAAATTGCCAATGCGAAAAAGTTCGGGGTACATGACGTTATTAGTAGCCGTTGGTCAGTAGTCCGTTGTCCGTTGTTTGTAGTTCACTTTCACCAGGGATAACCGGTTCTCCAGCCATCCGGCACCGAATCCCCAGCGACTCCTGACGGACCACTGAAAACGTCAACGTGGCTACGACAACTGACTGGAACTACTGACAACGGCCTTGTTGCGTTTTCCTTCGAAGACCAGATCAAAGGCGAGCAGGAGCGCACCGACCGAAATGCTCGCGTCCGCGACGTTGAAAGTCGGCCAGTGCCAGGAACCGGCGTGCAGGACTATAAAATCAATCACGTAACCCAACCGCACGCGATCAGTCAGGTTACCTGCGATTCCCGCCAGCAAAAGCGCGCAAGCTCCAAGGACGCGATCGTCATTTCGGGTGCTGCGGAAGAAGTAATAAAGCACAGCTAACGCTGCTGCGATTGCAAGGACCACAAAGAACCAGCGGCCGAAGCTCCCAGTTTCCTGCAATTGTCCGAAAGCAATGCCACGGTTTTCCGTGTAAACGAAATCGAGGAAGCCGCGAATGATTGTTCGATCATCACCGAACCTAAGCGCTCGTACGGCCCAGGCCTTACTCGACTGGTCGACCATGTAGATGCCGAAGCTCGCGAGCAGATAACCTGCCCGCCAACCAAGACGAGAGGAGGCATTAGTGTTAAGTTCGCCTTCCTTTACACCGGCATTCATCTTGTCTATCTGAGCCTGTTGGAGTACAGCGTTGCCGCCTGATCTGCGGAACGTCACAGACCTCCGCGAAATAGCCTACTCGAAGTTGGGCTGCGTCCAGCAGCCAAAGCGCCGTTAGGCGCGAGATGTTTATAGACTAAAGACCCATTCATTACCTTTTTCTGCGGCGAGCGAAACCGGTTCGGTTTCGCTCGCGCAGAAAGGTCTTAACAGGTTCGAGTTCTATAAACATTTGGCTCCTACGGAGCTAAGAAGGCCTCCTGCTCAATCTCTTCAAGCGCCGTCACGCATCGCTCACAAACGTCGGGGTAACGCGTTGATTCGCCGACATGCGGTGAATAGTTCCAACAACGCTCACATTTCCTCCCTTCCGCGGGTAGCACTTTAACGATGACTCCGCTTACGCCTTCGTCAGAGCGGACAACATCCACCCGTGAAACGATGAAGATATACCGCAGCTCGTCCCGATAACGAGCCAGCAGGTCGTAACTATCAGCAGCTGCTGAGATCTCCAGCCGCGCTTCGAGTGAACTGCCGATTTGCTTTCCGACTCTCGCTTCCTCCAGGGATTGCAAAACGTCATCGCGAATCTCAAATAGCTTTTCCCAGTTTTCAAGCAAGCCGGTTTCGCTCCCGCCACTTGCTTCCGGCAATAACGCAAGGTGAACGAAAGCCGGCCGCGTGTTCTCCGCCGGCAGGTTTTCCCAGATCTCGTCGGCCGTAAACACGAGCAGCGGCGCGAGCATTCGTGCCAGAGCGTCAGCGATTCGGTAAAGCGCGGTCTGCGCTGAACGTCGTACGGGATTGCGCGGCGCGAAGGTATAGAGCCGATCCTTGAGAATGTCGAAGTAGCGCGCCGACAAGGTAACTGTACTGAAGTTGTAAATCGTGTGATACACAGTATGGAATTCGTAAGCTTCGTAAGCATCACGAACAGTCCGAATCACCTCATCAAGCTTGGCCAGGGCCCAGCGATCCATTTCCACCATCTCGTCCGGGGAAATGCTGTCGCGGGCTGGATCAAACTCGTGCAGATTGCCGAGCGCGAAGCGTGCAGTGTTGCGCAGTTTGCGGTAGCCATCGGTGACGCGCTGCAGGATTTCTTTAGAGGAGCGCATGTCATCGAAGTAGTTCGACGACGCACACCACAGTCTCAGTATGTCGGCGCCCGATTCTTTGATTACTTCATCCGGGGGCACGGCGTTGCCACCCGACTTGTGCATCTCCTTGCCCTGCGCATCGACAGTCCACCCGTGGGTGATCACTGTTTTGTAGGGCGCGCGATCGTGCGCCGCGATGCCGACCATTAGGGAAGAATTAAACCACCCGCGAAATTGATCGCCTCCTTCGAGGTAGACGTCCGCCGGCCAACGCAACTCTTCGCGGTGTTCCAACACCGCGATCGAAGA
>WNFZ01005695.1_pt1 | contig 11394 bp, 9 predicted proteins | sample 5400081 | NCBI WGS metagenome assembly WNFZ01 (sample SAMN13153365, study PRJNA577476) | soil metagenome | isolation source: 80 cm soil or saprolite under grassland replicate 1 | place: USA:California | collected 2016-06-15
CGCGAAAGTTTACAGAATGAAGGATTTGTTGCACGATTTGATTATCGCATCATTGGTTCAGTGGCTGTAGTTATCATTGGTGTGTGCCTACTTAATATCAATAGGATTCGGTCCGCATGGTATGCAGATCTGGGATCCGTTCAAATGGCACGCGTCGAATTAGTAAGATTTCCAACAGATCAATGGACAGACATCAAAATTGTCCCTCAGTTAGAAACAGCGGAAACTTCACTTCATTCTGCACTCCAATATCATCCTAATAACCCAACAGCAAACTATCGCCTCGGTATGATTTCCATGCTACGTCAGGATTTTGAAACTGCGTCCATGAATTTGGAAGTGGCATATCGAGAGGCACCACGTCATCGAGGTATTATCAAAAATTTGGGATATTGTTATGTATGGCTCGGAAAATTGGACGAGGCGAAGTCCTTACTTGAGAATATCCCCGAAGCGCAAAAAGAATTAAACGTGTATGTATGGTGGTGGGATGTTCATGGGCGACGGGACCTGGCAATCAATGCGTTTCAGTTGGCCTCCCGTTTGAGGACCGAAACCGACCAACCTTAAATGGATGATTTGCTGTGAAAAAACTGTATTCCATTGGACGTGGATTTATTATCCTGTTCATGTTTACCCATGCGCTTTTAGGCGCTGTGTCAAATACTCATGCCCAATCTGTCCAGGTATGGTCTGAACCCATCAACCTATCGATGTCAGGCGCAGCCTCCAACCCATCTATTGTGGCGGACAGCAAGGGTACTTTGCATGTTTTATGGGCCGACGAATTTGATGGTTTTCAGTATGTAAAAAGTGAAGATGGCATCAATTGGTCTGCCCCAAAGGTTGTTGATTTTCCCTTTGACCCCAAAGGCAAGCCACCGCTTTTGTTTTCTGATGCACTGGGACGTATCCACATTTTTTGGATCAATGATAAGGGTGTTCTTCTGTATGCCCAATCACTGAGCGAAAGTTTGGATTCTCCGTCTTCCTGGCGCAGGATCACATTGGATAATTCTGTTTATGATTTTGATGCTGCCATGGATATAAGTGGGAACGGCAATAATAACATTACACCCATTTCGGTGATTCCTATTGCTGTGGATACTGATCACATCCGACCGGTCGATCGGGAAGAGAATTCCCTTAATATCTTGACGATGGGGACTCTTTATTATCCACCAAATGCAGATGGCATCCGCTGGTTTGTGCAAGAAGTGTTTCCACTCGTAAGGCAGAAGATGCTGAAGACTACGCTAACTATTATCGGGAAGAATCCACCCAAGGATTTTGTGCGACTGGCAGAAAACGCTCAAAGCGGTGTGACCGTGACTGGCTTTGTTGAAGACCTAGACCCTTATTTTGCCAAATCCGCGCTGATGGTGATTCCTGTGCGTGCAGGTGGGGGAATGCGGGTTCGGATTCTTGAATCATTCGCGCGCGGCATGCCTATCGTTACTACAACGATTGGGCTCGAGGGAATCCAGGCAGAGTCGGGTAAGGATGTACTCGTTGCAGATAGCCCTATGGATTTTGCTCGGTCAGTCATTAACCTGTTGCAGGATAAAACCCTGCAAGACAAATTATCCATAAACGGGCGGCGACTCGTTGAAAATAAACATGATTGGCAGGTTGTGCTAGGGGAACTCGACAAGACCTACGAGAGATTAGCACAAACTTCATTATGAAAATTGCGTATATTGTTCCATACGTTCCAAACCAAATCCGAACTCGATCTTATAACCTGATCTCAAGTCTCACAGAGTTGGGGCACGAAGTGGATGTTTTCACGCTGGGTTCGAATCATGTAGACATGCGCGATGCCGATGCGCTCAAGGCAAAGTGTTGCAGGGTTTATTATCAAGATCAGCCTGTATGGCGCTCCTTGATGAATTCAGCGTTGGCTGTTCCTTCGAGCAAGCCACTTCAATCTGTGTATAGCTGGAATCCCAAACTTGTCTCCCAACTCAACGTGCTCTTACATAAAAATGGGAATCACCGGAATTATGATGTTGTTCATGTTGAGCATTTAAGGGGATCGACCTACGGGGTATTTATCAAGTCGCAGTTTCCATCCATGCCTGTGGTTTGGGACAGCGTAGATTGCATCAGTTATCTGTTCAAGCAGGCAGTTGGTCAAAGCGGTAGTATGTTCGGCAAATTGATGACGCGCTTTGAATTGGGGCGGACGCGCAAGGCGGAGGGAAGATTACTCAGCTGTTTTAACCATGTCCTGGTCACATCAGAAACGGATAAAACCGCCTTATTGGATACTTTATCCAAGGGTACAAAACCTGCTCCGATCACTGTGCTTCAGAATGGTGTGGATCAGGGATACTTCCGGATCAATCCAGATATTAAGCGTGATACCGAGACATTGGTATTTTCTGGCAAGATGAGTTACCATGCAAACGTTTCGATGGTGATGTACCTGTATAACGAGATCATGCCGCGGCTTTGGGAGAAACGTCCAAGCGTCCGCCTAGTAGTGACGGGAAAGGATCCTCCCGCTGAGGTCCGAAAACTGGCCGACTCACCCCATATCTACGTAACTGGCACGGTTAATGACATCCGTCCATTTTTGTGGAAGGCAACAGCAGCAGTGGTTCCTCTTGTCTATGGAGCAGGCATCCAAAATAAGATTCTCGAGGCAATGGCAACAGCCACGCCAGTTATCACCAATTCGAAGGTGCTCGCTTCGCTTTCCGTGACTCCCGGCAAGGAGTTGCTCATTGCAGACACCGCCGACGAATTTGCAGCGTGTGCGCTGAAGTTAATCGAAAACCCTGACATGGGAAATGAAGTAGGTGCAGCAGGGCTCCACTATGTCAAAAACAACCATAATTGGAGAGAGAGTGCCCGGCAAATGGTGTATATTTATAGCCAGTTGACCCCGCCGGCGCTGGATACACCTGGTAGCCTTTTTGAAAGTAACCTTTAAGAGATGCTGACGTCATGACCTAGGCACAACCCAGAGGAGCTATTCCGGGGCGGTGTATGTTTCCCACTGGACATGATGCTTATAAAGAAGTATGCTGTGTCAACTATTTAACATTTAATTGATAGCCTATGGATATTAATGCTTATTTAAAACCGTTGATTAAGTGGTGGCGGCTGTTGGCCGTCGCCACTGCGATCGCGATTATGGCAAGTTAATTTCCGGTTCTTTTTCAGCCGGAAGTCTATGTATCGCGTACCACTCTGATGATTGGTCAAACAATCAACAATCTCAATCCTGACTCTGGTCAAATATTTATTGCTTCACAACTCGCATCCATTTATGCGGATATGGCAAATCGCGAGCCGATTCAGGTAAAGACCATGGAAGCCTTGGGAATTAATTGGCTCCCGTCTTATCAAGCAAGGGTAATTCCGAATACACAACTGATCGAAATCGCTGTAACCGACATCAATCCACAACGTGCGCAGATTATTGCAAATGAATTAGCTAACCAGTTGAAGCTTCAAAGTCCTACGACAAGTAGTTCGGAAACAGGGCAGCAACAGGAATTCATTAAACAACAGCTTATCAGTTTGGAAACGCAAATCACGGACACACAAAGCAAAATTGAAGAGTTGCAAAATAGCCTGGTTGGAATGAATAGTGCAAGTCAGATTGCAAACACGCAAAAGCAAATCGATGAACTTAATCAAAAATTGAATGACTTGCGCACAAGTTATGCTGGTCTTCTTGCAAATTCAGAAAAAGGCGCGTTAAACATCCTGTCTGTAGTCGAATCGGCCAACCTTCCTAATCACTCGGTTGGCACAAATAAGATGCTGATCATTGCTTTGGCTGCCATGGTCGGATTTAGTCTTGCTGCAGGCGCCGCCTACTTGATCGAATACATTGACCGTACAATCAAGACTACAACAGATGTTGAGCGGGTTCTTAATTACCCAGTGATCGGTTATTTGTCTGAGATTACAGAAACGGATAAGAAAGGCAATAAAGCAACATTTGTATTGAACAACCCAGATACAAGTCTTGCAGAAAGTTTCCGCTTGCTAAAATCCAACCTGGATTTCTTCGGGATCGACAGCCCATCCAAAACAATTATGATCACGAGTCCCAGTCAAGGGAATGGGAAGACAACAGTTGCCGTGAACCTGGCATTGTCGATATCTCAAGGTGACCAAAAGGTGATTCTTGTGGATGCTGACCTGCGTAGACCTGCCGTGCATGCCGCATTAGATATCTCTGTAAAACCAGGGCTTTCGGATATCATTCGCGGTGAGAAAACTCCACAAAGCGTGGTGAAAATTTGGAAGAAGGACAGACTTGAGGTCATTACCGCCGGGACACGCCTGCCCAATGTAACTGAGATTGTTGGCTCTAAGCGGATCGGGTCGGTCCTGAACCAATTGAAGGAGACCTTTGAAGTAGCGATTGTGGATGCTCCTCCGCTTGTAATTTCGGATGCCTATAACCTCGCTTCGAAAGTGGATGGTGTGATCCTGGTCATGGTTCCCGGCGAGACCCGAGAAGAGCAGGTGAAAGCAATGAAGGAGCAATTGGACCGTGCTGGAGCAAAAGTGATCGGTGTTGTTTTCAATAAGATGTCCATGGCTCATGCGACCAGTCAGGGCGATTATCAATATCTCTCGCTTTATTCGCCCAAATATTATAGTGATTATATTTCCAATTCATCTGAGGATGCTCCTGCTGACAACGGACGTTCGCGAAGATTGCTCGACTTTTTCGAGCATGGGGAAGTACCCGCTGAAGTCGCGACAACTGTTGAAAAAGCGGTCACTGCGATTAAGACGTAACCACGGAACTTCGTTGGTAAATTGAAGAAACCTCCAAAAGAAAATTAATTTTCACCGACTTAAGATAATCAATGCGTGCTTGTGCATTTGGCATAGGGACGCATTGATTTTTGGTTGTAGAATATTGCAAAGTTACTCAATCAAAACGGACAAAAACACAAATGCGAATCCTACTTTTTGGTGCAATGGGACAGCTAGGCACGGAACTCCAACAGGCACTTTCACCCATTGGAGATATTTTCCCATTTGATATTCACAATCTAAACCTTGAAAATACTGTGGAAGTGCGCGAAACAATTCATACGGTGCGTCCGAATGTGATTGTCAATGCCTCGGCATATACTGCCGTGGATCAAGCGGAGAGCGAAGCAGAAAAAGCTTTTACTGTGAACGGCGCTATCCCAGCTCTCTTTGCTGAAGAAGCCTCGAAGTTAGGTGCTTTTCTTATTCATTATTCAACAGATTATGTATTTGATGGAACAAAGGGCGTTCCATATCTAGAAGGGGATGAGACAAACCCATTGGGTATCTACGGTAAGAGCAAACTTGTTGGGGAAGAAGCAATTCAAGCTGGTGACGCCAAGTATCTAATTTTACGGACGAGCTGGGTATATAGCAGGAATCGAAGCAGCTTTGTCACAAAAGTATTGGAATGGGCGCGTAAACAGGAAGTGTTGAGTATTGTGAGCGATCAGGTCAGCAATCCCACCTGGGCGCGGACGCTGGCTAATGTTACAGCTGAACTGTTGGGCAAGGGGATGGATTGCCTCCGCGAGCACCGCGGACTCTATCATGTAGCTGGCAATGGGTATGCCAGTCGCCTAGATTGGGCGAAGAAGATCATCGAACTTGACCCCAATAAGCATGAACAAAAGGTCAACGAAATCGTGCCCGCGCTCACGTCAGATTTTCCAACTCCGGCGCAGAGACCGTTATTTTCCGCTTTGGATTGCAGCTTGTTCCAAGCCACATTTGATATTCCATTACCCAAATGGGAAGATGCTTTGAAACTTGCAATGAATGAATAAAAATTATTGTAAAAACTGTTGTAGAGAAGAAGGCAGCCAGATTTGGTTGCCTTCTTTGTTTAATTGCTCTCTTTTGAAGAGTGTATACTAAGAAATACGAGAACTATTATCTTTCCCACTTGGGGCAGGTTCTCGGTCTGTCAGGAAGCAGAGAATCGTATAGTCATGCTTATGATATTGCAACTTTTTTCGCTTTCCGGCGTATAGTAACTACAAGGAGCGCGAGTGAATGACGAACTTACCTGGGTCCTCCAGGCTCAGCAAGGCAGTGACGAGGCATTTACAAAGCTCGTCGAGGAACATCAAACGCACGTCTACAACTTGTGTTATCGCATGTTGGGTGAGCCCGAAGCCGCCGAAGATGCCGCGCAGGAGTCTTTCCTACGTGCCTATCAAAATTTACAACGATATGATCAAAGCCGACCATTTGCCACATGGTTGCTTTCGATCGCTGCCCACTATTGTATTGACCGGCTACGTCGACGCAAGCTTTCAATCTTTTCAATAGATGAGGAGAACGATGACGGCTCGACCTACGAAATAGCGGACCCCGCCTCTCTCGACCCGGAAGCGGAATCCGTCAAACACGAGGATCGTGAGCGCCTTCATATCCTCTTGAAAGACCTCGATGATATCGACCGCGCTGCAGTGATCCTACGATATTGGTATGACTACTCTGAAGTCGAAATTGCAGAGTCGCTAAAGCTGACCGTCAGCGCGGTAAAAAGCCGATTGCATCGCTCACGGCGAGCGTTGGCGGGCATGTGGCAAGAAGATAAACCTCATACTCGCACCGAAAGGAGGCCCCATGAATCACCAGCCTTTTGAAGATTGGCTATTGAATGATAAGTCCATCTCGCAGGAACAAAAGCGTGAATTGGATATACACATGAGAACTTGTCCATATTGTTCTGCTCTTGCCGAAACAGGGATTGCATTGAAATCTGTAAAGAAAGCTTCACCACAGGTGGGTTTCACAACTCGCTTCCAGGCGCGTCTTGCAGAACGCAAACTTGTTGAACGCAGGCGAAGACTCTGGGGAACCTTGCTCTTCACATTCGGAGGCTTGGTATTGCTTATGTGGCTAGCCTCGCCATACCTGCTAACCTTTCTCTCTGCGCCTGCCACATGGATTGCTGCACTGGTGCAATGGGGTGTGTTTATCATTACCACAATCGAAGCACTCGCCCAGGCTGGCTCTGTGTTTGTACGGATCATCCCTGATTTTCTCTCCCCGTTTGCCTGGATGGTCTTGCTTTCGGCTTTGGCGGGCGTCAGCCTTTTATGGACAGTTTCAATATGGCGGTTCGTTCGAGTTCCGCGAGGAGTTTGATGAATGAAAACAATGACTAAATTCTTTACTTTTTTGGCTCTCCTTGCCCTGCTGTTGATTCCAATAAGTCCAGCATATGCATTGGGAACCCGTATGGATGGCGGGCGCGTCATCTTTGGGAGTAATTTCACCCTAGCTAAGGGCGATACGTTCAACGGCGATCTCGTTGTATTTGGTGGCAATGTCACCGTGGAAGATGGTGCAAAGCTTAATGGAAACTTGGTGGTCTTTGGTGGGACAATTGCCAGCAATGGCAATGTAAGTGGTGATGTGGTTGCTATAGGTGGACAGGTCAAGCTGGACGAGAAGGCTGTTGTAGGAGGAGATCTTGTCACAATTGGTGGTCAGGCCCAGCGTGCAGAAGGTTCTGTTGTCGAAGGCGAAGTAGTCAAAAACGTTTCCCCGGATATTCAGCTTCCCAATGGACGGGTTCCCCCTAGTGTTACAGTGCCCAATGTGCCAACACCGCACATTAATGTCAATTTCAATCCCTTCCTGCACTTCTTCGAGATATTTTTCTGGGCGTTTATCATCGCTGGTTTCGCGATGCTGCTTATGCTCTTCTGGCAGGCACCGATTGAACGGGCTGGAAATACTATTGTCACACAGCCTCTCATGACTGGTGCGATTGGTTTGGTCGCAACTCTAATTGGGCTCATTTTCGCGCTGACAATCCTTCCACCGCTCGTGGTTGCCTTCGCCTGGTTATTTGGCGTCGTTGCCATGGGGCGGGAAGTGGGTGAGCGTTTTGCTACTGCGATCAACCAACACTGGACACCTGTGATCACTGTGGGAACAGGAACATTCCTTCTCATGGTGGTTGGCGGCGCGATTGGCTCGATTCCCTGCTTGGGAGGTATTATTCTCTTTCTGTTGGGTCTGTTGGGAGTTGGTGGCGCCATATCCACCTGGTTTAACTTGCGACCTGCTCTACGGTCAAACGTCACTGTCTACACTCCGCCGACAGATTCAAACGAGGTACCCCCTGCGTCGTAGCCCGAGAATCCCCAAATGATATAATTAATCCGCCCCGAAGCAACAACGGGGCGGATTAATTTTGGAGGATGTATGTCTTTAGAACAGATACCCGTTCCGAACACAATTGTGCACAATGCTCCACCACCGCTTGTAGAAGTCTACGGAACGCATCGAGAAATGGGATGTCAGATCGGCGAGGCACAACGCGTTCAGGTGCAACACAGCATAGAGAATGCCCATCTCCTCATCAAGCAATCCTATCCGACGCTCGAACTGACATGGGAGGGGGCAACAGTACAATCCCGCAAGTATTTACCGTTTGCCGAAGAACGCTATCCCCAATACGTGGATGAAATGCGTGGTATTGCGGAGGGCGCTAATGTCACATTTGATGATGTGATGGTTTTGAACGCCATGGAAGCGGTGACGATGGATGCGCTCCATCTGACACGCTGTACCAGTTTCGCAGTCAACGAAGAGTGCACCGCGGATGGACATGTTCTCGCCGCTCATAATGAGGATTGGATTCCCGAGGATGAAAATGATGTCTATGTAATTTCAGCAAAACCTCGCGAGGAACCTCCGTTCCTGGCGATGACCTATGGTGGGCTCCTGGCCAACGTGGGATTCAACGCCTACGGAATTGCCCAACTTATCGACTCCGTATACCCAAATGATTCGCGTATTGGAATCCCACGTCTTGTCGTCTCGCGGGCGGTATTCGCGTCGAAACGTCTATCAGGCGCGATCGGTCGAACGCTGGTCACACATCGTGCCGCCGGCTATAACCATTTGCTTGTCCACGATAGCGGAGAGATTTATTCGGTGGAGGTTTCCTCCCGTAAGTTTGAAATCCTGCATGGAACGGACGGTTATATGGTTCATACGAATCACTATCTCAGCCAGACGATGAAGGAAATTGAGAATGAACCGGAGGAACTGATTTCCTCGCGGGTGAGATATTTCCGTGCCAACCGCTTGCTGAGACAAAACTCCTCGCACAACATCAAATCCTTGCAGGCAATCCAGAAGGATCATGTCAATTTGCCAAACTCGATCTGTAACCACAACATCGAAGGGATTGATCCACTAGATCGTGAGAACACGATCTCAGCCATGGTCATTGACCTGACTGCGCGTGAAATGCACATCGCCTGGGGGAATCCGTGTCAGAACGCCTATCATACGTATCATCTCAATGCATAAAAGAGTTTACTGCTACGGTTAATTGAATCAAAAAGACATGCCTCAGGCATGTCTTTTCCTTTGTGCCCCCATGGGGATTCGAACCCCAGTTTGGGCCTTGAGAGGGCCCCGTCCTGGGCCTCTAGACGATGGGGGCATTCAAAGCGGCGAGATTGTATCATTGCGGCAGGGAAACGTCAATCAAAGGCGCGCCAGTGTCTATTTTGGAGTAAGTAGATAAATATCTCCTCCCTTACTGGAAAAAATTAATTGAAAATCTGCTCTTTCCGCAAGTTGCACTGGCTTGAGAACGTAGGGCTTGAATGATAAGGCTTTAATCCATATCACATATCCGTTTCCATCTTTTCCCGGCCAAGTGGGAAATGCTTTTAGCACTTCTTCTGCATCGACTCTTTTTTCTTCCACATCCCCAAAGGGCAATTTTGTGATGGTATGACGCGTGATAAACCACGCTGCAGCTTCATAGTTGCTATAGACCTTCTGGTCCCGGACCGATGGTTGGGCCGTCAAATATTCTTTGATCCCTGAATCGCGCAGGGCGGGGATATTATACATATTGAATTCGCTGACGTCTCCTTCATAATATGCCTTTTTCATATATTTTTGAATGTTGTATATAGGAAACGACAACCAAACGAGAAAAACAATCACCGAAAGGAGTTGTAGCTTTTGAGAAGATAGATTTCTCAAATAAGAGGGCGTCAGTTCGCGGATTGTCAAAAGGATCAATGTCAACATCGCAGGCAAAATAATAATATGGATGCGATCCATATAAGGGAATCGCACCTCGAAGTAGCTCACATTAAATATAAGCACAGCGATATAAAGAATGAAAAAGATCAGGCTCGGTAGGAACTGTGGGGCGGCAAAAGAATTAATCCAGCGCTTCCAACCCGCGCGAGCGTTTCCTGTAATCAGAACCAACAAGAGGATTACCGCAATTGCCCATAGAGGAACGAGGTTCGTCAGTGCGGCGGGTAGGAACCAGTGTTCTGCCTTTTCAAGGGTGACCTGCAAGTTGCCCAGGTAAACGGGAGGAAGTCTGACACCGAAGAGGATTCCCGTTGCTAAATAATTATGGAAAAATACCCACAAGAGGATAGGGAGTCCTGTCAGCGCGCCGAAAACTCCAGCCAGCAATATGCCCTTGCTTAGATTCTTTCGGAACGAAAAGACAATGAGAAATACCCCTGTAAGAATTAAAACAAGCCCGGCGTATCTTTGAAATGGAGAAACCGCCGCGATCACCCCCATCAGAATGATGCTCTTCTTTGCTCCTGTTTCAAGTACTTCTGTCGCGAGGGTTAAAAACGCCAAGGTAAACGCGAGAAACAGCAAATCGGAGAGAATATTGGACGCCATGATAATGAGCGAAAGCGATGTCGCAAAGATGGCGCTCCCAAAATAGGGAAACAATGGCTCGTGTGGAAAGATCCTATAAAAGAAATATCCTGCCAGCCAGATCACCAAACCAAATGTCAGAATATTGAGATATTGCCCCGCCACAAATACATCCATGCCAGTGACCAAGCTCGTGCCTGCAATAAGCACCGAATATAGTGGTGGAAACTGTGTCAGTGGGCTATTCAGGTAATCGTTCAATCCTCTGCCTTCCAGTAAATTTTGCGCGCTGGATAGGTACTTCGCTCCATCTGTCGATAGTCCAGGACCAAACCGATGAGTGACTAGAAACACGAGCAGCATGCCGAGGATGGACAATATTGACAAGTAAATTGCCAGCCGCTTTTGGGTGTGAACGAATCTCATCCAATTTTCCTTCGCGGGACTCTTATCACTGTGCCAGGAAGACTACGACTTCTTTCGGGCCATGTACCCCAATCGTCAAAGTCATTTCGATATCCGCAGTACGCGAAGAGCCCGTGATAAATACCGCGGCCCGTTTATCTTTGACAAGTTGGATTGCGTCCGATAAAGACGGCAGAATATCAGATTTGTTCAATACAGCGATGTGGATTTCTGGAAGAAGAGACGCGTGCAGCGGGCTCCCCTCCCCATCCGCCTCCAAAACAGACCCTGTATCTGCCAGCCCACAAACAGCCTTTGTCACCCCGACCC
>WNFZ01005696.1_pt1 | contig 11393 bp, 8 predicted proteins | sample 5400081 | NCBI WGS metagenome assembly WNFZ01 (sample SAMN13153365, study PRJNA577476) | soil metagenome | isolation source: 80 cm soil or saprolite under grassland replicate 1 | place: USA:California | collected 2016-06-15
GGCGCACCAGGGCACGGGACGGTGGTCCCGCTACGTCAGGCATGCTGCCTCCTCGCCCGGGGCCCCCGTATGAGCTTCCAACTAGAAAGCGGGACGATCGATTCACGGCAGAGCAGCCGAGCCAGACCGAGCCCGATGCGGGCCAGCTCCGTCCTGTTCGGGTCCTTGTCCGCGTCCAGGGCGGCCACGATCCGCGGTCGTCGACACGCCCACCTGCCGCCCGAAGGGCGCGAGGTCACCCCGGCGGCAAGGCGCGTACGGGCCCGGCGCCTGCCACCAAGCGCCACCAGCACCGGGCCGAGCTCGCCACCGTGACCTCCGACCTGCGCGGCGTCGCCAAGGCCATCGACACCTACCTGGCCGCGTTCGAGCGCAAGAGCATGCCCGAGGACGTCTGCGGCCCGCGCCTGCGCGCGCTGCGCGGCCTCGTCGCCCGAGTGGAGGTCGCCGGCCGCCACCAGGTCACGCCCTGGTTCCGCGTCCCGACCAGCGCAAACACGAACACCCTCCCCTTCGAGGAGGGTGTTCGTACGCTGGGCAGTTTGGCCAGGGTGAGGGGACTCGAACCCCTTCGCACCGGCTGGCCGCCGACGCGGCCGACCTCGGCACACCCTGCGGTCGGTGCAGAGCGAAATGAGCGGGTTGACACCGAAGCGTGCTCGCGTCGCTCATGGAAGTCAAGCATCTCGTCCTTTGCGAGCCACTCCGGGTGGATGGGTGGATATCGGGCACCGTTTGACCGGCGCCTTAGGATCGGCCCGCCGGCCACCCCGACCCGAGGAGCGGAGCATGGACGTGCCCGGCAGGACCAAGACACCGATCGCGGTCGGCGAGATGGACAGCCTGCGCGCCTTCCTCGACTTCCACCGGGCCACGCTGCTCTGGAAGCTCGAAGGGCTGTCCAAGGAGGAGTTGACCCGCCCCCACGTGCCGAGCGGCACCAACCTCCTCGGACTGGTGAAGCACCTGGCCTACGTGGAACGCTACTGGTTCGCGGTCTTCTTCGCCGGCCTGGACCTGCCGCTGCCCCGGTTCGACGAGGACCCCGACGCCGAGTGGCGGATTGGGCCGGACGAGACCGTCGAGCAGGTGGTCGCCGCCTACCGCGCCGAGGTCGAGCGCAGCCGCGAGCTGGTCGCCGGCGCCTCACCCGACGACCGCGGACGTGGCAAGGTCGTCAGGCGCGACGGCCCCGCCTCCAACTTCTCGCTGCGCTGGATCATGCTCCACATGATCGAGGAGACCGCCCGCCACAACGGCCACGCCGACTTCCTCCGCGAGCTCACCGACGGCACCACCGGCGAGTAGCCCCGACCGGACCGACCCGGAGATCCCGGCGGCGAGAGGCTAGTAGGCTCGGCCCGACGGCAGCGGCCGCGCTCAGGCCGCGGCTCGCACCGCCGGCACCACCTCGGCAGCGAAGCGCTCGACCTGTTCGCCGCTGCCCGGGCCTGCGGGCGTGACGCTCAGGGCGGTGAAGCCGAGCCGCAGGAAGCCGACGAGCTGCTCGGCCACGGCGTCGGCGGAGCCGGAGACGACCGACGGCGCCGTCTCGGCGTGCTCGCCGACGCGGAACAGCAGGTTGTAGACGGAGGTGATCTCCCGCGGGTCGCGGCCGGCGTCGCGCGCGGCCGCCAGCACCCGCTCGCGCATGGCCGTGACCCGCTCCGGCGGCGCGAACCCGAGCGACGGGATCCAGCCGTCGGCCAGCCGCCCGGTCAGCGCCAGCGCGCGGTTGCCGTAGGTGCCGAGCCAGATGGGGATGTGGCGGCCAGGCTTCGGCTGCAGCTCGGCACCGTCGGTCCGGTACAGCCGCCCCTCGAAGGTCAGGCTCGGCTGCGACCACAGGCCCCTGACGATCCGGATCGCCTCGGAGAGGCCGTCCACCTTGTCCCGCGGCGGCCGCTCCCCCAGCCCGAAGGCCCTGAACTCCTCGTCCACGAACCCACCGCCGAGCCCGAGGATCAGCCGGCCACCGGAGAGCCGGTCGAAGCTCTCCGCCATCTTGGCCAGCACGGGCGGGTGCCGGTAGGGCACCGCCAGCACCCGCGAGGCCACCCGGACCCGCGAGGTCGCCGCGGCGATCCACGACAGCAGCGTCCACGGCTCGAAGGTCGGGCTGGCGCCGTGCAGGTGGTCGGAGGTGGAGACGAAGTCGAAGCCGAGCTCCTCGGCCTTCCTGGCGTCGGCCACCGGGTCGGCACCTGGCACCGCCGCCGGCGAGATGCCCAGCCCGAACAGCACGCCACCCATATCTGATCCCTCCCGCCAGCCGGCAGATTCTTCGCGTCGCAAACATTGTCGAGCGAAGAGGTAGCACGACGATCCTTGTTCCTGCAAGTATCCGCCCCTACACTTCCGCCGGTGAGCACCAACCTCAGCGAGACCGAGCTGCGCGCCTGGCAGGCTTTCCTCCACGCCCACCACCGGGTGACCCGGAGCCTCGACGCCGAGCTCCGCGAGGCGCACGGCCTGCCGCTCAACGCCTACGACGTGCTGCTGCGCCTCGCCAGGGCACCCGGCCGGCGCCTGCGCATGACCGAGCTGGCCGAGCGCGTGATGATGTCGCCGAGCGGGCTCACCCGGGTAGTCGACCGGCTGGTCGACGACGGCCTGGTGCAGCGGGAGCGGTTCGAGCCGGACGCACGCGTGATGCTCGCCCGCCTCACCGACCAAGGCCGCCAGCTGCTACGACGAGCCGCAAGGACCCACCTGCGCGGCATCCGCGAGCACTTCACCGGCCAGCTCAGCCAAGCACAGCTGGTCGCCGTCGCCGCAGCGCTGGAGACGATCACCGGACCGCACGAACCCCACTGAGCCGCCCGCTCGTCACCCAACGCGCGCCCTTCCAGCAAGGCAAGTACGTTCACCCATGGCCAAAGCCCGCCGTCAGAGCAGCCGCAGCTGGTCCCCCTGAACGGCGGCCGGGCGGCGGCCAGTGCCCGCACCCGCCCGCTCCAGCAGCAGCTCGTCGATCGCCGCCAGGTACGGCGACGGGGTCGCCTCACGCACCACCCCGTGACGGGTACGCCTGGCCGCGTGGCTGAGGAACAGGTGCGAACGCGCCCGGGTCATGCCGACGAAGAACAGCCGCCGCTCCTCACCGTCGTCCTCGGCCCTCGCGCCGCCCCAGCGCAACGGCAGCAGGCCGTCCTCGCAGCCGACCACGAACACCACCGGGAACTCCAACCCCTTGGCCGCGTGCAAGGTGAGCAGCGAGATCCTGTCCGCCCGCGGGTCGAGCGTGTCGACCTCAGCCCCGAGCGCCAGCTCGGCCAGGAACCGCTCCAGGTCGTCCCCGCAACGCTCCGCCAGCGGCACCAGCAGCTCCACCGCGGCCGCGACCAGCGCCTGCCCGTCGACGCCCCCCTGGGCGGCGAGGGCCACCTCGGAAGGCTCGGCCGCCAGCTCGGCCGCGTGGCGGACCCTGACCGTGAGCTCCGCGGAGCGCCCACCGACCGCCGCGTGCGGGTCGCGCAGGACCCGCACCACCGCCCGCACCCCAGGATGGTCGGCCAACCGGTCGTGGGAGCGCTTCTGGAACGGCATGCCCGCCCGGGCGAGCGCCTCGGCCAGCGGGGCCGCCTGGGCGTCGGTGCGGTACAGCACGGCCACGTCCGCGAAGGACAGGCCATGGTCACGGGCGCTCGAGGAGGCCCGGCCGCTGTCGAGCGAGAAGAACGAGGAGCCACCGATGAGCTGGTCGACCGTGTGGACCACGAACTCGGCCTCCGCCCGCTCGCTGGCCGCCCGCCGCACCACGATGCGCTCCGGCAACGCCTCCGCCCGCCGCACGGGATCCAGCACCCGGTCCCGCACCAGGCTGGACGGCGCGATCACCTGCAGCGCCCCGTCCACGATCACCCCACTGGAACGGTAGTTGCGGGTGAGCTGGACCGTCCGAGCCGTCGGATGGTCGGCCTGGAAGCGCAGAAAGAACCCGACGTCCGCGCCACGGAAGCCATAGATCGCCTGGTCCGGGTCACCGATCGCGCACAGGTTGCCGTCACGCGGAGCCAGCAGCCCAAGCAGCCGGTACTGCAGCTCGTCCACGTCCTGGTACTCGTCCACCGCAACCCACGGCCAGCGCCCCTGGTACCAGGCCGCCAGCGCCGCATCCCCAGCGAGCAACGCCACCGGCAACGCCAGCAGGTCGTCGAGGTCCACCAGGCCACGGACACGCAGCGCCTTGTCGTAATGGTCGAGCGCCGCAACCAGCTCCGGCGGCTCCTCCGGGTCCGGCCCCGGCCGCACCGCCGCCCTCGCCCGCTTCGCCCGAGACAGCTCCGCCACCAACCGACGGGCCTCCCGCTCCGAGCCGCCACCCAGCTCGCGCACCAGCCCCAGCCGCTCCACCTCGTCGACCACCCGCACCCGCTCGCCGAGACCGACCGCACGGTGCTGCTCCCGCAAGATCCGCAACCCCAGCGCGTGGAAGGTCGTCACCAGCATGCGCCGCGCCAACTCCGGCACCAACACGCGCAGACGCTGCTGCAGCTCCTCGCACGCCCGCCGCGTGAACGTGATCGCCAAGCACTCCTCCGGCGCCACCCCCCGCTCCCGCACCAGGAAGGCAAGCCGATGGCTCAGCGTCCGCGTCTTGCCCGTCCCCGGCCCAGCCACCACCAACAACGGCCCAGCCCCCGCCCCAGCCGCCACCCGCTGGTCGGGATCCAGCGCGTCCAGCACCCCCGCCCCATCCCCCACAGCAACCCGCTCGGACTCCCCCGACGAGCCAAGCACACGCCCGGCAGCAGCATGGCCGGAACGCCGCGGGAAACGGCCACTCACCCCACCGCCGGGCGGCGCCGCGGAGGGCCTGACCGGCTTCGAAGCGGCCAGCTCCTCGCCGGGCGCCGGCGCCGCCATCGCCGGAGCCGGCTCGAACAGCGTGGCCGTGGTGTCGGCGCCGCCGCGCGCGGCCGGGTCCAGCACCCGGATCACCCCGTACTCACCGTCAAAGCCAGCCTCCCGCACCACCGCGCCACGGCGCAGGCGGTCGATCGCCTCCGCCAGCACACCCGAACCAGCCCGGCGCAGATCGTCCAGCGGCACCTCGTCGAGGATCTCCAGCTCGGGACCGAGCCGCCCCACCAACGCAGAAACCTCACGACGCACCGACTTGCTCTTCGGACCGCACCCGAGAATCTCCCCGACCACCTCCGGCAGCGGCACCAAGCTGCGGAAACCCGCCGCACCCTCCGGCCGCACCCCCTCAGGCCGGTCGGCCAACGCCTCCACCCGGTGCAACACCCCAACCGTGAGCGGCTTACCGCACACCGGGCAACGCCCCTCCAGCGCCCTGGTCTCAGCCGGCTCCAGCCGCACGCCACACTTGCGATGCCCATCCAGGTGGTACTTGCCCTCCTCAGGAAAGAACTCCACCGTCCCCAGGTAACCAGCGCCCGTCTCCAGCGCCCGCCGGATAGCGAAATAGTCCGGCTCGGTATCGAAGCGGCTCGCCTCACGACCAAGAATCGGCGGCGAATGCGCGTCGGAATTCGACACCAACCGGTAACGGTCCAGCGCCGACACCCGCCAGTTCATCGCCGGATCCGACGACAGCCCCGTCTCCAACGCGAAGATGTGCCCCGCCAGGTCCCGGTAGCACTCCTCCACGCTATCGAAGCCCGACTTCGAGCCGAGCACGGCGAACCACGGCGTCCAGGCATGCGCCGGCACCAGGTAGGCGCCCTCGCCGCTCTCCAGCGTGATCTCCAACAGGTCGCGCGAGTCCAACCCGAGAATCGGGCGACCGTCAGCGGTGATGTTGCCGATCTTCCCGAGCCGCTGGTTGAACCGCGCCGCCGCCTCCAGGTCCGGCATGTACACCAGGTGGTGGACCTTCCTGGTCCGCTCCCCGTACTTGTAGATCGTCGAGATCTCCACCGACAGCAGGAACCGCACCGACCGGCGGCACGACACCGGCACACGACCCGCGACCGCCGCCTCCAGCTCCTCGGAGAGGCGGAACACCCCCGGCTCCGCCGGCACCAGCCGCTCCCGCAGCTCCTCGAACCACCGCGGATGGGTGAAATCGCCGGTGCCGACCACGGTGATGCCTTTTTGCTGTGCCCAGAGGGAGAGGTGCTCGAGGTCGCAGTCCTGGCTGCAGGCCCTTGACCATTTCGAGTGGATGTGGAGGTCGGCGTAGAAGTTCATGAGGCGAATCATCCACGACAGGGGCGACAGGCCCAAACCCGTCCGCGCGGCGCGTTCGCCGCACGGCTCGCCTACCGGTCGCTTGGCCGATGGTGATACGCCAGCTTCGAGGCATTTTCCGGAACTGCGGATTCCGATACATTGTCCCGAACAACGATGATGTGTCCGGAGGGCACTTTCTGCGCACTGGGCGCATAGGAGGCAACCCATGGTGGAACCCCGTGGGCGGCGCGCGCCGGGCTACGAGGATTACAAGTACTTCCTGAGCCAGTTCCGCAACGACTGCGGTCGCTGCGGCACGGCGATCGCTATCGGAACGCCGGTACTCGGGAAACCCCTCGACGGTCGCGGGTGGGACATTGTCTGCGTTTCCTGTGGCCTTGTCGGAACGGATGGGCGCGTGACCTCAAGGGGTTCCGCCAAGCGAACACGCCGAGCTTCGAGTGGTCCCGGGCGTGACGTTTCCGCGGCTTCCCCAGAGCGTGGCGACTGGATGTCAGCTGGTGGGCCTGCGTCAGCAGGGTGGTCGACCCTGGTCCGCTACCTGCTGCTCTGCGTTCAGCAAGAGTCCCTGGTGGCGCCGGTTCCGCTCAACGAACGGGAGCGCTGGGCGGTGCTGCCGTTGAGAGCGGAGACCGTGTTGTGTGGGAACGACCCCGGCTTGCCGCTGTTCGATGAACTACGGCGGCTCACCGCCGACCTGGAGGAGATGGAGGGCGTCTTCTACGGCTGGCCGACCGTGGTCGTGGAAGACGATCGCGGAAGGCCCTTCGTCGCACCGTTGTTCGTTCGTGAGCTGGGCAAGCCGCTGGACGGTGGGGTGGACGAGGCCTCCGTGCCGGTGGGTGAGTCGCTGCCGCAGGTCAACATGGGGTTGCTGACCTCGAAATGGTTCTCGCCGGAACTGATCGCTGCAGCAGCAGCCGAGGTCGCCGAAGTGGTGGGCTTTGGCCTGGCACCGGTGATGATGGCGCTGACGCAACGACTCGTGGCCGCCCTTGGCCTGCGCGGAGGACCGCTCGATCCTGGTGCGCTGGTCGACGCGGCGACGCTCGGCGACCCATGGCGGCCTGAGGAGGTTGGCGTCTTCAACGTGGTAATGGCGTTCAAGGGAAAGCTGGATGCCGCGACCCGCGGCCTGATCAAGGATCTGCAGTGGATGACGCGTGCGACCGACTGGCGTGGCAGTGCGGCACGATTCCTCTTCGAGGAAGCAAGGCCGTCCGCAGCCTCGTTGCCGAAATCCTGCGCGATCGAACTGAACGACTCGCAGGAGACCGCGCTGGCTTCGGCCGCAACCGCACTTCTGACCGTCGTCACCGGACCTCCCGGCACGGGCAAGAGCCAGACCGTCGCCGCGATCGTGGCCGACGCATGGCTCCGCGGTGAGACGGTGCTCGTCACCTCGACCAACAACACTCCGATCGACGGGGTGATCAACGAGAAGATGCGGCCGTTGGACGAGGCGCTGATCCTTCGTACTGGGAACGCCGACAAGCGCCGAGAGTTGGGTGCCCGGTTGAGAGAACTGGTCGATCGCGTGCCTCGGCGCCCGCTCGAGGCGACCACGATCGCTCTGGAAGAGGCCAGCCTGTTGCGGCATCGAGCTAGCCGGACCCTCGAGGAGCGTGCCCGGGTGGAGCAGGCGGTCGTGGAGACCGCTGAACGCCGCGACCGTGCACGGGAGGCACTTTGGGGCGAGCAACAGCCCCGTTCCGATGACCTTGCGATGGTTCGGTCCCTGGCAGAGAAGGCGTGCCGTACGCGGTGGCGCTGGCTCAGGCGGCGACGAGCTGGGGCCTGCCGCGAGCGGGCGGGTATCCGGGATCCCTGGGTCACGGCCGACCAGATTTGCGATTGGTTCAACGCGGAGGATTCCTTCCGTTCGGCCTGGCAGGCGCTGGTGGCGTTCCAAGACGGGAACCCGGTCGGCACCGTCGTAGGGTTCGGCGAAGCGGAAGCCACATGGCTACTGGCGTCTGGGGCCGCCACGCGAACGTGCGTACGCGAACGGTTCGTTACCGGAGCAGAGGCGCTCAAGCACTTGGCCGATGTCCTCACTGACGAGCTGCCACGCCGGGAGGCGATCGAGCGGGCAATGGCTTACGTGCCTGCCTGGGCCACCAGTGCGCTGTCCACTCGCCCGAACTTCGACTGTCGGGCCGGGCTGATTGACCTGGTCGTCATCGACGAGGCGAGCCAGTGCAACCTCGCTCAGGTGCTGCCGCTCGCGTATCGGGCCAAGCGCCTGGTGATCGTCGGCGACCCGCAGCAGCTCCCACCGGTGGTGACTGCCAATGCTCAGGAGCTACGGTCGCTGGCCGACCAGGCCGGCTCAAGGCACGACGAGCTGGCGAGGAATCATCTCACCTACGAGGACTCGGCCTATGCCGCCTTCGAGATCCGGCATGGTCGCGAGCCGTTCCTGCTCGAGGAGCACTACCGCTGCCATCCGGAGATCATCCAGTTCTGCAACGAGCAATTCTATGGCAACCGGCTCACGGTTCTGACAAGGGTTGGGGCGGACTCCGACAGGTCGCGCGGCATGGAGTGGCGGGAGGTTGCCGGCCGGACGGAGCGGGGACGAAGCGGCAGCGCGCTGAACCGGGCTGAGGCCGAGGCGATCGCCTCGTGGGTTGCGGAGTGCGGTTTGCCGGCTCACGACGTGGGTGTGGTGACGCCGTTTCGGGAGCAGGCAAAGCTCATCCGCCAACTGCTCTCCAGTCAGCATGGTCGTGCCGCCTTCGGCGACGTGCGTGTCGGCACCGCCCACACCTTCCAGGGAGGGGAGTGTGAGACGGTCCTGTTCTCCACCGTGCTGTCCACGGGCGCGAACCCAGGTACCGTCACATGGCTTGAGGGCGAGAGGAATCTCGTCAACGTCGCAGTGAGCCGAGCTCAGCGGCACCTGGTGGTATTCGGCAACAGGGAGGAGCTGCGCCGGCTTCGAGCCACCACCCTGGTCGCCCTCGCCGAAGCCGCCGAACGCGGTGGCAGGAAGCGCGACACCACCTGGTCAGAGGCGGCCACACGGCTGCATGCGGCCCTTGTCGAACAGGGCATTCCCGCCACGTTGGGTGGCGCCGTGGAGGGATACCCGCTCGCGATCACACTCACTGGCGGCCGTGGCCGCCGTGTCGACGTCGAGGTCGACGAATTCCCCGACGGCGACCCGCGAGGGCGAGTTCAGCGGCAGAGGGCCACTCGGGATGCCAACGTGAAGGCACTCGGCTGGCCAGTGATTCGGGTACCGGCCTGGCGCGCCTATCTGGACCCGCGCGGGGTCGCCGACGAGGTAGCGGCTGCCGCCCTCCGGTCCAGTGCCTGACGGCCCGTGATCACCGCGGGCAGCAGGCGCGGTGAGCCCAGCGGTCAGGAGCCGGTCGGCTGGGGCTCGGCCAGAACGGCTTTGATCTCGATGAAGGTATGGATCCTGTCACCGATGACCACGCCGTCGTCGTCCATAGCGTCTGCACGCCGTTGCGCTGGCCGCCTGCATTACCCGTCGCGACGGTGGCACGTTCTCGCTGAGCTCTGCCCGACCCTGGCGTAGATGGCTGTCCACACGCCTGCTCCCCTGCTGCGATCCCTCAGAAGGATCACATTGCATGGAGAGGCTTAGTGCTCTGGCACGGATGTTCGATCACGTATTCCGCTGCGCTCGGGTTGCTTGCTGCTGTTCGCGGTGGGCCAGGCGCTTCATGAGCAGGGCGAGGTCGTCGCGGGTGAACTTCCACTCGAACGGCTTGGCGGCCTGCTCGTAGCGTCGCTCGAAGGCCAACAGGCGCTCTTGGACCGCAGCGAGGCTGGGGAAGTCGTTGGGGGTGAGGCATTTGCGCTGGACGATGGACAGGTAGATCTCCACCTGGTTCAACCACGAGGCGTGGACCGGTGTGTGGACCAGCTGCGCGGAGGGCCACTGCTGGGCCAACCGCCGAATCGCGGCCTGGCCGCGGTGGGAGCTGCCGTTGTCGACCACCCAGAACACCCGCCGGGCCGATGCGTAGGGCTCCTGACCCATCACCTGGTCGACCAGGCGCTTGAACGGTGCGATCCCGGTCGTGGGCTCGCAGCACCCGAACAGCTTGGCCTGGTGGACGTCCCAGGCGGCGAAGTAGCACAGTGCCCCGCCGCGCTCGTACTCGTGCTCCACCAGCATCGCGCGGGCCGCGGCCGGCGGGAGCGTGGGGTGGCAGCGGCAGCGGCACTGGATCGAGGTCTTCTCGTCGGCCGAGACCACGTACTCGTCGGCGCCGAGCAGCTCGCCCTCCCACTCGCGGGCGTACAGGTCCAGCACCCGGGCGGCCTTGGGCTCGAAGTCGGGGGCGCGCGGGAAGATCCAGCTGCGATGGGACCACGGGCGGATGGCGTCGGTCGCCAGCCAGCGCCAGATGGTCGTGCCGGAGATCTCGGCGACCAGGCCCCGGGCGAGCACCTCAGCGCGGATGTCGGGGACGAACAGGCGCGACAGCGGCAGGCCAAGGCGGCTGGGCAGCTCACAGGCGATCGCTTTGACCTCGATGGCGACCTCAGGGGGGGAAGGTCGCGGGTCGTCCACGGCGGGGGCGTTCCTCCAGGCCGGCCAGACGCTGGAGGTAGAAGCGTTTGCGCCACTTGGAGACGACCTCTCGGCGGGTGTCCAGCCGGGCGGCGATCTCGTCGTTGTCCAGGCCGTCTGCGGCCATGAGCACGATCTTGGCACGGACCACGTCTCGATACGGCAACGTATAGCGGCGGGCCTGGGCTTCCAGGACTTCGAGTTCCTGCTCGCTGAGGTCAATGATGTACGGGCTCTTCCTGGGCACGGCTTCCCCCTTTCGGGAAGAACCGTACCTCCAATCACGACCTCAACGTCGACCCGGAGACGAACCGCATCGTCAAGGTGACCTCCGACCCGAGCTACGTCTCCAACGAAGGGAACCTCTGCGTCAAGGGTCGCTTCGCTTTCAACTTCGTCCACCATCCCGACCGCCTGACCGAGCCGCTCCTTCGTGGCGAGGACGGCGAGCTGCACCCCACGAGCTGGGACGACGCGCTACGCGCCGCCGCAGAGGGCCTGAAGGGGGTGAAGGAGCGGCACGGCCCGCAGTCGATCGGCGTCCTTGCCTCCGCGCGGCTGACGATGGAAGAGAACTTCCTCATCCAGAAGCTTGCGCGCACAGCCCTCGGAACCAACTCGGTCCACTCCTGCGAGGCCACCTGACACGCTCCGACCCTTTACGGCCTGGTCA
>WNFZ01005697.1_pt1 | contig 11392 bp, 7 predicted proteins | sample 5400081 | NCBI WGS metagenome assembly WNFZ01 (sample SAMN13153365, study PRJNA577476) | soil metagenome | isolation source: 80 cm soil or saprolite under grassland replicate 1 | place: USA:California | collected 2016-06-15
GGGCAGTCGTCGCCCACCTCGGTGAGCACCCGGACGCCGAGGTCTTCACGTCGCTGCCACGCTCCGGTCAGATCAACGCTGCCCAGATGCTCGCCGAGTGGGGCGACTGCCGGGAAGCCTACCCCGACCCCGACTCGGTAGCGATGCTCGGCGGTCTGTGTCCGGTCACCCACGCCTCCGGCAAGCACCGGGACGTGAGCTTCCGGTGGGCCTGCAACAAGCGCCTGCGTCTGGCCATCACGACGTTCGCCGACAACTCCCGGCACGCCTCGCCGTGGGCGGCCGACATCTACCGGCGGGCCATCGCTCGGGGCTGCGATCACCCCCACGCCGTCCGGATCCTGGCTCGGGCGTGGGCGCGCGTCATCTGGCGATGCTGGCAGGATCGCACCGCGTACAACCCAGTCCTTCATGGGTCCGCTGCCCGACTCGAAGCCGCGTGAGGTTGACATGGGAAGTGTCAGGCGCTCCGCCCCTCGCCGCGGGCGACCAGCTCGGCTCCCTTCGTCTCGCCATTCGAGTCGTCGCGCGTCGAGTCGACACGGGTCGTGAACATCCGGATGCGCTCCGACTTCCAGGCCAGCAGCCGGTGGGTGACCGTTCCCTCCGACATCGACATCAGCCCCACATTGTTCAGTCCGATCAATGACGGCTTCGCATCGTCGATGGGGGCGTACGCGCGCCATTCGCGATAGCGAGGCGGCTCGGTCACCCCGAGGGTCTCGGCGAGTGTGGGGGCGACGAACACCGGAGCATCGTCATTCCAGTCGTCGGTGTTCGAGGGGCGGGCCAGCAAGCGCCGCCGGACGGGGGCGGGCCTGGACATGGCCGGAGGCCGGTCCCAGCCGACGCGCTCGTGGCGTTCCCGCGTCAGCAACCCGATCGCCGCGAGAGCAAACCTGCTCAGGGCCCCGCTGTGTCGGATGGGGCTTGACACGAGCTGGGTGATCGGCAGCGTCCTGCCGTCCGACTCGACCGTGATGTTCACGGTGAAGCCGTAGTGGACGTCGCCGGAGAGCGACACTGCCCAGGGGAGCTCCAGGTCGTCGAGGAGCGCGCATACCAGATCGACGAAGCCCCGGAGGTTCGAATGCCAGGCCTCGAAGTCGATGGCGTAGGGGCCCAACTCCTTTACCAGGTATTTCTGGCGGCGCTCCACGATCTCCAGGCCGCAGATGGGCACGGGAGACACCAGCACGAGCGGCCGTCCGGACTCGTGGCCCGCGGCCCGGGCGAGCTCGGCATCGGCGTGCAGATCTTCCCGCCTGATGAGCCGCGCCCCGCCCTCCGGGCTGTCGTAGCCACGGCGAGTGCGGGTGTCGAGGAACAGCGTCGGCGGATCGGTCGGCGCGACGAACGACCAGCGGTCGAAAGCCCACATGGCGCGGTCGAACTCCTCGGCCGACACCGTCCCGTCGGCTCGTCCCGCGATCGCCGCCCGAACCTGGCCGTCCATCCGGTCTGGGTCGTTGCCCCAGCCCTGGAACCCCCAGTACGCCGCGAGCGCATTGGCGACCGTGCGACGCCCGGTGAGGCTCGACTCCACGCGGGAGCGCCAGGCGCCGGTGATGTTCCAGTCGTCGGTGACGTCGTGATCGTCGAACACCATGTAGGTGGGGGTGTTGGCGAGCAGCCGCCGAACCCCGGGGATCCCCGCGCGGGTCCGCTCGAGGGCCCGGAGCTCTGCGCGGTACTTCCGCCGAGCCATCGCGGAGGCGGCCGGGTTCCGCCCTCCGATGGAGCCCTTCTCATCGGGCAGGGTCTCGGGCCACGTCCGCTCGTTCCACGCCGTGATGTACATGGCGGCGAACTCCCCCAGCCGGAACAGGTGATTGGCCGCCTTCGGCGAGGTGAACCCGGCGTCCCTGGCCAGCTCGGAGCGGCCGTTCAGGGGGATCTCCTCGGCGGGCGGGACGCCCGGGACGTCGTCGCCGGGCCCGATCAGCTCACGTCCCAGCTCGTCGAGGTGCCGGACGAGCGGCCCCGGCACGTCGTCGGCGTAGATCTGGTCGCCGGTCAGGAACAGTGAGCACGGCCGGCGCTCGGGGTCCTCGGCGTGTTCCGCGACGAAGGCGTCCGCCGTGGCCAGCGCGTCCGTCCCGCCGCCATGGAGCTGCCGGCAGGAGCCGTGCAGCACGGTCAGCTCACGGGTGGAGTGGCGAATGAAGAACGTCGGCAACGGAAGATCGCCGTACGCGATGCTCGCAGGGCCGTCGAGCAGGCCGAGGTCGCGCAGTCTTCGATCGGTCCCGACCTCGCCGCGAAGGACCAGGTCGTAGCCCAGCAGACAGTCTGTCGGGAACTCGCCGTGCTCCGGCCGCATGCGAACGAGGTGCACGAACAGCCTGGAACCCATCTGCACGGTGTCGGCGTCTCCCGCGCCCATGAGCCGAGCAGAGGCCCCCTCCGTCACCGGTACGACCTCGCCGCGGATGCTGGCGGGAGCAGATGTCGCGAGCCAAATGCAGACCTGCGCCGGCTCGGTCCGGCGAAGGATCGGCCCGGCAAGGAGCCATTTCAATCTCATCGCTCTCCTCCTTCGGGCTTCAACATCTCTACCCGTGTGGTTGGAGGCCTATCCCACCGAGATGCGCCCGAGCAGGCGCGCCGCGGGCGGGTGGTTTCAGCGTGCTCGAGGAGTCGATGTCCGGGTGGACCGGAACCTGGCTCGCGCACAGGTCGCGGAGAGCCACCCGGCTCACAGGGTGAGCCGGGTTCGACTTCATTGCCTTGGTGGAACTGAGGGGAGTCGAACCGTCCCTCGAGCTCGAGCCCGCCCCCAACAGGTGGCGAAGGCTGTGACCAGAAGAAACGCTTGAAATCCGTTCCCAGATCGACTCAATCCGTTCCCGCCACAGCGTCGAGCGGGCCGCTGACATGGCGTGATGGGATTGTTTGCCAGCCCGACTCCAGCACTCCAGCGGGGCTAGCAGACAATACGGCAGACAATCGCCGAATCGCTGCAGGCTACCGATGTCGAAGTCTATCGAACGGCCGGTACCGGCCGTCACCCGGATCGAACCGAAGGCCGCCCACGCCGAAGCAGGCAGATGACCCCCATCGACCTCCACCTCGATGTCGTCGAGATCAATCGTCTTCGGGACGCAGGTGCCTGCCCGGCGACCGTTCTTCTTGCCTTCGAGTTTCTCCTTCGCATGCACGCGCACTACGGGCACGAGGCCGATCTCGGACTAGGTTGCCGCCCCCCTTGGTGTGGAACGCGGCGTCTGGATCGTACCGAACCTTGCGCTCCTCACCGCTCTCTCTCGGTCGACGCGGATGCCGGACTTGGCCCGATACAACGGCGTGATGACTTCCTGTCCCCTACAGCGATCCGCTCACCTCGGGATGGTTGAACGAGCCGCGTCGGGGTCGAGATTGCCCGCTTGTTTCGCCGGCGCGGTGGCGACTTCGGTGTGGAGTTCCAGGGATCGGGCGATCGCCTCGTCCGTCGCAAGGTAATGCTCGCGCATGTACTCAAAGTCTTGCCGGCGCGGAGCCTTCTCGGGAAGCACGGGCACGTCGGGGCACAACGCACGTAGCGCCGAGCGGATGTAGCGCCACCATCCGCCCCGCCCGAGCTGCTGCTGGACGGCCGTGTGCGACCCGACATGGAGCGCAACTAGGGCCACCAGTCACGCGAAGGCTATCGGCTCGTGGCCAGGGCGACGCCGCGCTCGTTGGTGCCCCGGTCACACACGGTGCCGAGGGTGATCCCCGGGCCGGTCGGCCTCGTCACCAGCCTGCAGCTCAAGATTCCGAGCCGCAACCATCACGGCGTGGGCGTTGTGCAGGCGCTATCGGCGACGATGTTGATCGTCGCCCCGGTCCGGGAAACGGTCACGCCGGGACTGTCGTCCTGTACAACTTGCGCGGCGTTCCCGGGCGCCTTGGCCGGAAAGGGTGGAAGATGCCGGGGTTCGGGATGGTCACGCAGAGACCACCCTGAGAGCTGCACGACCCGACACATGCGGCGTCTCATACCCGTGCTCCTGCTCCTGGCGCTCTGCTCCTGCGAGTTGGGGGAGCAACACCCCGGGCTCCCCGGCTGCGGCCTGCCCCGGATATGCCCGACCACAGTTCCCAACTTCAGCCCCCTCACCCCACCGAGCCCCACGGCGCCCACCGGCACGCCGACGGGCAGGGTCGCCGTCATCTCCGGCGAGCTGACGCACGAGGTGAAGCACTCGGCGCACGACCTGACCTACGACCTGCGCAAAGCGACGAGCGTCGCCTATCCGATGTCGGCGTTGTTCCCGTTCTCGTTCTCGGGCACGGATATCACCCTGTTCGGGGGGAAGGTCCTCGGCCAGGAGCCCAGGACGTGGACCTGGGACGACTTCGGGGCCAACGTCGGACACGGGACGGGATACTACGTGCGGGCCGACCACATGGTCTTCGACCACGTGTACGCCGACAACACGTTCGACTGCATCCAGCCGCGCCCGGGCGCCGGACCGAGCTCCACCTACATTGTCGTCGGGGCCCTCTGCTCCTACACCCGAGACGACGGGGTGGAGGCGGACGAGCCGATGATCGGGGTGATCGAGGACTCCACGTTCTTCCCGCACATGGGCGTGTCCCTAGGGGAGGGTGGATCGGTTCGCATCGTGGACTCTCGTTTCATCTTCCAGGCCATGCCGGACTCCCGGGCCCCCGACGGATTCGGGCACTCCCGAATGTTCAAGTTCCCGACGCTCGGCACCTACCGGCTCGCCAATGTCGTGGTGTGCTACGAGGAGACTCCGCTCGGCTCCGTGTGGGAGGAGTGGCCGACCCACGCTACGTACCGCAGCGTGACGTTCGTCCTCGGCCCGACCTTCTCCGGGCGATTCGACCGACCCACGCCCCCCGGCGTGACGCTGTCGCGAGACTGGTCTCTGTGCTCGGCTTGATGCCCAGGCCACCGTGGCCCCGGGGGCCTCGCAATCATCCTGTTGAAAGCGGTGCTGACGCGCGCACGTGTCTCCCCTTCCTAGGAAGGCTCGATGTTCTCGACAGGACCGCCGAATCTACCGGGGAGCGACACGTGCGCGTCGTTCGCTGCCGTTCTGTCGCCCGCCAGCCTCAAGGGACCACTTGAGCGCAGTTCTTGCCACCACCATGGGACCACCCCCTTGCCAGTCATGGGACCACCCCTCTGGCTCCACGGAATCGGTCCGATCGCGTGCTACGCAGCGCCGAGAGTCGGCGACGGGAGGTGCTGCGTGGGGTACCGGGAGGTGCCAGTGGTGGAGATCAGGGAGGTGCTCAGGCTGTGGGTCCGCGGCCACGGACTGCGGGAGATCGCCCGGTTGGCCGTGGTCGACCGCAAGACGGTCCGGCGGTACGTGGAGGCCGCTCGGACCGCGGGCCTCCTCCCGGGGCACGGCGAGGGTGCCATCACCGATGAGCTCATCGGCCAGGTGGTGGAGCTCGTCCGGCCCGCCCGCCCGTCCGGACACGGGGCGGCCTGGGATGAGCTCGTCCCTCACCGCTCGAAGATCGAGGGATGGCTGAACCAGGACCTCAAGGTGACGAAGATCCACGACCTGCTCGCACGCAAGGGCGTGGCCGTCCCCTACCGGAGCCTGCACCGGTACTGCACCGAGGAGCTCGGCTACTCGAAGGGGGCGACGACGGTTCGCCTGGCCGACGGCGAGCCCGGGAAGGAGCTGCAGGTCGACTTCGCCCGCATGGGGATGGTCCCCGACCCCGCGTCGGGCCGGCGGCGGGTGGCCTGGGCCCTCATCTTCACCGCCGTGTACAGCCGGCACACCTTCGTGTTCCTGACGTTCCGCCAGAGCATCGAGGCGGTGATCGAGGGCTTCGATGCGGCGTGGGCGTTCTTCGGAGGGGTGTTCGCGGTGGTCATCCCCGACAACATGAAGGCGATCGTCGATCACGCCGATGCGACCGACCCCCGCTTCAACGCCGCGTTCCTCGAGTACGCCCAGGCCCGGGGCTTCGTGGTGGACCCCGCCCGGGTACGCAGGCCTCGGGACAAGGCCAGGGTGGAGCGCAGCGTGCAGTTCGTCCGGGAGTCGTTCTTCCGCGGCGAGGAGTTCCGTGACATCGCGGACGCTCAGGGCCGTGCAGACGCGTGGTGCCGGGGCCGGGCCGGGATGCGCGTGCACGGCACGACACAGGCAAGGCCCCTCGAGGTGTTCGAGGCGAAGGAGCTGCCGGTGTTGCTCCCCGCTCCGGAGGGCCCCTACGACCTGCCCGTCTACGCGAAGCCCAAGGTCCATCTCGACCACCACGTCGAGGTCGCCAAGGCCCTGTACTCCGTGCCGGGCGGCCTCATCGGGGAACGGGTCCAGGCCCGGGCGGACCGCCACCTGGTGCGGATCTCCCACCGGGGGCGCCTGGTCAAGGTCCATCCCCGCCAGCCGGTCGGAGGACGCTCCACCGACGCCGAGGACCTGCCACAGGAGAAGGTCGCCTACGCCATGCGGGACCTCGATCGCCTGAAGCGGACCGCGGCGGGGGCGGGGCCATCGGTGGGCGTCTACGCCACGCGCCTGCTCGACACCGAGCTGCCGTGGACCCGGATGCGCCAGGTGTACCGCCTGCTCGGGCTGGCCCGGCGCTACGGGGCCGAGCGGGTGGAGCAGGCCTGCGCGAGCGCGCTCGAGCTCGACGTCGTCGACGTCACCAGGATCGCGAGGATGCTGGAGCGGGCCCTGGAGGGGAAACAGGGGCCCCCGGCCCGGGTCGTGGACAACGTGGTGCCGCTGCGCTTTGCCCGCGATCCCTCCGAGTTCGGCGCCGGACGCAGGGGGGACGACGATGAGCGCTGAGCTCTCGACCGACCTGCGCCGGGCCCTGCGCCGCCTCAAGCTGTCGCCGGTCATGGCCACCCTGCCCGAGCGCCTGGTGCTGGCGCGACAGCGCAAGCTCCCCTACGCCGAGTTCCTGGAGCTCGTGCTCTCCGACGAGATCGAGCGGCGGGACCTGGCCTCCGCGACGCGGCGGGCCCGGGCGGCCGGGCTCGATGCCACCATGGTCCTGGAGGCGTGGGACCACGAGGCTCGCGTGAGCTACGACCGGGACCTGTGGGCGGAGCTGTGCACGCTGAGGTTCATGGAGGACTCCCACGGGGTCCTGGTGCTCGGGCCGGTGGGCGTGGGCAAGACCCATCTGGCCTCCGCCCTCGGCCACATCGCGGTGCGCCGGCGCCACTCCGTGGTGATGACGCGGGCCGACCACCTCCTGAAGCGGCTCAGGGCGTCCCGTCTGGACGGGACCTACGAGGCGGAGATGCGCCGGATGATCCGGGTGGACCTGTTGATCCTCGACGACTTCGCCCTGCGGGCCATGGACCCCACCGAGACCCAGGACCTGTACGAGCTGGTGGTGGAGCGCCACCGCCGGGCATCCACGGTGGCGACCTCGAACCGGGACCCGGTGGAGTGGCTGGGGGCCATGGCCGATCCGCTCCTGGCCCAGTCCGCCATCGACCGGCTGCAGAGCTCGGCCCACGAACTCGTCATCGAGGGCGAGTCGTACCGGCAACGCCAGAAACCGAGGAGGGCGTCTTGAGCGAGATCCGAACGTCGGAGATCATGTCGGCCAACCGAGACTGTGGAGCCCAAGGTGGTCCCATGCTCGTGGCAAGACGGTGGTCCCTTCGCGGTGGCAAGCGACAGCCGTTCCTAGCGCGTGTAGTGGTCGAACGCCCAGCGCACAGCCACCGCAGTGAACTCACGCCGGGGCTATGTCCGCCCACGGGAACCCGAGGAGTCCGAGAGATATGGGCCCTATGCATCAGCGCGACTACGGCAACTGCACGTTGCAGGCGGACGGGACCTAAGCAGACAGTGGGGAATCGCCGTAGGCACCAGGGGGAGACGAACGGGGAGATGAGTCGGGGGGTGGGCGCCGCACAGAAGCCTGGCAGTCCTGCACGATCGATTCCGCGCCAGGCATGCGTATGCGGGCCGGACCACCTGGCTCGGACGCCGACGGCCCCTCGATCAAGACGTGGCTGACACCGACCTTCGGACCCCGCGACCACCCTCGGGACCCGGTGACCGGGTCGTACCGGCGGCCGAAGCGGGGCAGGCCGACGCCGGGAGCCGCCGCCGATGGAAGCGCCGTCTCTTGATTTTCGGCGGTGGGATCGTCCTGGTGGCGGGCCTGCTTGCCCTGGGTCTCGTCCCCGCCACGGCGGCGCGCGCTCATCTGCTCGAGGGTCAGCGCGCGATGGATCGAGGAAGGGCGGCCCTGCTCGCCGGGGACATGGTGAGGGCCCGGGGGTCGTTCCGGTCGGCCAGAGCGAACTTCCTCCGAGCCTCCGGTGACGCCCGGAATCCGCTGCTCACCACCACGGCATCCTTGCCGCTCGTCGGGAGGACGCCGGACGCAATCCAGGCCCTGGCCAGAGCCGGCGTTGGCGTCGCGGATGCGGCACTCGTCCTCGAGCGCGGGCTCGAGGCCCTTCCGGGAGGGCTCGCCGGCCTTTCGCCCTCGGGAGGATCGCTCCCGGTCAGGGAACTCGAGTCCCTCGGTCCGGCGGTGGGCAGGGCCGCCGCCATGGCCCGGACCTCACTGGGGGAAGTCCGGCGCACCGCCTCTTCATTCGTGCTCGGGCCAGTCGCCGAGGCCAGAGAACTGGCGCTCGAGCGGCTCGCCGCCGTGAGCGAGAGCCTCACTTCGGCTGCCGCCGTGGTCGAGCGGATGCCCGACTTCCTCGGCGTCCGGCAGACCAGGAGATATTTCTTCGGCGCGCAGAACCCCGCGGAGCTCCGGGGGACCGGCGGCCTGATCGGCGCGTACTCGATCCTCACCATCCGAGACGGGACGCTCAGCTTCTCGCCGTTCACGACGCCCACGTCGCTCGGCCGCGCCCCGCTCGATGAACTGCCGGGGCCGAACGACGACTACGAGAGGAACTACGCCGGGTACCGGGCGGGCGACGGGTTCTGGTGGAACATCAACATGATCCCCGACTTCCCTTCCGCCGCGGCCGCCGTCGAGGCGTCATACGAGCGGTTGAAGGGCGTCCACCTCGATGGCGTGATCCTGACCGACCCCTACGCCCTGGCCGGCCTGCTGGCGGTCACCGGCCCGGTGCGCTCCACCCACCCAGACATCACGTTCGACGAGACGAACGTGGTGCCATACACGACGAACCGGGCGTACGTGGATTTCCCCGATAGCGAGAAGCGCAAGCTGGTGCTCGGCGACGTGAGCCGGCTCGTCATCGAGAGGTTCATGGGGGCGGATCCGACCCCAGCGGCGGTCCAGGCCCTGGTGGAGACCGCGACCGACGGGCACCTCCTCCTCTACTCCGACGATCCGGTCCTGCAGCATGCCATTGGGAACACGACGGTCGGCGGGAGCTTCCGCACAGCTGATGGGGACTTCCTGTCGGTCGTGCAGAACAACGCCGGAGCGAACAAGGTCGACTTCTACCAGGACCGATCGATCACCTACGCCGTCCAACTGGAGGAGGAGGGGAGATCGTCCGCCACCGCCACGCTCGAGCTGGCGAACCACGCCCCGGCCTCGGGGCCTCCGAGGTACGTAATCGGCCCACACGGCGAGGACTCTGACGCGGGGGAGAACGTCAGCATCCTCAACCTCTATTGCGGTCGGGGATGCCGGCTGGACGAGGGCCAGCGTGATGGGAGCGCGGAACCATTCTCGCTGGGCTACGAGCTCGGTCACGCGTACTTCCAGGGCTTCGTCCGAGTCCCGAGCGGGGGATCGACGGAGCTTCGCTATGCGCTGCACACCGAAGCGGCGTGGACGGGAAACAGCTCCGGAGGCGTCTACCGCCTGACGTTCGTGAACCAGCCCACGATCCGACCGACCCGGCTGCATATCGAGATCGAGCCGCCGCCCGGCATGGAGCTCGTCCGGGTTTCCGGACCCCTCGAGATAACCCATGGGAGCGCGGTCTGGGATGGCGTCCCGGGGAGCCGGCTCCAGCTCGAGGTCAGGTTCCGACCGTCTCTCCCCGTGCGGATCTGGCGGGACGTGGGGCGGTGGCTGTCCGGTCCCGCGATCCATCTGTGATGCGGTCGCCCGAGCCGCCTCCACCGATCAGGCCGCGAGATCCTGTCGCTGTACGGCCATGCGGGCGGCGAAGACCACCAGCCGATGCGACGCCGAGAATCTCGGAGTGCACGTCGTGAGGACCAGCGAAGGCCGCTTCGTCTGATCCAGCACCCACCCCTCCGATGGGAGGATCACGGCAGAGCCGGTGACCCGGTAATCGAAGGTCCCGAACTCCGTCACGAGCTCCACGAGGTCCCCGGGCACGAGGTGGTCGAGAGACCAGAACGGATGGAGGTACGTCGTCCGGTGACCGGCGATCCCGACCCGTCCGGTGTGATCCCAGGGATAGGCGGTACCGGGGTAGTGGCCAGGACCCTTGGTGAGGGATTCGGTGTCCGTCCCCTCCACCACGACCATGTCGAGATGGAGCTTGGGGATCCGAAGGATCGCGACGGCGCCGCCGGGAACCACGATACTGGCCTGCCGTTCCCGCGGGGAGGCCGCTCCTTCGCTGCGAGCCAGCCCCCCGTCGGGAGGAGGCGGGACACCATGCCACCTGGGCTCGTCGATCCGGGCTTGGATCTGCTGGCGAAGATCCGCCTGCGCGTGTTTCGTGATGATCCCGGTGCCCCACAGGAGCCACCACAGGTAACCGCCGACTCCCAGCGCGGCGACCAGGCACACGATTCCGAGGACACGGAGGGCGCCGCGGAGCGAGGGCGCTCCAGCGACGCGGCGCCGAGCGATGGATCGGTCGGCGACGACGCGACCGCTCGCGAGAGCCGTTCCGGCCTCGACTAGGTCCGGCTGGCGCGACGGCGACTCAGCGCGAGGGCGAGGATACCGACGAGGAGCAGCCCGGCCAGGAGCAGGATCCCGTTCGTGATGCTTGCGCCGGTGAATGCGGTGTTGATGTCCCCGGCAGGAACCCCCGGGTCTGTGGGCTTGGGGGGATACGAGGCCAAGGCCGGCACCGCCAGGGCCACGCAGAACACAACGGTTGTCAGAGTACCGAGCACGAGACGCTTCATGTGCGACCCCCCTACTGGTCGAGGTAGAGATGACTCCTGGTTGCAGGATAGGCCCCGCACACCGCCGCCACCCGCGTCAGTTGCCGTAAGCTGTCTACGTTGATGAGCACAGGCCCGTGCAGCTTGTTGGCGCTCACCAAGACTCTCCAGTTCTGCTCACTGAAATTCCCACCTGAGCGTCCACGACCCGGGCTTCCCCCATTCTGGCGGTGTCGAAGCCACCAGCCGGGAGGAGCCCACCGGGATGCTGACACGGGAGGAGGATGTGGTAGCCGTCGCACTCGCCGCCAGGGGACGGACCGTCTCGGCCATCGCCCGGCCCTTGGACCGCGACCGCAAGACGATCCGGTCCTACCTCACCGCCAAGAGCCCTG
>WNFZ01006532.1_pt1 | contig 11388 bp, 14 predicted proteins | sample 5400081 | NCBI WGS metagenome assembly WNFZ01 (sample SAMN13153365, study PRJNA577476) | soil metagenome | isolation source: 80 cm soil or saprolite under grassland replicate 1 | place: USA:California | collected 2016-06-15
AGTTTCAGTCAATGTCGGGTTGACCAAAGAACACCTCTCCCAGTTTGCCCTGGCTCTCACGGGCATTCTGGAGAGCTCGGCTTACGTACCCTTATGATGCGCGGCCTATTTGTGACCGGAACAGATACTGACGTCGGCAAGACCGTGGTCTGCGCCGCCCTGATGCATCGCTATCGGAAGTACTTCCCACTGCGCTACTGGAAGCCGGTGCAAACTGGAGTCGAAGAGCAGGATGATACGGCGACCGTACGCCATTTGGGCGAATGCACTGATGCTGAGATCCTCGATCAAGGCGTGCGGCTGAAGCACCCCTTATCTCCTCACCTGGCGGCGGAACTCGAAGGAGAGACGATTGAATTGGCTCGAGTGTGTCGGATCATAGCGGGCAAAGCGGCAGAGGTTCATTGGATTGTGGAAGGCGCTGGCGGCGTCTTAGTGCCCCTCAATGAACGGGACTTCATGATAAATCTCATGAAAACTCTGGGGCTGCCGGTTGTTGTCGTTGCCCGGACAGAACTCGGAACCATCAACCATACTCTGTTGACGATCGAAGCGCTCAAGCAGCGAGAACTACCGATCGTGGGCCTCGTTCTGGTTGGCGAGCCGCAACCCGGTACCAGGAAGAGCATCGAGCAGTACGGAAAAATAATAGTGATCGGAGAGATGCCGCATTTTAATGAACTTAGTCCCGTCACACTAGGCGCATGGGCACGTGAGAATCTCGACCCGAAAAACCAAGTCCCTAATTTCTTGCAATGGCCGCTAGCGAAGCGCGCATGCTGAGCCGAAGTCTGGTCGAGCGTGACCGCAAAACGCTCTGGCATCCTTACACCCAAGCCAGGGTGGCTTCTGAACCATTGCCCATCGTCTACGCCGACGGAGTGTATTTATACACCGACAGCGGCCAACGTCTGCTCGATGGCATCTCCTCCTGGTGGGTAAACATTCACGGTCATAATCACCCGCGGCTCAATGAAGCGCTTTCAAAGCAGGCACAGAGGCTAGACCACGTACTCTTTGCTGGCTGCACGCACCGGCCCGCGGTGGAATTGGCTGAGCGACACCGTCGGTGCGATGTCGGCCAGCGCCGATTCGATCTTCACACGAGCATTTGCTCCGCTGCTATTTAAAGTAAAGCGCGCGGATGCTCCTTATTGCTTTCGCTGTCCCCTGGGCTTGCAACGAGAGCTTTGTCAGATCGACTGTCTTTCCAGTTTGCAGCGACTGTTGGCCCAGTTCAGCAATACTGTGGCGGCCGTGCTGGTTGAGCCGATGCTGCAAGGAGCCGGTGGCATGATAGTCTGGCCCACGGAGTTTTTGGCCGGCGTGCGGCGTCTCTGTGATGAATATGGCACATTGATGATTGCCGATGAAGTACTGACCGGGTTTGGACGAACGGGAAAGATGTTTGCTTGCGAGCATGCTGAGGTCAGTCCTGACATTATCTGTCTTTCCAAGGCGCTTACGGCCGGTTATCTCCCATTAGGTGTGACCGCGGCTAAGGAAGCGATCTATGAGGCCTTCTTCAGCGATGATCGCAGCAAGACATTTTTTCATGGACACAGCTACACGGCGAACCCGCTGGCTTGTGCAGTTGCTTTAGCCAGTCTCGAGCTTTTTGCTGAAGACGACGTCTTGGACCGTGTGCGGTCGTTAGAGGGTCAGATGAGGAGGCGTTTGGAGGCATTAAGGACGCTGGCTTACGTCGGCGACGTTCGCGTTATAGGTGGTGTTGGTGCTATTGAGCTAGTGCCCGGCCAAGATTCAAAAGGCGCTGGGGGCTATTTGGATCGCGCAGGCCCTGAACTTTCGAGGGAGTTCATCAAGCGGAATCTGCTGCTTCGTCCCTTGGGCAATGTGCTCTATTTCATGCCGCCTTATGTGATTACTGAGGAAGAAACCGATTGGGCCCTAGAGCAGATTGGCAACGTGCTGGAAACCTGGCGCTGGCCAGTCGACGACTGAAAGATATGCAGGTTGGCGGCTCACGCCTCTCCGCGGCGAAGCCTACATATAATAGTTGCCTACATATAATAAAGGACACGCTGATACCAATAATTCTCCCTGCAACCCCTTGAACACAGCAGTTTTTGAATCGTTTCGCACCAGTAATGAGGAATGGTCGGCCTGTTTCGGTGTTCCCATCGCTAGCTGGTTTGCCCATAGCCTGGACGAAGTATTGCCGGCCCTGCGCTGGGCAGAGCAATCAGCCCTTAATGGCTACTGGGTGGCCATAGTGCTTTCCTATGAGGCGGCCCCTGCGTTTGATGACGTACTAAGAGTTCATCGCAGTGAGGAGTTTCCGCTGGCCTGCATCCTTGTATTTGACCGCAGCGACTCTTGCGCCGTTCCGCTCGTGGATTCTCAGGACGCTTATCAAACATCGGCCTGGCGTCCGCAGATTACGTGTGACAAATATCATCGCGACGTCCGTCGCATCCTTGAGTACATTATCGCCGGAGATACCTATCAGGTTAACTACAGCTTTCCGCTTCGTTGTGAATTCACGGGCAGTTCCTGGGATTGGTACCGTGATCTGTGCTCGGCTCAGCAGGCGGGCTTTTGTGCCTACTTAGATCTTGGCCGTTATCATCTCTTATCTCTGTCGCCTGAACTTTTCTTTCAGCGCACTGAAAATCGGCTTTTGACCCGGCCGATGAAGGGCACAATGCCGAGGGGTTGTTGGCTCGAAGAAGATAAAGCGGAGGCGAGAGAACTTCGCGCCTCGCAGAAAAACCAGGCGGAAAATGTAATGATCGCCGATCTCCTGCGCAATGATCTTGGGAAGATTTCCGTGCCGGGCTCAGTGAAACTCACCGAGCTTTTCGGGCTTGAAAGATACGACACCCTTTGGCAGATGACTTCTACGATTGAATCGGAGTGCCAGCCGGGGCTCAAACTCACTGACATCTTCCGTGCCCTGTTTCCCTGTGGTTCGATCACCGGTGCACCCAAAATTCGCACTATGGAGATTATTCATGAAGTAGAGACCTGTACTCGCGATATTTATACGGGGGCAATTGGCTTCCTTAAGCCCGGCGGAGACTGCATTTTCAATGTGGCGATCCGGACCATCCTGCTGGATACACAAACTGGTCGGGCAACTTTCGGCATCGGCGGAGGGATCACTTCGGATTCCACACCAGCGGCTGAATATGAAGAGGCTGTCCTGAAGGCCTCGTTTCTGAACCGAAAGCGGCCGCAATTTCGACTGCTGGAAACGATGCTCCTGGAAAATGGCGAATATTTTTTACTCGAGCGACACCTCAAGCGAATTGTTGCGTCTGCCAGGTATTTCGATTTCGTGTGGGCTGAAGGCACTGCCGTTTCGCTGCTGGAAGCTGTGCGCGCCCGTTACGAAACTGGGAGCTGGAAGGTTCGTCTGCTCGCAGCGAGAAATGGTCGGCTCGACACAGAAGTTGAAGAACTTCCACCAGCGTCTAATTCGGAAATGCGTGTGACTTTCGCTTCAGAACCGATCGATTGCGCTAATCCATTCATGTTTCATAAGACCACGAATCGCGCTGTCTACGAAAGCGCGCTCCAGGCAAAGCCGGACTATGATGACATAATTCTTTGGAACCAAAATAATGAAGTCACTGAGTCAACGGTTGCAAATATTGTAGTCCAATTGGATGGGGTGAAATGGACGCCGCCGCGAACTTCAGGATTATTGGCTGGCACGTTTCGTGATGAGCTGCTGCAAAAAGGTGAGATTGGGGGAAGAGTGATTTATAAAAAAGAAATATGTCGCGCTGAATCGCTGTGGCTGATCAATTCTGTCCGCAAATGGAAGCCGGCCGCCTTCTGCAATAATGACCAGTTTGCTTCTCTTTAGGCGGTCACATGGAGATACTAAATCAGCTGGTTAGATTCTACAGGTCATAACCAGAAGAACATAAACATTTTGTTGATATGGCAGTCAAGACTGACGAGGGAGACTTCTCGGCGATGCATTTGATGATCGGAATGTCCAAAACCGCTTCGCTGACCGAAGAGAATAAGAACAAATCCGAAATGGAGCGGTTTGTTGAGCAGGGCATTATGTGTCGTATTTTGTGGAGATGAAGATCCTTATCGGATTAGGGGGAAAACTTCAGCCGAACTATTGCTATGCGAGGTAGTCCCGGCTCGACCTTACGGAAAAAACACCGCTCCCGAAATAGCCTCTTTTCCCAGCTGCGCAAATATGTGGCATGTCTGCCGCAAGTCAATTAGAGCATTGCCTTTCCGTTGGCAGTGGAAGTCCTTCGTCCCTTGAGTCGTGCCAGAATTTGCATTGGCTCTGTTCGGCTACAGACGTTTCAACAGCCATCTCACCAAACTCTAATCTTCTGGTCCAATCTGCTAAGCTTGACGCAATGTAAACATTTTGTTTACTATTCACCGGTGATCAGAACGTTTCGTTGCCGAGATACCGAGCGAGTTTTTCAGCGTCAGTTCGCGCGCAAGTTTCCGCGTAACATTCAGCAACGGGCATTCATGAAACTGAATGCGATCGACGCAGCGACTCGAGTACAGGACCTGCGTCTGCCGCCTTCAAATCGACTGGAAACACTTAAGGGAGATCGTAAGGGACAGTACAGCATTCGCATCAATGATCAATGGCGGATTTGTTTCCTGTGGCAAGGCGGCAATGCAGAAATGGTGGAAATTGTCGATTATCATTAGGGAGGAATTATGACTAGAGCACGCATAACGCCCATGCACCCCGGCGAATATCTCAACGAAATCATAGAAGAATTAGGGCTCTCGCAGTATCGCGTGGCTCACGACATAGGTGTTGCGCCAATGCGCATCAGTCACGTAATTCGTGGGCAGCGCCCGGTGACGGCGGAACTCGCACTGCGATTGGGCCGATACTTAGGGCAAAGCCCGCGGTATTGGCTGAACCTCCAGAATCGGTACGACCTCGATATCACTGAGCAGGATTTAGGTGAGGCGGTAGGGCGAGATATCAAACCCTTCAAAGCGGTAGCTTAAGGTAACCGCCGGGGCTAAGAAACTGCTCGACACGTGGTGTTCTGTGCTGGAACAGATGTAAAACGGTCAGCATTAGCTGGGACGTTTTTGCGATCGGAGTTCTTTGGCTAACTTGCTGCGGACCTTTAGTTCACTTCTCATACCAGGCCTCAGCGCCAACATGCGGGCGAAGTCTTGCTCTGCTTCGCTGTCCCGCCCTAGAAGCAGGAGTGCCAAACCGCGATTCAGATAGGCGGTAACCATGCCTGGATCAAGTTCCAGGGTGCGATTGAAGTCGGCAATTGCTGCGGCAGGATCATTCTTGCTCAGCTGTACCGTTCCCCGACCCTGATAACCCCAGGATAGGTTTGGGTCAAGCTCGATCGTTTTATTGAAGTCTGCCAGGGCGCGTTCAAATTCCTTCTTCTCAAACCAGGCATAACCGCGATGGCAGTGGGACTTCGGGTCATGAGGATCTAAAAGGATTGCTTTGTCGAGATCCGCGAAGGCGCCCTCAAGATCTTGCATTTGCAGCCGAACTGCGCCACGATTGCTGTAAGCTTCAGCCAAATTGGGATCAATTTGAATCGCTTGGTTTAAATCACCGAGGGCGCCATTGAGATTGCCCTGTACCAATCGCAACGCGCCTCGATTCACGTAAGGTCTCGCAAGGCCCGGGTGTAGCCAGATGGCCCGATCCCAATCCGCTGCGGCGCCCGCAAAATCTCGCTTCTGAAACCGAGCAAACCCGCGACTCGTATAAGCCTGAGCCGTGAGCGGATCAATGACAGTGACGTCGCTCGCTTCAGGGGCGGTTTCTGCAAAACCATTTCCGTTAAGAAACGGGTGGCCGGAGCTGTTCGGTTGCGGCTGCGAACTAATCGCTATTGCCCTGGTGAGATCCTCAATAGCTCCGTCATAATTCCCTTGCTCCAGTTTCTTGTTGCCCTCTTTATAGAGCCTGACGCCGGTTCGTGGAGTTTGTGCCTGAACGGCGCTGCTAAGAAGAAGAATCGCAAATAGATGAGCCAGAACGTATCGAGACATAGTGACCTCCAAAGTAAGGTACGGCGCTTCGTTTCGCCGAATTGCCCGTGTTAATGAGCCGATGTGGACTCTGTTTGGGTTTGGAGCGCGGTCACCAGGTGCGCTAAGATGCGAGGCAGGGATGATGCATCTTCGCGTGCCGAAAGGTGGCCGAACTTGTGTTGTCATAAGGCCTCGCGGCTATTACAAGTAGTCGCGAGGCTTTTTCTCTTTTCACTATTCAGAAAACGCGTGAGCAAGCCAAAAGTTTACAGAATTTTCAGTCGTCCAGGAAAATTAACACCGTCGTAGAAAAGTTGTGGCGGATTGTTCCTCATAAGGGTAAGAAGCGCATTAGTAGTGCACCACAAGTTGCGGTCATCCACACGTTTAGCTATATCCAGCCGAGCGGGACATTCTGAGAACTCCCACCGAGTCAGCTTTTTTGTCTGCGAAAGAATCATTGGAGCAGGGGGTTTGTTGTCGGTAGGGCAGTGAAGCGTGAAAAATCCCGATCGGTGGTGGCCAGCTGTGCGCCGTGCTCGATAGCTAGCGCGGCCAGGTGAGCGTCCATGACCAGCGGGCCTGTTGTCTGACCCGCCGTCAACAGATCCTGAAAGATGGCCCAGTGTCTTTCCCCGGGGGTCAGGATGACGGCCTGTGGTTGCACCAGCCAAGACGTAACGATTCCCGCCGCCTCCTTCGCCGAAAGAGGCTGCTGGAAAGCGCGAGGGTTGGTGCTGATGCGAAGGAAAGCCGTTAGTGTCTGCCAACAGAAGCAGAAGATGCTTGGCGCCGAGAGCTGTTCTTCCAGCCAAAGCCGCGCCGCTTTGTGCTGGGTGGCATCGACATTGTATGCATATAACAAGAGATTTGCGTCCGTGAGGATCATTTGTGACTCGCGCCTTCCAATTGCTCGAGTAATTCGCCAGTATTGTCGTAGTTGAGGCCCGCTCTAGTCCCCATGCGGCGTGCCCGCACCCTGAAAGGCTTGGCGGACGAAAGCTCACGGCGCGCCAGCAGGCCGCGACGCAATACTTCATTGACAGTCTTTTTGAAGTTATTCGTCCGCCTCCGCCTCATTTCCGCCTGCAGGGCTTCCGCTACGTCAGTGTCAAGGGTGATGGTCGTTCTCATGCTATGATGTTAGCTTCATAGCATCATGATGTCAACCAGAAGGGCACTGCGCGGGAAAACTGAACGAGTCAAAAGCTCTTACCGGCGACCTCCGTGCAAAATACTGGTTACAGAGATATTCTCGAGGGAGTCTTAGTGCCCGTGATCCTCCGAAATGGCGTACGTAAGTACATAGCTTTTCAGATCATTGGTCTTCTCGATTTCATCGTGGCGCTCCAAACGGGAATCACTCTGATGCTGACAGAAGCACCGTTAATAGAAAACTTGACGACCTATCCGATGATATCCGATGACTCTAATTCCGCTCGTGGGAATACCTGTGAGTGGTGCGCTACACGCTATGGCAATCGATGTGGCAGTGAGGAAACTCCGGAAGGGAGAACTGGGTTGAAACGGTTGGCTACTCCATCGCCTGGGCGGGCAACAAGGAGTGTCTGAAAGTTGAAATCATTTAGATCGCGATTGTGCTTTACCCTCGACTGCCTGCGCTCCATGCTATTGGGTCATATGAGGTGCCGCACATCGTTCCTAACTGCGAACTGAGATTCGTCAGCCATGATCCTGGTCATCGTTGCTCCTCCTGACTTCAAGACTTTTGAGTAGCACGACGGCGGACATTTTTCTTTCGAAGGATACATTGGGGCGATAGACCTGTTGCCACTCTTCACTGCGGTCTGGTAAGGCTATCTGCCTTAAATACTAATATCTCTCGTTTTGGGTGAGTCGGGGAACGCTTCTCGAGACTTGGCAGAACCGTTATCGACCTGCCAGCCTTTCTCGGCTAAGCGGAGTTCGTAGAGGCTCTGCAGATTGAGCCAAAACTTCGCGCTCGTACCAAAGAAATGACCAAGACGCAGGACTGTGTCAGCGGTAATTCACCGGTGTCTCTTCAGAATCTGGATGAGGCGGTTGGTTGGCACCTTTAATTGGTGCGCGAGCTCCGCCGGGCTCATCCTGATAACGGTTAGTTCTTCGGCCAAGTGCTTACCCGGATGTATAGCCATAATCTGCATTAGCTCTTACGCTTCCAGTAGCACTTCCGGATGTCGCTTGGCAATGGTCAGTAACTTAAGCGCTGCGTCGCTCGGCACCCTTATTCCTTGCTCCCAGGCCTGTACAGTTTTTGGGCTCACATTCAAAACGCGAGCGAAAACAGATTGAGAGTATTTCAGCCGTTGCCGGATCCGTGCGATGTCGCTGGACGACATCGGCCGCGGCGGACGGGGCACCGCAATGCGCGTGACGCGATGTCCCGAAACTTCGCCCCGCTCATACGCGAGTGTCTGTTTGGCGGACTTCACCAACTCCCCGAACGTCTCATCGTTCATGTGTCGACTCTTAGTCTTCTTTCTAATCATGTCAAGCCTCTCTCTTGATGCTGGCAATAATCTTTCCCAAAACTTCAGTCTGCGCTGGACTCAGATTGTCCTGCTCTTTTTCGCAAATAGAAATATCAGATGGATGCGTTCCAGGTGCGTCAAATAAAGACAGATGTATCGAAAACTCCCCGCTCTTCCCTCGGCCGGACCTCGTATCGGCGACTCTGCCTTTCCTCGCGCCATGCAGCCCTCGCACAATCGGCCAAGGTTCTGGGTCTTCGACTAACTCCGCTTGCAAGGCCTCCAGTATCTCCTGTGAAGCTAACCCACGCAGTCGCCTACTGAAGATCGGAGTCTCCACAAACGTGTAGTGAACTTGCCTCTCGGGCATACTCGAGTGTCCTACACAGTAGGATGCACTGTCAAGTCCTTTTTGTACCGAGTTCTCTATATATTTATCATTTATAGAAATTTATAGAATAGAACTGGATCGGTCGATCTCTCGTTTGCGAGCAGCGAGCACCAGAAAAAACAAACAACGCTCTGCCGCAAGCGAGATTACAAAGCGAAGTGCTTATCAGCCATGATCTTTGACACTGCGCTATTGATTTAAGTCTCGAGGATTCTCGAGGAAATCAATGTGGGAGGATGTGCAGCACACTCGCATACAGTTCTGGTTTCCAATTCCTGAATGCTTACCAAGCCAAACTATTCATGATTGCGACGAAGCACCGGCGCCGCAGGATTGGCGAACCACCAACTCCACCGGGAGAAGAATCTGTCGGGCTGGCAAACTTGAATCTTCGATTCGTTCGCTCATTGTCCGTACGGCCGCTTGACCGATTTCTCGGCAAGGTTGGCGAATGGTGGTAAGCGGAACGGCAAGTAAGGTGGCATATCTAACATCGTCGAAGCCGACTACACGCATATCCTTTATCAGTCGCAACCCCAGATTAGAGAGCGTCTGGATCAACAGAGCAGCGTTGCGATCATTCGAACAAATGATAGCTTCTGGCGCTTTGGTTTGCAGTAACTCGCGCACAAAACCAGCCTCGCTAGGTTCGCCGATCCGGACTTGAGGCTGCGGCAGACCGGCCCTCGCACTAGCTTCGCGACAACCCGCAAGGCGAAGATCAGTAGTAGCCGGGAAACTCGGCCGGGCTAAAAACAGAAAACGACGCTGGCCCAAACCGATGAGATGCTCGGTGAGAATTAAGCCGGCATGGAAATTGTCGATGGCTACCAGATCGAATTGGCTGCGTCCAGGAAATTCACATGCATCGCGATCCAACAAAACGACCGCAATCCCCGCCGCGCGCAGAGCGGAGGTAATTCTTAGATTTACCTGTTCCCGCTCCGGGATCGATTCCAGTGGCGCGAAGAACACCCCGGCGACTTTCCGCTCAATATACTGCCGACAGAGTTGTTCGGCATCTGCTGCCGAGGCGACCGGGGAAGACGCGTCCCCCCACAGAATTTCAAAACCATTGCTTTGGCCAAAGCGCGTGATCTCGGTGCAGATAGGATCCAGAATCTCCGTGTTACCCAGCCCTGGCACCAGCAGCCCGAGCGGTCCTGCCCTCGTAACGGAACCTTTAGTTGAGTTGCTTCTGAGATAAGTTCCGGAGCCAACCCGCCGCTCTATCAGTTTCAGCTCATACAATTCTCGTAAGGCCCGGGCCGCCGTAGGACGCGAGACACCAAAGCGGCGCGCCAGTTCTGTCTCACTGGGCAGCCTCTTGCTCTCCGCGTATTTTCCCGCGGCAATCTGCTCCCTTAAAGCTTCCGAGATCTGACGATGTTTGGGTCCCTTGCTCTCCACGACTCTCCTGTACGGAAATCTGATATTACAACTTTCTTCCGCAAAATGCATCATCTGTATTGACAGCTGATGAGATCCCGGAGCATTGTTAGTGGTCTGGACCAATAGAAGTAATGACAACTGTACTTACAGGTAGGGTGCCGCCTCGGCCAGTTGCTAAAGCATGTTCGGTGGAAGCAATCCTTTCGCGTTTGCCCGCGGTTCGAGTGACGGTGTTTGGAGACTTCTGCCTCGATGCCTACTGGTGGATTGAGCAGACTGACGGCGAGAGATCGTTAGAAACCGGACTCCCGGCGCGGCGGATTCGCCGCCAGCAATACAGCCTGGGCGGAGCTGGGAATGTAGTCGCCAACCTTATTGATCTCGGCATTATGAATGTGAAGGCGGTGGGAGCGGTCGGCGCTGACCTTTTCGGTGGGGAGCTGCTATGTCTGTTGCGCAAAAAAGGCGCCGACACGAAGGGCATGCTGCTGCTGGATGATGGTTGGCAAACAATGGTTTATGCCAAACCCTGCCGCGGCCAGGAAGAAGACAACCGATTGGATTTTGGGTCCTTCAATACGCTTTCCGAGGAAGCCATCGAATCGCTCATAACAGAATTGGACCATGCGGCTGCAGCGAGCGATGTGGTGGTCCTTAATCAGCAACGGCCGACAGGCATCAGTCCCCCAGAAGTGATCGCTCGCATCAATAGCCTGATCGGTGCCCACCCGGAAACGCACTTTATCGTCGATGCGCGTCACCAGGCCGCGTTGTACCGCGGCGCTATGTTCAAGTTAAATGCGCACGAAGCCCGCCGACTGTTGGGTGACGCTGGTGCAGACAAAACAATCACGACCGACCAGGCCAAATCGTACGCCCAGCGTCTCTGGCAGCAAACAAAACAACCCATATTCCTGACGCACGGTGAAAAGGGAGTCGTAGTTGCCGAAGCCGAGGCAGTGCACGAGATTCCTGGAATTCAGATCGTCGAGCGCACTGATCCCGTCGGCGCTGGCGATACGGCCGTCGCGGCGTTGGCGGCAGTCTTAGGGAGCGGGGGCGATCCAATCGCAGCTGCCAGATTTGCAAATATTGCCGCCTCGATCACAGTCCGGAAACTGCAGACTACCGGCACCGTCA
>WNFZ01005699.1_pt1 | contig 11385 bp, 9 predicted proteins | sample 5400081 | NCBI WGS metagenome assembly WNFZ01 (sample SAMN13153365, study PRJNA577476) | soil metagenome | isolation source: 80 cm soil or saprolite under grassland replicate 1 | place: USA:California | collected 2016-06-15
CGCACAAATTCCATGAACTGGTTCGCATCTAGGTCCGGTTGTAATTTTCCACGGATGCCTTCAAACGACATAACCTGCTCTTCCACGTTATCGAACGCGGCTTGCAGTTCCGGGCTGGCGAAGCTGGGATACAGTTCGCCAAGATTCCATCGCGTTGGTGCGTATGCCATAAATTATTCTCTCCTCTGATTTTTATATTATCGTAGGGATGGGCAGCTGCCCATCCCTACGGGTTTATAAATTTACAAACTGGATCGGATGTGGACGATGTCGCCATCCTTAACGAGATATTCCTTACCTTCAAGTCTGAGCTTGCCCTTGGACTTTGCTTCGGTCATTCCACCGAGGCTGACGAGGTCGTCGTAAGCCACCACCTCCGCCCGGACGAATCCACGCTGCAGATCGGTATGAATCTCGCCTGCGGATTCCTGCGCGGTCGCGCCGCGTTTTGTTTCCCAGGCACGGACCTCATCTTCGCCGACAGTGAAGAAGGATTGCACCTGCATCAGATCATACGAAAGGCGGATCATCTTGCTCAGGCTGAGTTCCTCGATGCCGTATTCCTGCATGAATACCGCGGCATCTTCTGAGGAAAGTTGAGCGATCTCCATTTCAAGCTTGCCCTGTAAAGCGACCGAGGGCGTTTCAAATTCCCAGACCGGTGCAGTTTGACCCTCTCCCATATTGAAGACGATCAACACTGGTTTACGCGTGAGCAATCCGAAACTGGCAAGGATTCTACTCTCCTCTGTGGAGAGTTCCACCTTCCGCAGAGGGGTATTCTCAGAAAGCACATCGCGCAGGCGTTGGAAGAGAGCCGTCTGACGTTCATTGTCCACTTTATCAGTGCCACCTTTTTTGCGTTCTTCGGTCAATCGCTCGAGTTTTCGTTCGACTGCGATCAAATCATTCAAGAGCAATTCGCTGAGCATCACATCCGCATCACGCGCCGCGTCGATGCTTCCCATTGTGTGGAGAACACTGTCATCTACAAAGCCGCGTGTGACGAGGATGAATCCGTCCATTTGGGCGAGTTGATTCAGCAATTGACCTGAGATACCACTTTTGGCGGAACCCGTTTCCAGCCCCGCGATATCCGCATAGGTCACTTTGGCGTAGATCGTCTTCTTCGGTTTGAACATCTCAGAGAGACGCGTCACGCGCGGGTCTGGAACATCCACAACGGCTGTATGGACTTCGAAGCGTCCGGCGGATGCGGTGGTGGGCGCGTTGCCGCGCGTCAATGCGTTGAAAATGGTTGTCTTTCCTGATTGAGGTAATCCGATAATTCCTAGTTTCATGTTGTCCTTTATGAGGTAGAGCGGATTGACAATCCGCCTTACAAGATTTTACTTGACCTTCGTGTTGGGAGTGGTATACTTTGGGGCGCCCCGCTAAGGCGGGATCTGCAACAAACTAGCCGGAGTGGCGGAATTGGCAGACGCGCACGACTCAAAATCGTGTTCCCTTCGGGAATGAGGGTTCGATTCCCTCCTTCGGCACTCACTTCGTTCGGCACCCGCTCGCATTATACCCTGTCGAGCAGTTTTGCTGAAACATCCTTTCACAATGAGAGGGTGTTTTTTATTTCTAACAGCACACACAATTTCCACACAAGCTTTTCACAGCTGGATAACACCTTGTGAATAAGATTCAGAAGGTTGGAGATATTCCAACCAAATCAAACAAGGAGCTAAAACATGAAAATAAGATGCTGATTTTGGTCGCTGGGTTGCTCGCTGCTTTATTGGTCGTTGGCGTGATCGGCGCGACAGGCGTGTTTGCGCAAGGTTCGACAACGACACCGTTCAACGGACGAGGTCCAGGCGATGGGCATGGTCATGGGTTGGGCACTGCAGAATTGGAGGCCGCGGCGAAAGTTCTAAATATGACAACGGATGAACTATCCGCCGCGCTGCAAAACGGCAAGACGCTTGAACAGGTCGCTTCCGATCAGAGTGTGGATTTCGCTAAGGTGCAAGAGGCAGTCCAAGCCGCGCATGTAACAGAAATGCGTGATCGGATTCAGCAAGCGCTAAACGATGGAACAATCACGCAGGCGAACGCGGACTGGTTGCTTGAAGGACTCGACAAGGGCTTCATCGGTGTACCAGGCGCATTCGGATTCGGCGGTCCACATGGATCTGGTTTTGGTCCCGGACAGAATCAAAATCAAACTCCACTGCCACAGCCGACTCAACAAAGTACTCCACAAAGTTAGAATAAGCCGGAATAGAAAACAAAAACAGGCGAGATGGAATTCCATCTCGCCTGTTCATTTTATTGTATATCCTATTTCAAACTAAATTGGAACTGGATGGTCGAGGCATCATTCAGGGTGATGAGATAAATATACATATTACCTGCCATCAAGTTCTTTGTGTTGATGTTGAAAATCCACTGCTGATTCCCAGCATGGAAAACAGTCTCGGATGTAGCAGAAACAACAGCCTGATCAACATTTGACACTGTACCTTTGCTGATGATCTTAATAAGTCTGAAATTCTTTACAACATCCAAATTCTTGATGGTAGTACCCTTTGCATCACAGATGCGGAATTTGACTGGAATAGTACTTCCCTGCTTGAATACACTGGAACCATCCGTGTTGATGGGAGACAAAATCTGATGACCAGGAACACCATTGCATTTAATGCCAGTCGTTGGATATTGAACGGTAACAGTGAAGTTTCCGCTCGCATTGTTGCCATGCGAATCTGTTGCCGAACAGTTAACAGTAGTTGTTCCAAGAGGGAACATCGAACCGGAAGCAGGTGAGCACGTCACAGTGACCGGGCCATCCACCAGATCATTCGCAGAGGCCTTGAAACTCACTACCGCTCCCGAGGCATTCCACGCGGTGACAGTCAGATTGGCAGGCAACGTCAACGCTGGTGGGGTCGTATCCACGACGGTCAGATTGAAACTAGCGCTGGCAGTGTTGGTATGTGCATCAGTGGCTGAGCAGGTGACAAGGGTCGTTCCCAAGGAAAAGGTCGAACCAGAAGCAGGCACACAGATTGGAATAATTGCGCCATCCACAACATCATTTGCCGATACAGAGAAGCCAACAACTGCGCCGGATGGACCCGTTGCTTCAGCCACGATATTGGCAGGCACCGTTACAATCGGCGGAGTCGTATCAACGACAGTGACATCGAATTGGGCAGTACCAGTATTGTCATGCGTATCTGTTGCTGTACAGTTAACAGTTGTTTTCCCGAGCGGAAAAACGGTGCCTGAAGCGGGCAAACATGCTTGAAAATTTACAGCATCATCGGGATCACTAGCCGAAGCAACATAGGTTACGGTCGCTCCAGTGGATCCGGTTGCCTCCGCACTGAAATTAGCAGGCACAGTCCATACAGGAGGTGTTGTATCGCTGAGTACGTTTATTACAGTTATAGTGAAACTATCACTAGCAGCATTAGTATGAGCATCAGTCGCTGAACAATTTACAGTTGTTGTCCCAACCGGAAATGTCGAGCCGGAAGCAGGTAAACACGTTACGGGAACGGAACTATCCACTAGATCCGTTGCCGTAACCATGAAGTTCACCGCCGCGCCCGATGAGATGGTCGCGTTAACCGTCATATTCGAAGGTAATGTCAATGCAGGTGGAGTAGTATCCACAATGGTCACATTGAAACTGGCAGTGCCAGTATTGCCATGCATATCTGTTGCTATACAGTTAACAGTTGATGTTCCTAATGGGAAAACAGCACCTGAAGCCGGTAAACAAGACTGAGAATTGACCGCATCATCCGGATCGTTAGCCGAAGCAGAATACGTCACAACCGCGCCTGAGGGTCCGGTCGCTTCTACACTGAAACTGACTGGCACATTCCATACGGGAGGCGTTGCGTCGCTGATTCCATATGTTACAGTCACAGTGAAACTACCGTTGGCTGTATTGCTATGTGCGTCAGAAGCCGAACAATTAACGGTTGTTGTCCCAACCGGAAATATCGAGTCGGAACCAGGTAAACACGTTACGGGAACGGAACCATCTACCACATCATGCGCAGTAGCTGTGAAGTTCACCACTGCACCTGAAGCATTGGATGTGGTAACAGTTATGTTCCCAGACAAAGTCAAGGCTGGCGGAGTGGTGTCCGTGACTGTCACGTTAAAACTGGCGGTTCCAATATTGCCATGAGCATCGGTGGCAGTGCAGTTAACGGTTGTTACTCCTAGCGGAAATATGGATCCAGAGACAGGTGAACAAGACTGCGAGTTGACCGAGTCATCAGGGTCGCTAGCTGAAGCAGAATACGTGACGACCGCGCCGCTTGGTCCGGTCGCTTCGATACTGAAACTGGCTGGCACATTCCATACAGGGGGAGTGTTATCTGATACGGATTGAGTGTAATGTCCAAGCACCATCGTCGTGGAGTTTGGACTCCCCGAGGTCAATGGACTGCCTGGAGAGGCAGACGCGAAATTATATGTAGTCCCGCCGCAAACAACAAATGCCGGATAATAGAATGTAACAGATGTAGACGGATATGTATCAAGCGTCCAGGGTGTTGATCCACCAGCCGTTTCCCCAGGCTGATTCATGGGATTGGTATAGCTGCTCACAAACACAGTCACGGCGCAGGGCGTGTCCGTTGTGAAGATGATGCGCGCAGGCAGAACCTCTGCTAATACTAGCGATGTGAGAGTCATAGCCAGCATCACAGCCAGCGACATTGCAATTGAGAATTTCCTTTTCATTTGGAAAATCCCTCCTTGAACATTTTGAATTGAGAACCGAATCGAAAGAATGATTGTGTATTCCGCCCATTGTGAAATTTACCTGCTTGACTGAATACTCCCCTGTTGGAACGACAATGTCGAGGACAAAAAAGTCTGTTTGAACTCAGAAGCCATTCTTGGAATAACGATTCGTAGTACACACCATGACTGGTGAATTTCTTGACTTTTATCCGAGAAACCTGGTTGATCTTTCGGAAAATGGAGTGTACGAGATTTGTCATGGAAGGAACGGTGTTCAGAATTTGGCTTATATAGGCACGAATTCACGACGTCTTTCAAATTTGAAAGTTACAGTATTTTACTCGCAAAAGGTTACAAATTGTGTCCTATGTATGACTAAATGAGAAAATGCAATTGGACAAAATCTATCAGTTTCCCACTCGAAAAATAGAACTATGAAAAATCAACAAAAAAGGTGAGACAGTTTCTCTGTCTCACCTTTTTTTCATAAGAGGTTGCCTCACGGCAAAGATCCGATGGCATCCACATCCACTCCATCACCACTATCAGAAGGAGAAATAATGCGGATATAGGAATAACTACCAGATGGTATCCCAGCCAAATCCAAGTCAATGGTGAAACCAGTCGAATTGTATAAAAATGAAGTGTCAATTCCACAATTATCGGGCTCACCTGCACAAGTTGTTGGGTTCGGGGGAGACGACAGCGGCACAGGAATATTGGTATTTGAATCGGGAGAACCATCGCCCCAATTGAATACAGTGTACCAATTGTTGCCATCTCCTATTTGAAGAATGACACTGTCTATCTGGAGGCTTGGCGGCAAATAATATACAAGAGACTGACCCGAACCTATAGTCAGTAATGTTCCAGATTTAATCACAAGATATGAACTAGTTGGAATATTTTGTGAAGCACCATCTGGCGCTGTTCCAATGTTTCCATATGGTAAAGGAAAAGCCAATTGATCCGCATCCGTTGCCGTATTGTTACCTGGTACAGGATCGGTGACAGATGAACTGACTGTTGCTGTATTGATCATATCGCCTGAAGCGCTTCCCATAGACGCATTGACAGTATACGCTACAGAGGAACCTGCGGGCAAATTGACCACATCATTGATATTACCTGAGCTGCTCGCAGTGCAGGTTCCTCCTGTTCCTACACAAGTCCAAGTTGCACTCGACACTTGGCTAGGAAAGTTATCCGTGACTGTTGCACTACTTACATCGGTGGGGCCATTGTTTGAAACAACAATTGTGTATGTCGTTGAACCACCGGCTTCATAATATGAAATGTTATCGGTCTTTGTGATTTGTAGATCAGCCGAGGGAGTTGGCGTAATAGGGGTACTTGTTGCCGTTGCTGTAGGTGTTGAAGCTGCTTTAGGTTTGGGTGTTTTTGTATTAGTGGGATATGAAGTTGCAGTGTGCGTTGGAGGAAAGTAAATTAGTGTTTTAGTAGCTGTTCCCGTGAGAAATTTTGTAGCAGTTGGTAAAGCGCGCGTAGATGTCGCAAGGGGAGTTGGCGTACTGGTTAAACGTATTCGAGTGGGAATATCTGCATCGGGTGTCAGATAAAAACCCAACCACACCGGTTGCGTAAGGATGGCTGGGTCAATGGCTTCCACAAAATCGATTGGACGGTTTGTCAGATAATCGCTGTTTGGGTCGAGCTTCGATCCCATATCGGCATCCAGCTTCCAGCTTGGAGAGAGGCGGAGCGCCCATCCCCCGCCGAAGATTACACAGAAGAGTCCAAACAAAAGAATGACAGCAACGATCATCCAATCCCGTCGTTCCTGCTCAATTTCTTTCATTGGAATATCCGTTGATGGGCAACCTCACAAAGACTGTAGTGCCGGGGAATGTCGCCTCATCAAAGCTGGGACTTTCAAGCCAGATGCGTCCATGATGTGCATTAACAATGCCGCGAGCGATGGCAAGCCCCAAGCCAGGACCGCCACCTTTGAACTTGGTCTTGCCGGATGAATGCAGGAGCACTTCGCCCGTTTGATAGAACTTCTCGAAAACGAGTTCATGATTTTGCGGGTCAACACCAATACCGGTATCTTTGACGGCAATCTCGACCTGTGGCACACCAGAATCATCAGCTACAACACGTCCGCTTACAGTAATACATCCACCATCAGGTGTGTACTTGATCGCGTTGACAATGACGTGATAGAAAAGTTTATAGAGTAAATCCTTGTCACCGATGATGACAGGCAGAGATTGGAGAGTCTCTGCAATAAAGCTAAGGCGACGTTCTTCAAGCGCGGATTCAAAGGTCAGTTTCACCTTTTCGATAACCTGGTCAAGTTCCACTTCCGAAGGAAGTGCCTCAAGCAGGTTATTATCTATGCGTGAGACATCCAGCATATTGTCGATCACTTCGACCATACGGCCTGTACCTTCAAGAATGCCGCTTGTATAGTTTATATATTCGTTATTCTCTTTTGCTTTGACCTCAACCATTTGAGCATAACCCTGAACAAGAGTAAGCGGTGTCCGCAATTCATGGGCGGCAATCTGGATGAAGCGCATTTTCGCGCTGTCCATTTGCTCCAGGATCTTATTGGTCTTTTCGAGTTCCAATGTGCGTTGTTGCAGATGATTGGTCATCTCATCAAAGGTGTTGGCAAGCATACCAATTTCATCTTTGCTTTTGATTTCCGTACGCTTGGTCAGGTCACCGTTTGCAATGGCGCGCGAGGTTCGGACCAGTTTCATCAGCGGGATGATGATCAGCCGTGAAACAAAGTAACCTATCAGGATCACGCCGATCATCGCTATGCCATACAGGAATACGTAATTCCAGCGATTCATGAGCCCAGTACTTGTGACAAAGTCGCTCGAGAGCACCACTGAAAAAACAGCCAGACGGTCATTCGAGACTCTGAAAGGACCGGAGGCTATACTGTATGAGCGCGCAGCCGCTTTAATGTTTGCGCCCTGTACGACATTGTCATTATTTATGAGGGATTGATATTGTTCAACCGGAATGGAAATGGTTCGTTGATATAAATCGTTCTGGGATGCCAAAGTCGAGGCGATGGCATGTCCGTTTTCATCGTACAAAATTACATCGGCAAGCGAGGTGCTTTTTAGATATGGCATGAGGACGTTCAATGAAGTGCCTACGACAACAGCACCAACTACCTGATCATCCAATATCACTGGAAGCGTTGTGAAATAATAATAACGCCCATCCACAGGATCAATTGCCAGTGTACGTTTGGGTGGACTATCGGGATTATTCTCTTTCAAAAGCTGATCTACAATGGAAAACGTTGAAACATGTCGCGGCCGGGTCACATTCGATATGGAGCCATTTGACTGCCTAATGAGATGAATGGATTCATGTTCCTGGTCGTTGAATACCCAAACACTTTCCACTTCCAAACCCATAGCAGGCGTTACCAGATGCGAAACCTTGTCATCATCCCCCGTACTTAATGCTTCCCCCAATCCAACTGTATATGCGATCGAACGTGCCACACCAACATGCTTTATTTCCTGCTGCGCCATCATATCGGAAACGACACGTCCCGCCTCGATCAACTGGTTCTTGAGCCGGTCCTCCAGGGAATTGGAAACCAGGCGCGTGACAATGTAGGCGCCCGTCGCTGCGACGATGAGGGTCAGAAGAAGATAGGGCAAAATAACTTTGAAACGAATGCTCAAGGGATACCTTTTCCCAATTCAGATTATGATGACTGAATTATAAGGAAGAGTCAGGAGAAAATATCACAAATTGCAAGATTGATAGTAATTTATAACACTTCTTTCGTAAATGCAAGCCAAAAAAACAAAAAGTCCCGCCAAAAGGCAGGACTCTGTGGGCGCTAAGGGACTCGAACCCCTGACCCCTTCCGTGTAAAGGAAGTGCTCTAACCAACTGAGCTAAGCGCCCGCGCGGGCAATTATACATCATGTTACACTTAGGCAATCAAATTGGAGGAACCGGTATGCGCATTGTGCGATACGAATCTCTGGATGGGAAATCCAAACCAAAATACGGATGGATTCTGGATGGCAAAGTAGGCGAGATTAGCGGCAACGTTTTTGGGCGCTACCGCCGCAAGGAAGCAGAAACGCCTCTCGCAGACGTGAGGCTGATCGCCCCTTCCGAGCCGAGCAAAATCGTATGCGTTGGACGCAATTACGTGGAACATGCCAAGGAACTTGGGAATGAAGTGCCGAAAGTTCCGCTTATCTTTTTCAAGCCACCTTCCTCGATCATCCCGAACGGCGGGACGATCCTCCTGCCACCACAGTCCGCCCAGGTGGAGCATGAAGCGGAGCTGGTCGTTGTCATCGGCAAACGCGCAAGGAATGTCACAGCAGAGAATGCAAAGAAATATATCTTTGGTTACACCATTGGCAACGACGTCACTGCCCGCGACCTGCAAAAGACAGATGGTCAATGGACGCGCGCCAAAGGCTTTGATACATTCTGTTCGTTCGGTCCGTGGATCGATACCGAGTTCGATCCTGCTGATGCGGTAGTCACCTGCCGCGTCAACGGACAGATGCGGCAGATGGCATCCACGCGCGATATGCTGTTCAACGTGGGAACGTTGATCGCGTACATTTCTTCTGTGATGACATTAGAGCCTGGCGATTTGATTTTTACCGGCACACCTGCTGGCGTTGGTGAATTGAAAAATGGCGATGAAGTGGTCGTGGAAATAGAAGGACTTGGTGCGTTAAAGAATCCTGTACGAGCTGAAAATAAATAGAGATAAGATTGCAAACGGCGTACAGAAATATTTCTGTACGCCGCTTTTTATTAGATTCGTAGTAACGACTTCAGTCGTTCTCAATGGTATCATCCCAACCATCTCCAAAATCGGAAGGCGGTGTATAGGACTGCCATTGATCTCGAAGCCAATTCTTGCCCATGTCATCATAATACAATGACAGGCTTGACCAATGCCAGTCATAGGGATCGTCCACGTAGCAATGTTTTACAGGATTGTAATGGATATAGTTGAACGCCTGATGAAGATGAGCATCGTTTCGAATATTTGTGTCGGCAAATTTATACCAGATGCGGCGTTTGCCTGTCAGTCCATCTTCGATATTCCATCTGTGGGAGGTCGATCCATGCAGGTGCTTTAGGGCAGCCGAAACATAATCCAAAGATTGAACAGAAATAAGGAAATGGTAGTGATTTTTTAAAACAACCCAAGCGATTAGATCGTCTGAGATTTCGCGAAGAGTATTCAATAACTGGTTTCGAATTCCGTCCGACGTTCGGGGGGTTTCATAATAGATTTATGTTCAAAATTTGCCGCTGATATTAAATATGCTCCGGCGCCGCGAAAAGGATGTGGTGGAGCGTGCAATGGATAGCCACTCTCACGGCGATGGTTGATGATTTCTTCGCGTTCTTTAGGAGAGAGTTTGCGATATTCGTAAGGCATGTCAGGCATAAAACGACTAAAGTCGTCACTACAGCTTCGGCAGATCCAACAGTAATACCTCAGCAAGCAATTTTGTGTTTACGTTCCGTTCCATCTTTTCCAACGTACTCTCGAGTCCATTGACAACCAGCCGCGCGGACGATAAATCCATGCTGTGGGCAATATCCTCAATTTCCACGTTGCGATCGATATTTACAAGTGGAGTTTTCGCCTGGGCGGTGCGCAACATTACATCCCGCCAATAAGAGAGCCAGATCAACACCACACGACGCATGGAATCTTTGTCCTTGGACAACTTATCAGCGTAGGAGAATTTTTCCACGCGCGAGGCGGAGATTAAACTTTGCAGGTCGTTCAGTCGTTCTTCGCGCTCTGCAAGCAATGACTCGCTTTCGAGCAGGCGACGCGCATATCCAAACCTTCCACCGGAAATGTGGGCGATCAACTTCGACTGATTCGTTTCAAACCCTTTATCTTCCAATGCCTTTTGGACTTCTTCTACTTTAAGCGGGCGAAGCCGCAATACTTCACAGCGCGAGACAATGGTTGGCAACAACTGTTCGGGGTTATCAGCGGTCAGGATCAAGACTGCATAGGAAGGCGCTTCTTCGAGCGTTTTCAACAACGCGTTCGACGCAGAATCATTCGCCTCATGAAAGCGCAGGAATAAAGCCACGCGATAATTTGCCGAGTAAGGTTTAAGGGTTAAGGTGCGTCGCGCTTCGCGAATCTGGTCGACTTTCATGATGCCACCTTCGGCATCCGCTTGAATCACAGTCAGGTCCGGGTGCTGCATAGATGCGATCTGTTTGCAGTTGCAACATTCGCCACAGGGAATCCCCGCGCTGATCGGAGTTTGACAGTTCAAGGCCTGGGCGAAGCGCAACGCTAACGTGCGGCGACCCAGCCCCGGAGGTCCCGCGAACAGATACGCATGACGAGTCGTCCCATGAACGACATGTTTCTTCAACATGTCCACAGCCCATTCGTGTCCAATTAGATTCCAGTTTTCATTCATCAGGGTTCAATCGTAAATCAAAAATCGTAAATCACACGTGGAAAATCTTTATTCTTGTCCTGAACGAAGCCTCAAGTATGAGTCATATCGTTCGCGACTCACGCGTCCTTCTTTCACCGCGGTAAGTACTGCACAGCCAGGCTCGTGCGTGTGGGTGCAATCGTTGAATTGGCAATGCTGCACAAGTTCGCGCAATTCGGGGAAATATCCATCG
>WNFZ01005700.1_pt1 | contig 11384 bp, 9 predicted proteins | sample 5400081 | NCBI WGS metagenome assembly WNFZ01 (sample SAMN13153365, study PRJNA577476) | soil metagenome | isolation source: 80 cm soil or saprolite under grassland replicate 1 | place: USA:California | collected 2016-06-15
CGGGACTCGACGAGCAGGGCGGGCACGCGGTTGCCGTGGGTGAGCAGGGCCGCGCGGCGGGCGTCGGCGCGTTGCCATCCCAGCATGAGGCTCAACAGGACCACGAGCACGGCGAGTGCCGCGCCACCGAACGCGAGCAGGTACGCCCAGCCCAGGGTGACACCGAGAACCACGCCGAGCGGCACGGCCCAGGCGACCTGGACGAGCAACACGATGGTGACGATCCGGCGGGCGGCACGCATGCCCCGACGGTGGTCGGGCGCGGAAGCGAAGTCAACGAACTGCCCGAAGGTACGGTCGGGCGGCCACCGCCTACGCCTGATCGGCCCGCCCGCGTTCACCGACGCGGCTGGTCGTACCGCTGCGAGAAGTCCTCGACGACCGTGGCGTTGGCGGGGTTCGCGGCGTCGAAGGCGATCGTGGCCTCGGTGCCGACGGGCAGACTGGCGAGTGTGCGGGCGACGGCGCGAATCACCTGGCCAGTCGCGCGGGACTCGAACGTGTGCGCCAGGACGTGCCGCTCGTTGATCTGGGTGGCGGTCCGCCGGGTGGAGACCAGCGACGCGGGTACCCGGACGCCGGTGGCGAGCAACGTCCGCCGCCGCTCGTCGGTCCGCCACCAGAAGAACCGGAAGACCGACCACACGGCGGCGAGGATCACCGTGACCCCACCGTTGGCGTAGAGGAAGACCGGGTCGAGCGCGAGGCCCAGACCCACGCCGACCGCCAGGAAAACGGCGGCCAGTGTCAGAAGCACGGTCGTGATGATCCGACGCGCGACGTTCATACTTCGACGATCGAACAAAGGCCTTCGATTATCAACCTAAACGTTCCGGTGGCCGCATCAAGGCACGGCCACCGGAACGTGGTTGATCAGCGGGTCACGGCATCCAGTGCGTCGACGACGCCGTTGCCGTAGAAGCCCCTACCCGAGCGGCCGCCCTGGCAGGTGGCCGCCCACGCGCCGTCACCCGTCGGGTCGTAGGCGCCACCCGGTGGGCACGGCAGCGAGTCGGCCTCGCCGTACAGAGCGCCCGTCACCCGGTTCACGGACCAGGTCGGGTGCTTGCTGCGGATCAGCGCGACGACGCCGGCCGTGTGCGGGGACGCCATCGACGTGCCCTGCTTGTAGCCGTACCCGCCGCCCGGCAGCGTGGACAGGATGCGTCCGTTCGCGTCCGGCGTGTCGGCCACCTGCAGGCTGTCACCGCCCGGGGCGGTCACGTCGGACTCGATGATCCCGTAGTTCGAGTAGAACGACTTGCGGTGCTCGGGACCGATCGCCGTCACCGTGACGACGCCGGGCAGGTCGGCCGGCAGGTCGAGGCACTCGTTACCGACAGTCCTGGTCACGGTCGTGCCGTTGTCCGGGCTGCCGGAGTCGGTGATCGGGTGGGACATGTCCCAGTTGCTGTTGCCGAGCGCCGCGACGTTCACGACGTCCTTGTGCACCGAGTAGTCCACGGCCCGCTTAATCGCCTGGATGCCCGCCGCCTGGTCGGGATCCGTGCGGCACCACAGGAACCACGGGTCGATGAAGTAGGAGTTGTTCGTGACGTCGATGCCGTGGTCGGCCGCCCACACGAACCCGCAGATCGCGTACTCGGGGTAGATGAACCCGTCGTCGTCGATCAGCTTCACCGACGCGATCCGCACGTTCGGCGCCACACCCGCGACGCCGATCCCGTTGCGTGCCGCGGCGATCGTGCCCGCGACGTGCGTGCCGTGGTCGATCGTGGTCGGGGTCCACGCGCTCTGGGACGTGTCGGGCACGCCCTCGTTCTGACACCCGACCGACCGCGACGCGTCGAAGTTCGGCGCGAAGTCCGGGTGCGTCGGGTCGACGCCGGAGTCCAGCACGCCGACGATCACGTTGCGGCTGCCGCCGGTGATCGCGTTGGCCTTGTCGGCGCGGATCTCCCGCAGGCCCCACTCGTTGGCCTCGAGCGGTTCCGGCGTCACGGCGGTCGGCCCGGTCATGGCCAGCGCCTTGTCGGACACCCGCTCGGTCGGCGCCAGCAGGTCCTCCTTCTGCGCTGTGCTGGCGGCGGATGCGCGCGCGGCGGCCTGCCCCAGCTCGACGAGGTTCCTGGACGCACCCGCCGCGACGACGCCGGGCTGGCGGCGCACGGTCGCCGCGAAGCCGGCGCTCGTCGACGTCGCGACCACGACACCGATCTGCGGCCAGGTCTGCAGCACCTCGCCACCGGCCGCGCGGATCGACGCCTCGGTCCGGTGCAGCGAGCCGTGCTCCGGTCCGAGCACCACGAAGTGCGCCTTGGGGCCGTCCTGCGCCACGGCCGGTGCCGCGGTCGCCACACAGACGCTGGCGACGCACGCTCCCACCGCGGTCGCCACTATCGCTCGGAAGGTGGTTCTTCGCACTTGGCTTTCCCTCCATCCACTGCCCCGACACGGGTGGCACGCAACCATCCTGGCCAGGGTGAAACAAGGCCCGTTCGGGGGTATAGACACAGGAATAGCGCGTTTGGGACGGCCCGGACGCGCCTTTCCCCAATTTGGGTTACCGCGGTGCGTACGCACGGGCGACCGTCTCGGTCACCCGGTACCCACGCGGGCACGTACATGGCCACGACCGCGCAACTTCTCAATCTATCAGCGCAAATTGTTGGCAATCTCTTGTGGGATGTCTGATCCGCCGCCTATCGTCTCCTCACCATCGCGGCGAGAGAAACGAGTCGGCCATGGTCTGGGCGCGTACGTGGACACTCGTGTCGGTCGTCGCTCTGGTCGCGCTTCCCGCCGCGGGTGGGGCCAGCGCGGCGGAGCCGGCCCGGCCGGAGCCGGTCGTCACGAGGGCCGGGCTCGACCCGGCGCTCGTCGCGGGGCGGGGCGCGACGGTCCCGTTCCTCGAACAGGAGGCTGAGCACGCTAACACGAACGGCACGGTGATCGGACCGGACCGGACCGCCTACACGTTGCCGTCGGAAGCCTCCGGTCGCGCCGCGGTCAAGCTCACCCCCGGGCAGTACGTCGAGTTCACGTTGCCGCACAACGCGAACGCCATCACCGTCCGGTACAGCATCCCGGACGCACCGGGCGGCGGCGGGATCACCGCGCCGCTCGACGTGGCCGTCAACAGCAAGCACCGCGCGACGTTAACGCTCACATCGCAGTACGCGTGGCTCTACAGCCAGTACCCGTTCACGAACGACCCGAACGCGGACCTGCTGCACCCGGACTGGTGGATCACCGAGTGCAAATGCGTGCCGGCGCAGACGAACCCGGCGCCGGTGATCCAGAAACCGTTCCGCCCCAGCCACTTCTACGACGAGCAGCGGCTCAGGCTGGACCGCACCTACCGTGCGGGCGACACGATCCGGCTCACCGCGAGTGACCGGGCGGCGTGGACGGCCGTCGACCTGCTGGACTCCGAGCTGGTCGGGGCGCCGCGGGTGGTCTCGAAGGCACTGGACGTCCGGAAGTTCGGCGCCGACCCGACCGGCCGCCGCGACTCGGCACCGGCGATCGAGCGCGCCATCGCGACGGCCCACAGGCTGAACGTGCCCGTGTACCTGCCGGCCGGCACGTTCCAGGTGAACCGGCACATCATCGTCGACGACGTGACGATCATCGGCGCCGGCAGCTGGCACACGGTCGTCAAGGGCCGCGAGGTCGCGCTCGACCCGCCCGCGCCGGACGGCAGCGTCCACACCGGCGTCGGCTTCTACGGCAGGTCCGCGGCTGAGGGTGGCAGCCACGACGTTCACCTCTCCGGCTTCACCATCGAGGGCGACGTCCGCGAGCGCGTCGACACCGACCAGGTCAACGGCATCGGCGGCGCGCTGAGCCGCTCCTCGCTGACCGGCCTGTACATCCACCACACGAAGGTCGGCATGTGGTTCGACGGCCCGATGACCCGGCTCGAGGTCCGGGACAACGTCCTCGCCGACCAGGTCGCCGACGCGCTGAACTTCCACACCGGTGTCACGGACTCGGTGGTGCGTGACAACTTCGTCCGCAACACGGGTGACGACGGGCTTGCCATGTGGTCGGAGCACCAGCAGGACACCCGCAACACGTTCGACCACAACACGGTCCAGACCCCGGTCCTGGCCAACGGCATCGCCCTGTACGGCGGCACCGACAACACCGTGTCGAACAACCTCGTCGCCGACCCGATCCGTGAGGGCAGCGGCATCCAGCTCGGCTCGCGGTTCGGCGCCGAGCCGTTCATCGGACATGTGTGGGTGAGCGCCAACACCACGGTCCGGGCGGGCACGTTCGACCTGAACTGGGAGCTGGGTCTCGGCGCCATCTGGTTCTACGCGCTGGAACGCGACATCGCCGCGGACGTCCAGGTGCGCGGCAACAGCTTCCTGGACAACACGTACAACGCGATCATGTTCGTCAGCGACTGGCCGGTGAAGGACCTGTACTCGATCACAGACGTGCACTTCAGCGACAACCGGATCGACGGCACGGGCAACTCGGTGCTGAGCGCGCGTGCCAAGGGTGACGCGACGTTCGCGAACACGGACGCACGCAACGTCGGCGCTGTTGGCGTCAACAACTGCGGCTCGTTCAACTTCCCGCCGACCGGGTCGGAGTTCACGTTGACGGACCTCGGCGGCAACGACGGCGGCTGGCTCGCCCCGTGGCTGCTCCCGAACACCATCACCTGCGACGACCACCCGCCGGTGGTGCCGCCCCCGCCGCCGTCGGCCTGGTGAGGTAGAACTTCGCGGGTGTTCCGGACCTACCTGCTGCCAGTTCAAACCGCGGTGACGTGGTTCCCCCTGCTGGCGTTGGTGGTCATGCTGCCGGTGGCGGTGCTCAGCTACCGCCACCGGGGCCGGGCGGGCGGGTGGACGACGCTTGTCTTCTACTGCTTCCTGTTCTACCTGCTGGCGGCGTTCCTGCAGACGATCATCCCGCTGCCGGCCGACCCGGCCGGGTACTGCGCGGACCAGACGTACGCCAGCACCCCGCAGCTGCGGCCGTTCTACTTCGTCGACGTGCTCGAGACCCGGGCGCGGGTGTCCGGGACGTGGCTCAACCCGGCGATGTGGAGCACCGCGTTGAACGTGGTGCTGCTGGCGCCGCTGGGCTTCTTCGTGCGGTACCTGTCCGGCGTCCGCTTCCTGGCGGCGACCGCGCTCGGCTTCATGGCGTCGCTGTTCTTCGAGCTGACGCAACTGACCGGCGTGTGGTTCATCTACCCGTGCGCGTACCGCCTGTTCAGTGTGGACGACCTGATCCTGAACACGGTCGGCGTCGCCCTGGGGTGGATTGTCGCCGGACCACTGATCCGCGTGCTGCCGGACCTGGACCCGGCCAAGGATCGCCGCCGCTACGCGACCCGCGTGACCGCCAGCCGCCGGTTCCTGGCTCTGCTGACGGACGCTGTCAGCTTCGGCGTGCTGATCGTGGTGGTGCTCGGCCTGCTGCAGCTGTTCGGCGTGCCGCCGGAGATCCGCCGCCCCGCCGTGGCCGCACTCGCGGTGATCTACTTCCTGCTGGTGCCGGTCCAAACGGGTTCAACGCTGGGCAAACGTGCGATGCTCCTGAAAGTGGAACGCACGGACGGCCGCCGCGCGGGCCCGTTCTCCCTTCTCGTCCGCTACGCCGTGCTGCTGTCCCCGCTGTGGCTGCTGTGGCTGGCGCTGGACGTCGACCACTGGAATGTCTTCGGTGCGCCGCAACAACTCCTGATCCCACTGGGCATGCTGGTGTCACTGGTGGTCATGGGCGTATGGACCCCACTGGCCGTCTTCTTCGGCGACGAACCGGCCCCGTACGAACGCCTGTCCCGAACCCGGAACGTCGCGATCGTCCGCGCGGAGCCGGCCAGTCACTCTCAGGCCTCCTGAACGCCCGGTACCCGGTCCTCGACCACGTAGCTCGCTCGGGTCGAGACCGGGGCGCCCGGCTGGGTCACGTACGGCAGGACGCGGTAGTCGCTCTGCCAGCGTTCCCTGTTCACGTTCACCCGCACGTATCCACGCTGCCCGTTGAAGAACTTCATGTGCGGGTTGGCGGCCAGGAAGTTCACCCCGTCCTGGGGCATGTCCGCACCGTCGGCGCCGCTGGTGATCGACGTGCCGACGAACTCGGCGCCGACCGTCGGGGACGCCGGGTCGGCGTAGTCGCGCTTGAGGTCCCACGCGTAGTTCTGGTGCCGGTCACCGGTGATGACCACCAGGTTGCGCACGCCGCGGTCCTGTGCGGCCGCGAGCACGCGGTCGCGATCGGCGACATAGCCGTCCCACGGGTCGTACCACACATCCAGTGCCGGGCCGGGGTCCCGGTCGGTCTGGCCGATCGGGCACTGGTTGCCGAGGATCTGCCACCGCGCCCGCGACCGGGAGAACCCGTCGAGCAGCCATTCCCGTTGTGGGCCACCGAGAATCGTGCGGTTCGGGTCCAGGCGGTCGGTGCAGTCGACGCCATCGCCGTCGCCGCACGGCTGGTCGTCGCGGAACTGGCGGGTGTCCAGCATCGTCAGGTCGGCCAGGCGGCCGTAGTGCAGGCGGCGGTTGATGCGGATGTCCGGGCCGGTCGGCATCTGCGCCCGGCGCAGCGGCAGGTTCTCGTACATGGCCTGGAAGGCGGCCGCCCGGCGCTGGCGGAACACGGCCGGATCCTGGTCCGGCTCGGTGTCGACCTTCGAGATGTCGCCTGCCCAGTTGTCCTCGACCTCGTGGTCGTCGAACGTCGTGATGAACGGATGCCGCGCGTGCGCGTTCTGGAGCGGAGCCTCCACTTTGTACAGTGAGTACTGCAGCCGGTAACGCGCGAGGTCCATGGCCTCGGTGTGGAACCGGGGATCCGTGACCACACCGCGCTTGTTGGTGCCGACCCCGCTCTCGTAGATGTAGTCACCGAGGTGCACCACGAAGTCCAGGTCCTCCTCGGCCATGTGGTCGTACGCCGTGAAGTACCCGTCCTGCCATGCCTGACACGACGCGAACGCGAAGTTCAGCTCACGCGGGTTCGAGAGCAGCGGCGGCATCGTCCTGGTCCGGCCGACCGGCGAGATCTCGCCACCGACGCGGAACCGGTAGTAGTACTCGTGATCGGGTGCGAGGCCGTGGATCTCCGGGTGCACCGAGTGGCCCAGCTCTGGTGTCGCGACCACCGAACCGCGGCGCACCACCGCTCTGAATCGCTCGTCCAGCGCCACTTCGTACTCGACGCGCACCGGCGTGGCCGGCATGCCGCCCTTGCCGTCGACCGCGAACGGGTCGGTCGCGAGCCGCGTCCACAGCACGACGCCGTCCGGCGCCGGATCGCCGGACGCGACGCCGAGCGTGAACGGGCCACCGGACTTCGGTGCCGCGTAAGCACCTGCGGCACTCCACGCGCCGGTGCCCAGCAGCACGGCCGCCGCGCCCGCGCCGCCGAGCCCCAATGCCCGGCGCCGGGACATGCTTGTGTTCAAGACAACCTCCTGTGGTGGGGAACCGTGAAGGGGGGTCATCCCTTCAGACCGCTGGAGAAACCCTTGATCACGTACTTCTGCAGTACCAGGAAGATCGCGAGGATCGGCAGCGCCGCCAGCACGAGGCCGGCGAACACGAGGCCGTAGTCGGACACATACTGACCGACGAACGAGAAGATCCGCACCGGGATCGTCTCCTTCGACGACCCGCCGAGGTACAGCAGCGGGGTGAAGAAGTCGTTCCAGATGAACACCGCGTTCAGGATCAGCACCGTGCCGGTGATGGGGCGCAGCAAGGGAAACACGACCTGTGTGAACGCGCGCGCGTGGGTGGCGCCGTCGATGAGCGCCGCGTCCGCGTAGTCGCTCGGCAGCGCGCGGATGAAGCCCGTGTAGAGGAAGATCGTGAACGGCAGCTGGATGCCGGTGTAGAAGACGATCATCCCCTGGTAGGTGCCCAGCAGGCCGGCGTCGTCGACGAGGGTGAACAACGGGATCATGCCGAGCTGGAATGGCAGCACGATGCCCAGCAGGAACAACACGTACAGCCCGTAGCCCAGCCGGGTCTGCCACCGCGCGATGAAGTACGCGGCGAACGAGCCGATCGCGACGAGGACGAGCACGCTCACCACGGTGATGATCGTGCTGTTCAGCAGGGCCGTGCCGAACGAGGCGCTTTCCCATGCATGGCCGAAGTTCGCGAACGTCGGCGAGGTCGGCGGCGAGAGCGGTGACGCCGCGATCTGGCGCGGGTCCTTGAGGGACAGCGTCACCAACGCGTACACGGGAAACAGGAACGCGACCGCGACCGCGATCATCAACAGCTCGAGTGCGAACGTCCGGAGTCCGTACCGGAAACTCACGAGATCGTCACCTCCCTTCCTCTCAGGAAGTGGATCTGCACCAGGGAGACGGCCGCGACGAACAGCGCCAGCACGAGTGCGATCGCCGTCGAGTAGCCGTAGTTGCCGAACACGAACGCCTGCTTGTACAACACGGTGGACAGCGTCTCGCTCGCGTAGCCGGGGCCGCCGTTCGTCGCCGCGTACACCTGGTCGAACAGCTTCAGCCCGCCGATGGTCGAGAGCATGATGTTCACGGTCACCGCGGGTGCGAGCAACGGCCACGTGACGTGCCGGAAGCGTTGCCAGCGACCGGCTCCGTCGATCATCGCGGCCTCGTGCAGGTTCTCCGGCACGGACTCGAGACCGGCCAGGAAGATCACCATGGAGTAGCCGGCGAACTGCCACACCACCATGAACGCGATCGACCACAACGCGAGGTCGGGGTCGCCGAGCCAGTCCTGGCGCCAGCTCCCGAGCCCGACCGCAGCGAGCAACCCGTTGAGCCCCTCGTTGGGTTTCGGGTTGTACACGTACTTCCAGAGGAACGCGACCATCACCGGGCTGACCACCGCCGGCGCGAAGAAGATCACCCGTAGCAGCGACCGGGACTTGACGCGCGCGTGCACGCCCAGCGCGAGCAGCAGCCCGATCCCGTTCTGCACCAACACGATCGCGATCGTGAGCAGCAGTGTGTTGACGAGCGATCCCCTGGCGGCATCGTCACCCCACAGCTTCGTGAAGTTGTCGAAGCCGACGAACGACCAGTCGCCGATGCCGGTCCAGTCGGTGAACGCGTAGACGATGCCCGCGCCGCTCGGGTACAGCACCACCACCGCGTACACGAGCAGCGCGGGGGCCGCGAACCACCACGGCGGCAACAGGAACCGGCGCGTCCTCCCCCGCACCGGGTCAGCTCTTCCGGTAGGTCTGGTCGAGCTTCGCGAGTGCCTCGGGAATCGTGGTCTTGCCGCCCAGGAGCTCCTGCACCACCGCGAAGTGCGCGGGCTGCACCTCGGCGTTGGGCCACGCCTGGTCCATGAACGGCACCGCCTTGTTCCCTTCCATGTACGGCAGGAACGAGTCGAGCACCGGGTCGATCTTGGAGCTCGCGTCCCGGACCAGCGGCACGCACGCGACCGCCTCGGACCACGCGTTGATGTTCTTCTGCTCGCCGAGGAACTCAATGAACTTCTTGGCGTCGGCCTGTTTCTTGCCGCGTGCGCTGACCCCGAGGCCGACGACGATGCCCGCGGGAATCCACACCTGGTCGGCGGTGTCCGCGCCGGGCACCGGGAACATCGACAGGTCGTCGGCGTTCGCCGCCGCCTTGCGGAAGTCCGGTAGCACCGCGGACACCTGGATGGCCATGGCGGCCTCGCCGGTCGCGACCATCGACGTCTGCTGCTCGAACGTGGTGCCGTTCGGGTTGTCGTTGAAGTAGCCGCGCTTCTGCAGGTCCAGGTACATCTCCAGCGCGTCGACCCAGCCCGAGTCGGCGAAGCTCGCCTTGCCGGCGGCCATCTCCTTGTCGAAGTCCGGGTTCTTCACGTACACAGTGGACGGTACGAGCGCGTAGGTGATGAGCTGGGTGACCCACGGCGTCTGCGCGCCCAACGCGATCGGCACCTTGCCGGCCTGCTTGAGCTTCTCGCACAGTGCCAGGAACTCCGGCCACGTCGTGGGCGGCTGCCCGACGCCGGCCGCCGCGAACACCTTCTTGTTGTAGACCGCGCCGATCACGCTGGAGCCGGCCGAGTACATGTAGGTCTTGCCCTTGTTCTGGAAGGCGGGCTTGAAGTTCTCGGGGATCTTCTGCGTCCACGCCTGGTCCGACAGGTCGGCGAGCAGGTTGGCGTTGGAGATCTGCACCATGCTCATGGCGCTGCCGTTGCCCGGGTACACCACGTGGATGTCGGGTGCGTTACCGGCGCCGAGCTGGGTGCGGACCGATGTCTGCACCTGGTCGGTCGGCGCGTAGGAGGCGTTGAACGCCACCTTGCCGTAGGCCTTGGTGAGCGCGTCGAGGGGCTTCTGCTGGTCGGCGACGCCGACGAGCCGCAGGCCGTCGTCGCTGCCGGAGCCGCCGCACGCGGTCAGCGCCGCGGTCGCGGCGACCCCGCCGGTGAGCGCGAGAAACCCGCGCCGGTTGAGGTTTCCGATGGTCATTCTCACTCCTGCGGTACTGCCGAGGTGAAATGGAAGTCCCCCGAGGTGAGCCGGCAGACGAGCACGCCGGGCTCGACGTGGACGACCCGAACGCCGGTGGCCTCCCGCACGCCGGCGAGGTCGCCAGAATCCCACACCGTTTCGTCCCGTGTGGACACCACGACCCGGTGGCCCGCGGGGGTGTCCCCGCGGCGCGCGGAGGTGAGCCGCCATGACAGGAGCGGTGCGTGCGTGCCGACGCCGAGCGGCTCGACCCGGTGCTCGCACCGAAGGCCGTACGGGGCCACCGTCGTGCTGAGCTGGTCGGTCATGCCGCTCCGATCACATGTCACCGCTGAGATGTGAAGTTAACACCAAAAAGTGTGATGTGGAGCGTAGAGAGCTGGATTGAAACGTGTCAAGAACTGACGGCGACCTCGTAGGTCACCTTGTGCTCATCGAGCTCACGCAGGGCTTCGGCACCCGCGCCGTCGTCGACGATGACCCGCTCGAACACCGACAGCGGCGCGACCCGGTGCAGCGCGACGCGGCCGAGCTTGGTGTGGTCGACGAGCAGCACGTTGCGGTTCGTGGCGGCGAGCATGGCGCGCTTGACCGACACGATGTGCTGTTCCTGGTGGTAGGCGAACCCGCCGGAGACGGCCGAGGTGGAGACGAAACAGAGGTCGACACGCAGGGACTCGATGGCGTCGACGCAGGACATGCCGAGGAACGAGTCGTGGAGGGGGTCGTAGTCGCCGCCGAGGGCCATGAGCCGGATGTCGGGCTCGCGGGCCAGGAGGTTCATGGCCTCGAGGAAGTTGGTGACGACGGTCAGCGGCGTGATCCCGACCAGGCGCCGGGCGAGCGCGAGCGCGGTGGTCGAGTCGTCGAGCATGACCGCCATACCCGGCTCGACCAGCTCGACCGCCCGCGCGGCGATCGTGTCCTTGGCCTGCTGGTTGGACTTCTTCCGGTAGCCGACGTTG
>WNFZ01007659.1_pt1 | contig 11383 bp, 11 predicted proteins | sample 5400081 | NCBI WGS metagenome assembly WNFZ01 (sample SAMN13153365, study PRJNA577476) | soil metagenome | isolation source: 80 cm soil or saprolite under grassland replicate 1 | place: USA:California | collected 2016-06-15
TCTGGCGATGGCCAGTTGGTCCATCTCTTCGTAGTCGCCCTGCTGCAGGTCGACGATCTCACGTTCGGACGAGCCACTGATCAGGATCATCGGAAAGCAGTTGGTCGTGGCGTTGGCCAGCGCAGTCAGACCGTTGAGAAAGCCGGGAGCCGATACCGTGAGGCAGATGCCGGGCTTTTTCGTCAGGAAGCCGGCGATTGCCGCTGCATTGCCGGCGTTCTGCTCGTGCCGGAACGAGATGACGCGTATGCCTGCAGCCTGTGCCATGCGGCCCAAGTCCGTGATCGGAATGCCGGGCACGCCGTAGATCGTGTTGATGCCGTTGAGCTTGAGCGCATCGATGACGAGGTGAAAGCCATCCGTCAGCTCCTGCTGTCCTTCCGCGATGGCGGTCGCGGGTTTCGGCTTGGTTGCTGCATCAGACATTGTGCTCTCCCGTAATCTTCTAAAGCCGCGGGTGTTTTCCCCGCGCGTCGTCATTCGTTCGATCAGTCCAAGTAGTCGGCGTATTTTGCCACGTGCTCGGCAAGGCCGAGCGCGTGCTGGCGCACCAGGGTTTCCGCCCTGTCGGTATCGCGGTTCTCCAGCGCCTGAATGATGTTCATATGGTCGCGGATCGAGCGGTCGGCGCGGTCCTTCTCGCCGATCGTCTTGCGCCGGATGATCCGCATGTGCGCGAACAGGTTCTCGGCGAGATCGATCAGGACGCGGTTGCGGCTCATCGCGATGATGGCTTGGTGGAACTGGATGTTGACCTCGGAATATTCGTCGAGCTTGGCGTGGAGCTGGCCGTTCTCGAAAGTCGTGAACATGGCGTGCAGCTTGGCGATTTCCTCATCGCCCGCGTTGAGCGTGATCAGCCGCGCCGCCATGCTTTCGAGCGCGGCCCAGGCGGTGATCATCTCGATGACCTCGCGCTTGGTCTTGCGCACCACATAGACGCCGCGGCGCGGGATCGACCGCACGAAGCCCTCGCGCTCGAGCTGCGCCATCGCCTCGCGCACCGGCGTGCGGCTGATGCCGAGATCCTGGGCGAGCCGGCGCTCGTCGAGCCGTATCTCGCCGGGCTGGCCGTACACGTCGAGCGAAACGATAACGTCGCGCAGCGCCCGATAGGCGCGCTCGGCAAACGTCGAGGTGTCCTCGAGGCGGGCCAGCGAAACCCGCGCGGCGGATTCGGCATTTCGGTTGCGATTCGAGAGCGAGCTCATCGGACCCGGATGGTTTTCAGGCTGAGCGGCAAGTTTAGCCGAATGGCCCCTGTAATACAATATACCAAGCCACGCATACCCGTTACCTCAAGCGAAAAGCGCGCCCCACCGTCCTGTCCCGAAAGGGGTCTTTGAGCCTCCCGGCCGGAATCGATACCGCCCCGGAGAGCCACCGGCACCGCGGCCCAGCGGCGGCGCCGGTGCAAGCTTGGTTGCGTTCAGGCTTGCGCCATCGCGCGCAGGCGCATCGGCTTCAGGGCGACCAGGGCCAGGATCGCGGCCCCGATGTTGAGCAGCGCCGCGACAATGAACACCGCATTCCAGGTTCCGGTCGCCGAGGTCAGCACGTTGGCGAGCGGCACCAAGAGGGACGCCGTGCCCTTGGCCGTATAGAGCATGCCGTAGTTCGTGGTGGCGAATTTCCTGCCATAGATGTCGGTGCAGGTCGCCGGGAACAGCGAATAGATCTCGCCCCAGGCGAAGAACACCACGCCGGACAGGATGACGAACAGCAGCGGATTGTTGGCGACCAGCAGCAGCGCGTAAATGCCGATGCCTTCCAGCAGAAACGCGATGAACATGGTGTTCTCGCGGCCAATCTGATCGGACACCCAACCGAAGACAGCGCGAACGTGAGCGCCGGCAGGGTGATCCCGAGCAGCGAGACCGGGACGTCGGCGATCTTGAAGTCCTTGGCGATCGGGGCGAGCTGCGCCGTCGCCATGAGACCACCCGCTCCTACCATGACGAACATCAGGTACATCAGCCAGAACGGCGGCGAGCGCAGCACTTCCTTCCATTCGTAATCGCGCCGGGTCTGCTGCACGGCGGGTGCCGCGGGCGCGGGAGCCTCACCGGGCTGCGGCGCGCGCAGCAATAGCCCCACCAGAACCACGATGATGCCTTGACCCAGGCCGAACCACAGGAACGCGGCCTCATAGCCGCTGCTGCTGATCATATTGGCGATGGGCACCACGGTCAGGGCCGAGCCGGCGCCGAATCCCGCGGCGGTGAGGCCGGCCGCAAGGCCGCGCCGATCCGGAAACCATTTGAGCGCGTTGCCGACCGAGGCGCCGTAGATCACGCCGGCGCCGATGCCGCCGATCGCCGCGCCGAGGTAGAGCAGGAACAGCGAGTCGGCGAGGGAATTGATGACCCACGCGATTCCAACCAGCACGCCGCTGCCGCACACCATCACCTTGGGACCGTACCGATCGACCAGATAGCCCTCGATGGGCACCAGCCATGTCTCGGTGAGGACGAAGATCGTGAAGGCGACCTGAATGGCCGCACGGCCCCAGTGATATTTCTGATCGATCGGATTGACGAACAGGGTCCAACCGTATTGCAGGTTGGCGATCATCACCATGCAGATGATGCCGAAGATCAACTGACCCCAGCGCGTCGCTTCGGAAGCAACTGCGCGGGCTTCCGCCGTTCCTGATGTCGTGGCCATTTCCGTTCCCTCACCTTTTGTGGTTGAGCAGGACGAGCGCCGCTCTGGCATACAATATACTCAGGATCGCGCCGCCTGCATAGTTCGTGGGCACCCCCCGTGAAACGACAGGGTTCGAACGCGTTGGGGGAAGGGGGAAACAGTCCAGCCATATCGGGCCGGAAAAAATCTTGTCAAAACAGTGGCAGGAATGCGCCGCCACTCCGAAGGGGTCCACCGGCCCGCAAAATTGCAGCGGGCCTGGCTTACGGCGCGGCCGCCGCGGCAAATCGCCTCCTGGCTCCCGCGCGGCAGTTTGGCAGGAGGCCAAACCTGCTGCGGAAGCCTAAAACGCGCTCCGCAAGTTAGAAGTCGGACGCTGCCTCGGGTCGCTGGATCAGTCGATACGGCCGCCGCACCGGGATCGGGGCACGTGATCGCATGTCGGTGCGGCAGATCACGCATTCGGGCGAACGGCCGACGTTCGTCGCCCGAGCGGACATCACCTCGTATAGGGCCCCGCAATGGGGGCAGAAGAATTTTCCGGCCACGCCCGTTCTCCACTCCTGGGCCATGTCGCCCTCCCGTTCGGTCCGAAGCGCGTTTCCCCCGGGGGGAGCGCCTGAGCTATTATGTATTATGTATACCAGAACTTCTGCAAGAAGGAAAGACCCCCGGACGCGCCGTTCCGGACGTTTGCGGCTGGGAAACGCCGCCCCTCCCAGAACTCGAGAGAAAAGTCTGTACCCCCTCATGCGTCTGGAAGAGGTTCAGCCGTTCGGCCGCTTCGCCTGCGGCACCGGCAGGGGCGGGTTGGCGCTATTGAGGAACTCGACGGTCGCAAACACCAGCTCGGTGTCGCCGATGTTCACGAGATCGTGCACCTTGAACTCGCCTTTCCGATAACTTTCATGCCGGGTCTCGCCGGCTTGATATGCATGCTCGACCGTCGAGCCGTCCTGCAGGTGCTGCCGCCCGCGCCCAGGGGTGATCGCCGACCAGAAATAATCGAGCACGTGGCGGTGGAATCCGACCCGTTCGCCGGGCTTGAGGCGGATCGTCCACACGCGCACGCGGTCGCTCTCGGACAATAGCTCGGTGCCGACGCAGCCGTTCGGACGCTGGCGTTCCTGCTCGAATTCCTGGCGGAGCCATTGCGGCCACGCGGTTTTCTCGGCCTGAACGGCCTTCTTGTCCATCATGGTCAGGGCCATGGTGTTACTCCCGCGGATGCGATCGGTCCGCGTCAATGTATAACCCTCGACAGCGTTGGCAAGAAAGCGAAGAGCCGCAGGGCTCGGGAAGGCAAACGTGGGGGGCTCGCGGCGCGCGCTCGTGATCGGCGGCTCGATGAGCGGGCTGTTCGCCGCGCTGGCGCTCTCGCGCCGCGGATGGGACGTCGAAGTGTTCGAGCACGTGGCCGGCGAGCTCGCCGGCCGCGGCGCCGGGATCGTAGCGCAGCCGCAATTGCGCGCCGTGTTCCGTGCCCTGGGGCTCGATCCCGACGTCGAGCTCGGGGTCGAAGTGCGCCGGCGGCGGACCTTGGACCGCGCCGGCCGAGTGATCCGGGAAACCGAATGTCCGCAGACCCTGACCTCGTGGGACCGACTGTTTCGTATGCTCCGCGACGCCTTTCCGGCCGATCGCTATCATCGCGGCATGACGCTCGCCCGCGTCGAGCCGCGCGACGGCGGCGTGATCGCGCATTTCGCCGAAGGTGCGACCGCCGCGGCAGCGGTCCTGATCGGTGCCGACGGCCTGCGCTCGAGCGTTCGCCAGCAATTCCTTCCAAAACTCGCGCCGCTCTATGCTGGATACGTCGCCTGGCGGGCGCTCATCCCGGAGCAAAGCATCGCCAGCCCGACCCACCGCGATCTCTTCGAATACATGGTGTTCTCGCTGCCGCCGGGCGAGCAGATCCTGGGCTATCCGGTGGCAGGTCCGAATGATGATCTGCGCCCCGGGCATCGCCGCTACAATCTGGTCTGGTATCGGCCCGCGGACGAGAACACCGAGCTCCCGGACTTGCTGACGGACGCGTCCGGAACGAAGCATTACATTTCCATTCCGCCGCCCCTGATCCGCCCCGAGGTCATCGAGGCGATGCGCAAGGCGGCGGCAGAATTGGTACCGCCGCAATTCCAGGAGATCGTGCGTCTGGCGGCGCAGCCGTTCTTGCAGCCGATCTACGATCTGGAAGCGCCGCATCTTGCGTTCGGCCAGGTGGCGATCCTCGGCGATGCGGCATTCGTGGCGCGCCCGCACGTGGCGGCAGGCGTCCTCAAGGCGGCGGAGGACGCGCTGGCGCTCTCCGAGGCGCTGGACGCCTTCCCCGACATCGAGCAAGCGCTCCGCCGCTACGAAGCCGCGCGGATCGGTGTCGGCCGGCGCATCATCGAGCGGGCGCGGCATCTGGGCGCCTATCTCCAGGCGGAGCTGCGCACCATGCAGGAACGTGACTTTGCCGCGCGACACCGCACGGTCGACGCGGTGATGGCGGAAACCGCCCTGATGGATTTTCTGTATCGCTAGGCGTCGTCATTCCGGAAGCCGCGTCGCGGCGCCCCGGAACGATTCCGGAGTGGATTACTGTCTCCTGATTCCGGCCATCGCCTCGAGCACGGCGCACACCGAGGCGGTGTCGTCGCCGCCGTGGCCGTTCGCCATCGCAGCCGCATAGATCGGGCCGCTCGCGCTGAACAGCGGCGTGGGGCAACCGAGATCCCGGGCGAAATCGCCGATCACCGTCATGTCCTTCTGCCAGGTCTTCACCCGCATGGTGACGTTGTCGCCGTCGTAGCGGTTCTCGGCCATCATGGGGCCGCGCAATTCGAACACCCGCGAGGTGCCGGCGCCGGCCGAAATCAGCTCGAAGATTTGCTTCGGGTCGAGCCCGGCCTTGATCCCCAACACGAATGCTTCGGCGCTCGCCACGTTGTGGATGGCGACCAGCAGGTTGGCGACGAATTTCATCTTGGTGCCGTTGCCGAACGCGCCGAGGTCGTGCGCCTGGCGCGAGAATGCGGCGAAGATCGGCTGGAGCGCCGTAATGCCTGCGCGCTCGCCGCTGGCATAGATCACCAGGTCCTTGACCTTGGCCTGGGCGCCGGTGCCGCTGATCGGGCAATCGAGCAGCACATGACCGACGGCCCGCAATGCCTGCTCCGCCTCGACCTTGTCGGAAAGCGCGAACGTGCTCATCTCGGCGATGACGCGTTTTGGCAATTTTGCGGCCGCGATCTGCTGAGCCGTTGCGCGCAACGCCTGCGGACTGGGCAGGCTCACGAGGATCGTGGGCGCGCGTTCGGCGAGCTTCGCCGCGCCATCCGCAATCTCGATGCCGGCCGCTTCCGCCTCGGCGCGACGCGCCGCATCGATGTCATGGCCGACCACGCGCCAGCCGGCGCCGGCGAGATTGCGGCCGATCGCGCCGCCCATGATGCCGAGCCCGACGATGCCGACCGGATGTTCTCGATCTTCCTTGCTCATCCCTGCTCCAATTGCGGTCTATCCTGCGAACGCTAAGCACGCGAGTCCGCCGTCCGGAACCGAGCGCAAAGCATTGGCGGGAGGGACAACGCGTGATATGGCCCCGTGCTCGTACAAGGATTGGCCGAAAACGGAGCCGCCATGGTCATCCTCGCGCAGGCCAGCACCATCGTCGAGGTCGCGCTGAAAAAAGGGCGTGAAACGAATTGTGCGCCGCTGACCGTCGCCGTGCTCGATCCCGGGGGTCATCTCGTCGCGTTCAAGCGCGAGGACCGATCGGGAATTTTGCGGCCCGACATCGCCATGGCGAAAGCCTGGGGAGCGCTCGGCATGGGATTCGGCACGCGCGAGCTTGCCGATCGCGCGCAAAAGATGCCGATGTTCGTCAACGCGCTCGCCGCCGTGAGCGGCGGCCGCATGGTGCCCGTGCCGGGCGGCGTCCTGATCAAGAATGAGGCCGGCGAGGTGCTGGGAGCCGTCGGCATTTCGGGCGACACCTCGGACAAGGACGAGGCCTGTGCGGTCGCCGGGATCCAGGCTGCGGGCCTGAAGGCGGCAACCGGGGCGTAGGGAACGCTTCTGGGTGTCATCGCCCGCGCATGCGGGCGACCCAGTAACCGTTTGGCTCCGGTGCTCTTCACGGAATGGAGGATCCTGGATGGTCCGCATGCGCGGGCCATGACAAACCAGCGCTCTACAGCGGCAACTCCAGCAGATCTCTGCCGACCACGATGTTGCCGGCGAACGTCTTGCGCACCGCCTCGGTCCACACCTCGGGCGTCACCGACCTGTCGTCGCCCGGGACGAAATGATTGAGCACCAGCATCTTCACCTCGGCGGCAGCCGCGATACGCCCGACGTCCTCGGCGAGAGTGTGGCTCGCCTTGAGGTGCGCCATGAGCGTCGCGGCGTTCGGGTTCTTTTGCACCAGCGCTTCGAGCGCCGGCCCGTACATGACTTCGTGAACCAGCATGTCGGCGCCCTTGGCGAAGTCGGCAAGCGGCGGAAAGTACGTCGTGTCGCCGGAAAACACGATGGCCTTGCGGCCGAGTTCGAACTTCAGCGCATAGCTCTCGACGATCGGCGGATGCACGTTGCGCAGCGCCGTGACCTTCACGTCTTCATTTGCAAACACGGCACCTTGCGCATAGGTGTGCGCGCTCACCAGCTGGCGCAGGTCCGGGCGGCCTTCGTCGGCGATCCGCGTCTCGATGTCGAAGCGCTCCGATTGCCAATAGCCGTCGAGCAGCTCCTGGATGCCGGCGGGCCCATAGGCGTCGACCCGCTGGCGCAGTCCGGTCGCCCACGCATTGTAGATGAGCGGGCCGAGCTCGAGATTGTGATCGGAATGATGGTGCGTGATGAAGATGTAGCGCAGCGCCGGGAGTGCCATGCCGGCCTCGACCAGCTTGAAGGTGACCCCGTAGCCCGCATCGATCACATAGGGCACGTTGCGATAGACGACGAGGTTCGAGCTCGGCGTCGGCGCATAGGCCGTGACTCGCGGGCCGCCCTTGGTGCCGAGCAGCACCAGCCGATCGCGGCCGAGGCCGGGCTGCTGCGCATAGGCGAATTTCGGCCCGAGCGCGGCACCCGCTCCGATTGCAGCGCCGATCAGGAACCTCCTGCGGTTCACTTGCATGGCCGGTTCCTCCGGAATGTTCGCGGTGCTTCTTTCGCTTATTTGGTGTCCGCGAATGGTTCCGGCGCGCCCGCCGGCACCGGCACTTCGAATGCGTTGAGTGTCAGCGAAACCAGGCTGTAATAGCCGAGAATCCCCACGAGCTCGACCACGGCCGTCAGCCCGAGCTCGTCGACAACGCGACGAAACGTTGGCTCGGAGACGCGCCGCGTTTCGATCAATTCCCGGGCGAAGCCGTGAACCGCCGCTTCGTCGGCGCGCGCGAATTGCAGCGTCTTCCCGGTGCGGATCGCCTCGACGGCGGCGGGGTCGATCCCGGCCTTGATCGCCATCGGGGCATGGGCGTGCCATTCGAAATCGGCGCGCCAGAATGCGCCGGTCGTGATGATGACGAGCTCGGAGAGCCGCGGCGGCAGGCTGGTGCCGAACCGGCAGAACGCGCCGAGCGCCTGGGCGTGATCCGCGAGCTGCGGACTTTCGAGCCACACCCGCAACGGGCCCACCACCCTGCCGCGCGGTCCCGACACGATGGCGTCGTAGGCGCGCCGCTGCTCGGGACTGAGCGTTTCGAGGACGAGATCGGGAATGCGGGACATGGGCGGTTCCTTTATTTGGGGCGTCGTTCCGGCCGAGCGCAAAGCGCGAGTGCCGAAATCCATGAACGCTGTTCTCGATGGATTGATTGAATCGTGTCCATGGATCCCGGCTGGTGCTCGCTGCGCTCGCCCCGCCGGGATGACGGTTTCGCCGTCACTTGATCGCCTGCGGGTTGATCGGCGAGCCGGTGCCTCCGGTGATGACGAGGGGTGGGCCGCAGAAGAAGAACTCGTAGACCTTGTCGCGCGCACAGTCTTCCGCGAGCTCTTTGAGATAGAACATCTCGCCCATGGTCAGCCCAATCGCCGGAATCACCACCCAGTGCCAGGGCTGGTTGACCTCGGTCGTCTCGTTGGGCCGCACTTCGACCCCCCAGGTGTCGGAGCAGATCGCCGCGATCTGCTTGTCCTGGCACCAATAGCAATTCTCGAATTTCACCCCGGGCGCGTCGCCGCCCGCATAGCCGCCCCATTTGCCCGATTGCAGCCGCTGCTCCAGCTGCCCGGTGCGGAGGATCACGAAATCGCCGCGGCGGATCTCGACGTTCTGCGCCTTGGCGGCCTTGTCGAGCTCGTCGTTGGAGATGCCGTAGCCGTCCTCGAGATAATCGACGCCCTTGTGCCGCGCGACGTCGAGCAGTACCCCGCGACCCACCATCCTGGCGCGCGCATGCTCGATGCCGAGCTTGGCAAGCCCGTTGCAGTCGACGAGCCGCGCGTCGAACCCGTTGTACATCTTGTCATCGAGAAAGATGTGGCCGAGCGAATCCCAGTGGGTCGCGGCCTGCACCGGCATGTTGATGGCGTCGTCGGCGTAGAGCAGCTTGCCCTGCCGGCCGGCGGCCGCGTCGGTTCCGGTCGCCAGCATGGTGTGGATCGGATTCCAGCGGCCGCCGAACAGGCCGGTCTGCGGGCCGTTGCGGTCGAGCGGAATGCCGAGCGCGAAGCTCTGGCCACGCTTGATGAGAGCGGCCGCCGCGACGACGTCTTCCGCGGTGACGTGATTGAGCGTCCCGACCTGGTCCTCGCGCCCCCACCGGCCCCAGTTCCTGAGCTTTTCGGCGGCTTCGTACACCGCCTGTTTGTTGACGCTGATGCCCATCGGCGTTTCTCCTCGTCTCCGCCCGTCACGCTCCGCAAATGCGGCGCATCCGGTGGCCACCGAACCTCGAGAGTGTACCGGATCGCCCCCCTTCGGGCGAAGACACTCAGAACCCGACCTTGTCGCCGCCCTTGAGCGAGAGGATCTCGCGCGCTTCGTCCGGGCTGGCGAGCTCGAGCCCGAGGCCCTCGACGATCTGGCGCGCCTGCTTGACCTGCATGGCGTTCGACTCGGCGAGCCTGCCGGGTCCGATCCACAGCGAATCTTCGAGCCCGACCCGCACGTTGCCGCCCATGGCGGCGGCCATGGCGGCGATCGGCATCTGGTTGCGACCGGCGCCGAGCACCGACCAGTGATAATTCTCGCGGCCGAGCAGGCGGTCGGCGGTGCGCCGCATGTGCATCACGTCCTCCGGATGCGGGCCGATGCCGCCCAGGATGCCGAACACCGACTGCACGAAGAACGGCGGCTTGACCACGCCGCGCTCGGCAAAATGCGTCAGCGTGTAGAGATGGCCGATGTCGTAGCACTCGATCTCGAATTTCGTGCCGTTCTCGGCGCAGGTGGTGAGGATGTATTCGATGTCCGCGAACGTGTTCCTGAAGATGCGCTCGCGCGAGCCTTCGAGATACGGCCGCTCCCACTCGTGCTTGAAATTCTTGTAGCGGGCGAGCATGGGAAACAGCCCGAAATTCATCGAGCCCATGTTGAGCGAGGCGACCTCCGGCTTGAAGGTCGCGGCCGGCCGCACGCGCTCCTCGATCGACATCGTCGGCGCGCCGCCGGTAGTGATGTTCACCACCACGTTGGAGCGCTGCTTGATGACTTTCAGGAACGGCGCGAACGCCTGCGGCGACTGGTCGGGCCTACCGTCCTTGGGATCGCGCGCGTGCAGATGCACGATCGCGGCGCCGGCCTCCGCGGCGCCGATCGCCGCGTCCGTAATGTCGTTCGCGGTGATCGGCAGGTGCGGCGACATCGTCGGCGTATGGATCGAGCCGGTGACCGCGCAGGTGATGATGACTTTCTGGCCCTTGGCCATGAGGTTTCCTCCGTTTCTCAGCCTCGTCGCTCGCTCTAATTTAGTGCCCTCTCCCCTTGCGGGAGAGGTCGGCGCCGATCGCAGTGAGCCGCGGGTGAGGGGTCATTCGGATAAGGCCCCTCGCCCGGCTCGCTGTTCGCGGAAGCTCGCAACTCGCCACCCTCTCCCGCAGCAAGCCGAGAGGGTATCGGAGCAAGCCTCTATACCTTGCCCAGCGCGCGCAGCACCACGCCGGGCGTGATCGGCATTTCCGTGATCGGCGCCGCCCCGAGCGGGGCGAGCGCGTCGTTGACCGCGTTGAGGACCGCACCGGGCGCGCCGGCGGTGCCGGCTTCGCCCGCGCCCTTGGCGCCGAGTTCGGAATCCGCTGTCGGCGTCTCCACGTGGGCGATATCGATGTCGGGCATTTCCGCGGCCATCGGCACCAGATAATCGGCCATGTTGCCGTTCAACAGCTGACCCTGCGCATCGTAGACGCAATGCTCGAACAGCGCCGCGCCGATGCCCTGCACCACGCCGCCGCGGATCTGCTCCTCGACCAGCTGCGGGTTGATGATCGTGCCGCAATCCTCGACCACGAAATGCCGGATGAGCTTGACGAAGCCGCTCGCCGGATCGACCTCGAGCCAGCACGCCTGCACGCCGTTGGTGAAGGCGAACGGATAGGCGCGCGGCACGTAATGCCTCACTGCCATCAGCTCGGCCTGGAAATCGGGCGGCAGCGTATCGGGGCGGAAATACGCGATGCGCGCCACTTCGGCGAGCTCGATGCGTTCGCGGCCGGTGTCGGCGTCAACTACGATGCCGTTGCGGAGATCGAGCCGTTTGGGCTCGGCCTGCAGGATGCTGGCGGCGACCGCGAGCAC
>WNFZ01010014.1_pt1 | contig 11381 bp, 14 predicted proteins | sample 5400081 | NCBI WGS metagenome assembly WNFZ01 (sample SAMN13153365, study PRJNA577476) | soil metagenome | isolation source: 80 cm soil or saprolite under grassland replicate 1 | place: USA:California | collected 2016-06-15
GTTAGTGTATATGGATTTTTCAATTCGTCGCGAATATGCATCGTTAATTCGATTTTCCAACCCATTGGCTCAACAATACTCGTGGACGTGACCTCTTCACCCTCAGAGTCCGTAATTATCAGTTCAATGTAGGGACGTTTTTGGAACGGTGTAATCTCGATGTTAATGCGCAAACGGTATCCATCGGGATACGGCTCCGCTTTGAGATCACTGATCTGGGTTTCTTCTGGTGTCGCACGAATAAGATTATCTTCGGGGAAAAAGAATTCCATTTTTAGTTTGCTAGTTTTCTAGTGTGTTAGTCGCTGGTCTACTCGTCAAAGAGGAACGTGGCTTCAGCGTAATAACGTACGCCTTTATTTACTGTCCGATCTTGAATCCACTGCTGCAGGTAAGCTTCTTTATATTCTAAAGGTTTGCAACTGGAAAGTTCATGCAGCGGATAGTTCAAATGCAGAGCGCGCGGCGAAACGGTAAAGCGCGTGATGCCGGTTGGAAGCAAAGAGCCTCGACCAGCGAGTGTTAAAATGGTTCTGATCTCGAAACGCGGGAAGATGATCAGCGCGGTCAGATCAGGATATGTGCTTCGGAAGGATTCGGACAGCGTCTGGCTGGTCCGGTCTAGTGAGGCCCGATCTTTGTAGCAATTGACGATACCGTGCAATGCCTGTACCTCTGCAAACAATCCATTTGGAAGGATCACAAGGTAGATCGAGCCATCTGCCAGCCGGATCTGCGCAAACGCGCCCACTGGCGGTTTCGTTGATCTTTCCCTGTTTATTTTTTTTAGTTTAATACCTGGGACTTTTCGAATCCCGCTCATCAAAGTCCGTGAACTCATACCCCAAACGACATGGTTCCAAGTATGGAGGACCACATGAGGGTCATCTGCATCCACGACCTGTGCCACAATGTGAAGAAATTCCATTTCCTGTAATGAGGTGACCCGGTTCGCGCCATCAAGCACAGTATAGCGGCCTGTACCATCCTGCAATGGCATGACAATGGGTGGGTTACGCAAGATACCTTGTGCGCGCAACTTGTTGATTAGCGGCGTTGACCTTTGCATATCATGATCTTCATGGAGTACTACAGATTCAATGGGAAGGATTCGTAGTTTAGGTAAATTTAGGATCATGATTTTGAAAGGATACCACAAGAATCAATACTGTTAATTGTTAACCGGCATCCGTAATGTGTACTGTTTGTGTAAGTTGTTTCAAAGCAAGTTTAAAATCTTTTGGATAGGATGCGGTAAATGTCAATCGTTTCCCACTTTCAGGATGCGTAAATGTTAATGAATAAGCATGCAACGCTGGACGCGAGATGAGATCTGATTCCCCGCCGAGTGCAGGCGGGGATTCGGGTGCGCTGTAGAGGGTATCTCCAAGCAAGGGATATCCCAACGCGTACGCATGGACCCTGATCTGATGGGTGCGTCCCGTCATTGGCCTCGCTTCGAGCAGGACGTTAGCCCGATACCGCTTAAGGACTTTGAAGCGCGTCTCAGAGTGTTTCCCGTTCTTATCATCAACCATTGTGCGGTGTTTGTGTCCCACATTGACTCTCAATGGATGCTTCGCAGTTTTCTCGTTCCATGCAGGGATGCCCACCAAAATCGCATGGTAAATCTTTTCTGTTTCATGTTTATCAAATTCTATATTCAGCGCGCGATGCGCTTCAGCCGTCCGCGCAAAAACCATCACACCGCTGGTGAATTTATCCAAGCGGTGAACAACCCAGATCTTTTTATATTCTTCTTCGAGTTGCTTTACAAGATAGGGCGCCTCTTTATCCCAACCTTCGGGAAGCACAGGCAGCCCTGCGGGTTTATCTACAACTCTCAAATAATCATCGTGGTAAATAGTTTTCATGCCTGAGACTCGGTCGCTTGCAAAGAATTTGCTTTTGTTTTCCTTGCCAGTAGGCTGTGTTTCAACCCTGTCGCAAAGCACATCAACGAGCCACCGAAGAAAAATGGGCTGTATGTCAAAATCGCGACAATTAGAAATAGTCCGGAATATGCATAGAAATCAAAAGCTGAAATCCTGTAGGAAAAATGTTGCCGATAGCTGATCTGTCCCTCTACACCTCCGTTTTTTATAGCCTCATTAATTAGGAAAACGTTGCGAAGGTGCCGAAGATGGACAGCTACTTCGATAAGCAGGTACATTCCAAGACAAAACAAGTATGCCCACCGGAAACTAAAAAAGATTTGCGTGAGCCACCAAATAAGGATAATGAGCAGGCTGTGAAGAATGAGCATGATGATATGCAATCTCGAAACAGGTTTGAGAGCTTCAATATCTTTTTGAAATTGTGGCGTCAGTTCGAAACTGCCTTCAAACTGGAAATGTCCAATCTCACGAAATCCTCGTTCTGAATAAATAGTTAGGTAATAATCGCTGATATAAAGAAGGATCCATAAACTCAGTCCAGGCCAAGGACTGATTGCTAGCCAGTTTTCCATGTAGTGATTATAACCTTGCGAAGGTTTTGAACCTTCGCAAGGTTGTAAACCACCCTTGACATTAACGTTACGTTAGGGTTTATAGTGGTGCCATGTATACTGTCAAGCAACTTTCCAAACTGGCTGGCATAACGCCGCGAACACTTCATTATTATGATGACATTGGGCTTCTCAAGCCGACCCGTGTGGGCAATAACGGCTATCGTTACTACGGGGATGAAGCCCTTTTGCGGCTGCAGCAAATCCTTTTTTATCGCGAGTTGGATCTGCCGCTTGAAGATATCAAGAAGATCATGGGACGCCGTGATTTCGATGTACTAGGCGCGCTGGAAAGCCATAAGGATGCGTTGAATAAGCAAATCGCGCGATTAAATCGCTTACTTGTCACAGTGGACAACACGATCCATCATTTGAAAGGAAATAAAACGATGAGTGAAAAGAGTTTTTTTGAGGGTTTTTCAGAGGAAGAGCAAGAGAAATATGCACTCGAGGCAGAGCAGTTATACGATGCCGAAACAGTACGTGCATCCAACAAGAAGTGGAAGGCTTATTCTGCTGCCAAGAAGGAGCAAATTAAGTTAGAAGGAAGTGCGATCTACCTTGATATGATCGCAGCCATGCCCAAAGGAGCAAATTCTCCTGATGTGCAGGCCATTGTGGAACGCTGGCGCGCCCACATAGAGTACTTCTGGACACCGAACCTCGATCAGCTGCTGGCACTAGCGAATGGATACAACGACGATCCGCGCTTCAAAGCCAACTTCGATAAGATTCATCCACAGCTTGCAGAGTTCATGCGAAAAGCAGTGACGATCTATGTTAAAAATAAAAAGAAATAAGAAAAAGGGCGAGCCATTGGTTCGCCCTCTCTAGAAAGGAGTCAAAATGACTGAAGAAATTTATCCAATGCCGTCATTTGCAACACTGGTGGTTCGTGATCTCGAAGAATCTTCCAAGTTTTATCAGGAGGCACTCGGCTTCAAACATATTTTTACCATGCCTGGATCTGGCGGCAAACCCGCTCTCGTCCACTTACGTTGGTTAAAGTATGCTGATCTGCTAATTGCTTTGTCCAGAGATAGTAAGGAACTGGATATCGGCTGGTCTTTACCACCCCTATCAACATTAACCTTGATTTTGACAAGATGCTAGAAAAGGTTGTTAATGGCGACTAAAAATAAGCGACCCGGTTGAGTCGCCTAATTCTTATGCTCACCTTGCCCTCCCCCACTTGTCGGGGGGGAGAGTTGGGAGGGGGCAAAATTCTATGTCCCAAACTCCGACACTCTATACCAAATTTCTACATTGACTTGAACTGTCTTGCTGTGTTGAATGTCCATTCCTAAACTTGGCTCGGCCGATTCAGCCATGCGGGTTTTCATCATGACAGCTTGTGACTGAAAGGGGATGGGTGCTTCCTGGTCATATGTATTCTCGATAAACTCATATACTCCCAGCAACTTGACGCCAATGGCCGAGGCGATTTTTTCGGCTTTGACTTTAGCTTTGGCGATCGCCGCTTCCAGCCCACGCTCGCGAGCGGCTTCCTCGGGATATTTCCAGTCGATTCTTTCCAAATTGGCATTCTTCTGGGATGTGACGATATCCAGTAGTTCAGCGATCTGATCCAACTTATCGCTCCGTATTCTCAGGCGATATATTGCGCTCGACGATTTGAGCAATGTGCCGCTGGAAGATTCGATGTGCACACCCTGCAAATGGATGTTTTCAGATGAAATGCCAAAGCGCGTTAATTCATCCACCAACTGACTGACTTCCCGGGCTTTTTTCATGGCCTCATTTCCACTAACCAGAGACGAACCGCGCACTGTGACAAATAAATCAGCATGAGAGGCGAGAATTTCCTCGCGCGTATAAGCAGAGACTTTAATTGTGTCAGGCTTGGTTTCCATATGTATCCTCGTATAGCGTTTTTTCTAACCAACGGAGCACGAGCCAGTGATTTGAATCTGGCCTTGCCCAGGGATGACGTTCGCGCACGCGTTCGAGTGCCTTCTCTGCAGGAATTCCCTCGAGCAACATCAATACCGCAGTACAAACTGTGGACGATCGATTCATTCCCGCCACGCAATGGACCAAAACGCGCTTGCCTGCTTTTAAATGCTCAATTACCCATTCTGCTTCATGACGGATTTCATCTACACTCATGCCTTGAAGCCCTTCGCCTTTATTGACCCAGCGATCATGCTCGAATAACTGTTTATCTATTGCCCATATACTAGGCTGCTCACCAAGATTTAATACTGCGTCAACAACCGGGTGTTTTTTAGATTGATGCTCAAGGCCACCGATAAACAAACGACGGTGCAACGCGTGTCCATCGAGGTGTATGATGATTGGATCACCGCCAAAACGCTCATAGAGTTTTTTCGTTAGCGGGATGAGTCCCGTGCGTGTCGGTGGCGGAGATGACCAGTCGCGTTCGAAGGAAATGGGAATGGGTTCACCCGCCCGCTCTTCCTGGATGGCTTTTTGAGCGTAAAAGCGGAGGTCCGCCGGTTCCTGTGACCCGTGGACCAAGAGATAGAAGGTATGTTTATAGCCACTTTGAATCCAGCGCAGCATGTCGCGAATCTCGCGCGCCGAATGTTTGTTTGGCACTTCATTCAAATTTTCATAAACTCCACTGACCTCTAATTCTTCGATTCCAATAAAGCGGAGTCTGCGTGGAACATAATTTCCTTCGAGTTGCTCATATATCCTTCTATCACGTACATAGAGTTTTGAAGGAATGTCAGGGATAAACTGATGATAGTCCAATAATAGGTCATGATGCCTGCTAATTCTCTCTTGATGTAGATCATCCAGCCTTGCACCTTGTAATGAAGGAGCGAAGGAAAAATTAGGAATGCGCGCGTGAGTGGTTGTGCTGGTCAATTTTAGCTGCTTGCTCCACTGTAACGTTTTACCCCTGCTTTCCATACTTGTAAGGCAACTAAGAAACTTGCGATCCCTACGCTTACAAAGATCAGTATTCCCTTTAAATTGAGTTCACCTCGCAATGCTTGCAATGGAACACTTGTCGCGACTGCAATGGGAATGATGTACGTTATGATAATCCTCAACCAGACGGGATAGACTGTCACAGGATAGCGACCTGCATCGAGCAGGGCTTGTAGAATGGTGACATTGTTGTCGAATTTGGTGAACCAAAAGGTAAAGGCAATCAGCACAATCCACAGGCTATAGATGACGATCGCTCCAGAAATAGTGAGCAGGATAAAGGTCAAGATGCTGAGTGGCGTGGCTGTATCGCCTGCCATGTTGATTCCAACTACGATCAAAATGATTGCAAGGATAAGATCCCACACTCTCCAGACGGTGATGCGCGAGAAAGTGACCAGGAACATGGTATTCACAGGTTGAAGCAGTGAATAATCCAATGAGCCATCGCGTACGCTCTGGTTAAATTTCTCGGTGTTTGGCCAGATCAACGCGGCCATCAACATGTTGACCAGCCGAAACACTCCGAGCAGGGCAATTAATTCACCAGGTCCCCAACCGCCCAGAGTATCTGTGTTGTTGAAGATAATGCTTAAGCCGAGCAATTCCCAACCCAGCCACATCAGGTTGATCAGAATATTCACCCAAGTATCGGCGCGATAAGCCAGAGACATTTGTATGTTGATTTTGAGGAAGGTGGAGAGCAATTTCAAGAAATGCATGATCATGCTCCCACCGCAGAATAACGCTTCAATCCCTCTCGCCAAACCCAGTTGAATATGACAATTGAAACGATGAGCCAAATGACTCCAACGACATATCCTTGAATAATTTCTGCTAGCGATAGTTTTCCAAGAATCAACTGGATTGGAAAGTACAACGATAATTGGAAAGGAAGATATTTGGCAATTTCCTGGATAATGGTCGGCATCAGTTTGAGTGGGACAAATTGCCCGGAAAATAGCAGAAAGACGGCGTAATAAAATTCGCTGATAGAGAAAACTTTGGTTGTCCAGAAAGCTACACTGGTAACTGAGGCTGAGAGCATAAAGGCAATGAAAAATCCTAGAATCATAGCGGGGATAGAAAATGCGATGCCCTGCCAGGTCACGCTGCTAAAATCAGGTCGATACAGGAAAAACAGGACGATCCAAATAGGAATGAGTCCCATGATGGTTAACGCTTTGAAGGCGATGTTGTTGACTAATGTATGCGTTAGCATTGGGTGGATGGGGAGGATCAGTTCGCTTGAAAGTGTGCCATCCTGAACTTTGTAGGCAAATATATGAATCGTAATATTGCTGGTGATCTGGTCTACGATCAACAAAGTCATGTAATAGGTCACGAAGTCGTTGGCTGTGAATCCGTTTACAGAACCTTTGCTGTTAGCGATGCTCGTCCACACCGCGAGATAAACGATGGGCGAGACTAGCCAATAGAGCAGGTACATAAGTAGATTGGCGCGGTATTGCCATTGTTCCGCCCAATTGACCTGCCAGAGTCGTTTGAAGATGAGTAGCATCATAATCCTCCCGTCATTGCGAGGAGCGTTCTTCCCTGCACCGCCCGTGCCTACCGGCAGGGTAGGTATACACAGGACGATGTGCGACGAAGCAATCCCAACGGCGTGAAGGAGATTGCTTCGACGGAAGAGCACCGTCTCGCAATGACGGCAATTTATTGATTAAACGCCTGCTCGATCACAGACTCGATTGGTGGATCAGCGATGGTAATGTCGTGGACGGGCAGATCAGCTAAAAGTCCGGACGTGATGCGGGTGACGTCCTCGGCGCGAACCTGGATATAGCGCTTTTCCGCATCCTCTTCGTTCTTGACCTCGGAGCCGTACCGGCTTAAGTCATGCGAATCTTCGGACAACCTGACACCGATCAACTTGAACGGAGCGATCTTGCGCGAAAGTTCGGAAATGCCGCCGTCATATTTGAGCTGGCCGTGATGAATGATGATAATGCGTTCACACAAAGCAGTCACATCTGCCATATAGTGACTGGTGAGCAAGATGGTCGCGCCCGTGCGGCGGTTATACTCGCGCAAAAACTCGCGGATGCGCACCTGCCCAGTGATATCGAGACCAATCGTTGGCTCGTCGAGAAATAAAACCTTTGGGCGATGGAGCAATCCAACCGCAATCTCACATTTCATACGTTCACCAAGTGAAAGATTACGGACAGGCTTTTTCATGATTGGGCTGAGCTCAAGCAGATCATCCAGTTCTTTAAAAGTTTTCTGATAATCATCATCGGGGATGCGATAGATGGCCTGGTCGAGCAGAAACGAATCCGCAGCAGGAATATCCCATGAGAGGCGATTGCGTTGCCCCATGACAAGCGTCATGGAGCGCAAATAATCGGTTTTTAGTTCCCAAGGTATAAAGCCCAGTACAGTGGCTTTACCTCCTGTCGGGTGCAGCAGGCCAGAGAGCATTTTTAACGTGGTAGTTTTACCGGCGCCGTTCGGGCCGAGAAAGCCTACTACTTCTCCAGGCTCAATTCGAAAGCTAACTTTTTGCACAGCGTTCACATCTTTGTACTTACGCTTGAAAAAACTGCGTACCGCCGCGCCAAAGCCTCCCTCACGCTCTGGGACTTGGAAGGTTTTACTCAGTTGTTCAACGATAATGGAATCTAAAGGCATAAAGTCAATCTCTCCTGCGCGTAAGAAGAGATTTTATCATCTGTAGAACAAGAGTGCTAGTACTCGGCAACAATCATATTAGGGCTTGCTTAAAGTCCATGATATGTCATCCTGAGGGAGCGTTCCGCCTGCCCCGATGATATTTCGGGGTGCGACCGAAGGATCTCTGAGACTCTAACGGAGATGCTTCGCGGAGTTTATCCTGAGCGCAGGCGAAGGGCTCAGCATGACATACCTCATGATTAAATTCCAATCCCACATCATGAACTATCGGCTAATATTTGGTATACAGTTTTGGGATAAGTAAACAAAAAGGTTGCGAGTGCAATCAGTATTAGGACGCCTATGATCCCCAGCAAGAAAAAGATAAGAATAGCTTCGGATTGAGGTGAATTGACCAGTAAAAACAAGCGATATGTCAAAAGCATGATGAATGAAGAGGGGAGCAAATCCCATATAAATAGGACAAGGAAAGGCAATGAAGCAGCGAATAGTCCCAGGGCATAGTCCAGCCAGGTGAAACGGAATTTCAGCACGCTTTGTTGAGTGGTTTCAACATGTTGAAGCACGCGGCGAGAAAATCCACGTGGTGCCTGGGCAATTGGCCAGGTTTGCAGCGCATCTTCAATAACATCTATTTCTTCCATCATTGGTTCGTTCATACTAATTTCTCCACATGCTCTGACTTCCTATCTCTTTTCTCTACATGTTGTCCAGGCACTCATAAATAGCGAGGGATTGGCGCAGACGTTCCTTAGCGCGGAATAAACCTGTTTTGACTGTTCCAAGTGGCAGTCCGACAAGGCTGGCGATTTCCTCGTAGGGCATATTATCCTGGTAACGTAGACTGATAAGCAAGCGCTGGCTGTCGGACAAACGCTCGATCTCGCGATGCAACAGGGCGCGCCGTTCACGGCGCTCGAGACTGGCGGCAGGGTCGCTTTCGGTCTTGCTGGCTTCAGGAAGATCTTGCATATCTTCAGTGGCGAGATCGTTTAGTTCGCGGCGCAGACGTGGAAAGCGACTGAAGCACAGGTTTAGGACGATGCGGTAAATCCAGGTCCGGAAAGACGATTGACCGCGGAAGGACGGCAAAGCCTGCCAGGCGCGTACGAACGCATCCTGGGCAATATCTTCGGCCTCTTCTGGGCTTCTGATGGTACGTAAGGCCAGGTTATAGACGAAGTGCTCATGCAAGGCCAACAGGTCGGCAAATGCATCGGTGTCGCCTTTTTGGGCCTTGCGAATAAGCGCTTGCTCGTCCACAGTAATGAGTATCCTTCTAAATTTAGACCAGCCCAGGGCAAAAAAGTTTCAGTCCAACGTCAGGCCCCACAGGGGTGCTTCGCGAAGACGTTGGAGTCCGTGAAAAAATGTGAAACTTTTTTTGAAATCATCGGTCAAACCTTATGAATAAAACGATTGGAGGTTTTTAGCCCATGAAGGGAAAGTGGATTGTTTCTGGAATTTTGATTGTAGCCTTGATCGCTGTCTGCGGGTTGAGCGTTTTTGCTATTTGGCAGGGCGTTCAAATGGCGCAGTCAAGCGGTGTTCAATTCAGGGTTGGCTCCATCAACACGGTGGAAGCAAAGGATACTGAAGAGAAGACTCTTTCTGTCAGCGGCCCGGCCGAACTAAAGGTCGAGAACGATTTCGGCTTCATTACCGTCCAGCAGGGAGAAGATGGAAAGGTGGTAATCAAAGCTGACAAAACTGGTTGGGGCAGTAGCGATGACGATGCCAAACAGGCGCTGAAAGATCTGAAGGTGGTCATTGAGCAAGACGGAGACAAAATTTGGGTCCATCTCCAGCGGCCTGCTGAAATCGACATGATCCATATTGGCCCGAGCAGGAGTGCACAGGCGAATTTCACGGTTACTGTGCCAGTTGAGACCAATGTGGATTTGAAGTCAGATAATGGCGAACTGACCCTCACTGGCATACAGGGTACAGCTACCCTAAAAGCCAGTTTCGGTGATGTTAAGGTGAAAAACCTGGCCGGCGGCCTGTCCGTTACAGCATCAAACGGTGGGATCAGCGTGGAAAATGTTGATACGCTTGACGCGCCCATCGATCTATCTTCAGACTTTGGAGATATCACCGTCCAAAGTATTTCCGCCAGAGACGTAACGATCAAATCGACTAACGGCACGCTGAACCTAAACAATATAGATTCCAGCGGCAAGCTAGATGTTCGCACCGATTTCGGCGGTATTGAGATTCGGGACGGCAACGCGCGTTCACTCGATGCTCATTCATCGAATGGCAAAGTGCTTGTGCAGAAAATGGATGTCAGTGGTTTGGTCAATGTCACAAGTGATTTCGGCGATTTGACCCTGGAGGAGGTCCTCTCCAATGGCATGGACTTAAAAACACAGAATGGACATGTGACTGTCAGTGGTGCGCAAGGCAAGATTACGGCTCATTCTAATTATGGCAATGTGGATATCTCTGCAGAGGACGCGTTAGTTACACTGACATCCAATAACGGTAAAGTGTCGTTCGATGGTTCGTTGGCAGATGGAGAACATACACTGCAAAGTGACTTTGGTGATATCACGCTAACTATTCCTGCTGATATTGCGCTCAACCTCGACCTGAAGACAGGCACCGGCAAGATCAAATCTGACCTCCCTATGACCATCTCCGGTGAGATTGATGAAAAGCACTGGACAGGCACAATCAACGGCGGTGGCGCACAGTTGAAGGTCACTACCCAAAACGGCAATATCATTATTCAAACCTCAAAGTAAAGGAGCAAAATTATGAGAGACATCATTCCCTGTGTAGGCGGCCTAGGTTTTGTTGGGCTGGTATTTGGCTTCATCCTTCTCATGCGTTACTTATCCTATAAAGAGACGCTGGCACTGGCAGAAAAAGGGCTGGTAAAACCCATCCGCAATGGCAACACCAATAATGCATTGATCTGGGGCATTATTCTCTCTGCCATCGGTGTAGCATTGATCATCGGTCTCTGGCCGCTAGGATATATGTTCAGTGCCGACCTCCCGCTGGGTTTTGGTCCCTGGATGCTCGTCGGGTTGTTGCCGTTATTCTTTGGCCTGGCGCTGATTCTCATTCACGTGCTGACGCGCAAAAAGCAAGAGGATGTTTCTGAGCTAAAAGAAGAAACGAAGGAAGAAGTAATTCGAACAAATACAAGGTGACAGTCACTTTGAAAAATGACTGTCATAGAAGATCGTCCGACAGTTCAGCTGTCGGACGAACGGAGCTTGAGTCAGAAGTTACTTTGGTTTTGCTAAAGGTGTCTGGTATCTCACATATGCTGCAA
>WNFZ01005706.1_pt1 | contig 11379 bp, 13 predicted proteins | sample 5400081 | NCBI WGS metagenome assembly WNFZ01 (sample SAMN13153365, study PRJNA577476) | soil metagenome | isolation source: 80 cm soil or saprolite under grassland replicate 1 | place: USA:California | collected 2016-06-15
GTCGGCAGCGAACTGGTCGAGCTGGTCGATGTCCAAGGCCAGAGCGCGTAAAGCGCGCGCATAACGGCTTCGCAGGGCCGGCCGCCAGGCATACTTGACATCCGCATCGCCGCGCTCGAGCGTCCAACGAACGGGCTGGAGCAAAGTTATCCTGCTCACGCTCGAGGACGCGACCGCCGCTCGCCCGGACGCCTACATCTGTGGCGCGGCCAGCTTAGCGAGTCTGGCATAGTACGCGGCGTGACGCCCACGCAAGGATCCCATCCCTGGGCTGTTCAATCGGCCTCCGGACGGCTCGGCACTCGGGCCTTCCGCACGCCACGACAGCGTCTGCAAGCTCTTTCCTTCGCGCCACGCGTTCCAGGCTTTGATGGCGATTGCGACGAGCGCCTCGCGCCCGGAGAGCGTCGAATAGCGCCGGCTACCCAGCAGACGGTTGCGAAGCATCAGTACCGGGTGCCCACGGTGGAGCCCTGCCCCAGTCGTCAGATGGTCTGCGAATTGCTCGGCTTGCGCTGGATCGAGGCGCAAGAAGAGGGTCGTGATGATCGATCACAAGCCTATCCCGCCCTGGATGCCACTGTGGTAGATGCGGTCGCCCATGCGGACACCGCCGATGATCTCTGGGTGGTCTTTGACGTACTGGAGCATGGTAAGCGGTGTGATGTACAGGTGCGAGTCCCGCTGGCTCGGGAACACGCGTCCGTAGCGTTCGATGAACATGAGTCCTCGCGCGGCCGCGGCCAGCGCGTTCAGGGAAGGGAAACCGTGGATGTGCAGCACATCGGCTGCATTGCGCGACGGCCGGTGTCCATCACGTCGAAGGCATCGTCGCTGACGCCACGCGCCACAACGGAGCGAACAGGAATGCCGGCTTGGACGATCGTGTGCAGGCGACTTGGCCCTGGCGAGTTCAGACGGCTCGGCTCGACATGTCGCCGATGGTCGACGGATGGGGACTGAGATTGCTGTGGACTGTCACTTACGCAGAGCGCCCAATCGCGTCGTCGATTGACTCTGACCCTGTTGGTCCTTCGCGTGTGGTGGCACGTGCGTGCCCTGATGGCGTGCTGCTCGCGCTATACGCGTTAGGACAGGTTCGACAACAGCAATCTCTGCATCATGGATGTGCCGCGCAAAGTGGTGCCTGATGCTGGCCTGGACAAAAGGCATCGCCCGCTTGAACGCCGTCATCCCTGCATGCGTCATTGCCACGTACGTGCTGCGCCCATCGAGGGCTTCACGCCGGACGAGATCCGCCTCTTCTATGCGATCCACCAGACGCGTCAAACCACTCTTGCTGAGCAGCAATGCCGCCGCCAGTTCATGCATGAGCAGGCGCTGCTTCGGCACCTGATTGAGTTGGAACAGCACGTCAAACCAGGTAAAGGGCAATCCGCATCTAGCTTTGAGGTCGCGGTCAATCGTCGGCTCCAGTGCAGCGCGGATGGTCAGCAGGGCCTCCCAGGCGAGGAATCGGGGCAATTCCCCGGGCCGTAACCCCCGGCTTGGATCCAGGGCTTTCACGCCGATATCTTACTCGGGCGGATTCTCGACTAGACAGTACGTGGCACAACACTTGCTGGAGCAACTCTTTGGTGGACAAGGAGTCGCGTAATCGCGGAGGTGTGAGCAATGGCAAGTGCGACCTCAGGCGTTCTCACCCAGCAAGCCCACGAGCGCATATCCATGTGGCATCCAAACATTCGAGCGACCGGTATCGCCGGGATCCTCGCCGGACTGGCACTGACTGGTGAGTTCGTCTTTTTCGGCGCCAGCGGCTTCGCCCAGGACACGTTCAACGACCCCTCGACCGCGTTGGGATTCCTGCGCGATCACGGAGTTTATGTGCGGGTAGCCGTACTCTTCGGGGCCAGCGGCATCGTCCTGACACTGGTGTTCCTGGCTGGACTGGCGGCCGTGCTTTCAGAAAGGACGCCGACGCTGTCGGTCGCGACCCTGCTCTTCGGAATCGTTGGCAACGTTGGCGACGGCCTGGTGGCGCTGACCTTCTGGCTCGGCATCCCCATGTTCCTGGAGCTTTCGACGCGCAACCAGGCTGCCGCAGTTGGTTCGTGGGGAGCCTTTGCCGCCATCACAAGTGGGTTCCAGGGCTTTGGAAACCTGTTCCTTGGGCTGTCGCTCCTGACCGCCGGGTGGGCTATCGTGAACTGGCGGACGCTGCCGCTGCCACTGGGCGCGGTTGGCCTGCTTGCAGGTATAGCCGCTGTAGCAGGCGTGCTTGGCGTCGCCACGACGATCGCGTTCCTGGCATCGTTGGCCCTGGTGATTGTCTTTCGCATCTGGGCAGGGATCCAATTGATCAGGGGTGCTGCCGCCATCGCGGAGACCGGCCCCGCCGCGCGCCGAGCATGATGGACAACCATCGGACAAGATGTGGATGGATGAACACATGTATGCCATCGTGAGGGACTCGACGTTTGACCCGGTGAAACTCGCTCAGGGTAAAGAGCAACTGGACGAGTTCCAGGTACTCCATGCCAGTCAGCCGGGCTACCAGGGCAACATCCTGATAGACGCTGGCGACGGACGCATGTTGATTCTGACCCTGTGGGACAACCAGGAAGCAGCGATGGCCGGGCGCTCGGCGCTCGGGCCCCAGGTCGAACGCCTTCTGGGTAGCTTGATGACAGCGGAGTCGCATGTCGTCGGTGCCGGACCGGTACTGGCGACCGATCTGTCCAAGGCCTGAGCCGCCAAAGACTCGTAGGACTCGGAGGAGCTTGCATGAGTTTGACTTTTCTGACTGGCCCGTTTGCGACCGGCAGTGGCCAGTTTGATTTCGGGCAACTGCGGGAGCACGTTAGATACTGGGAGCCATGGCCCCGTCGAATGCGAGCGGTCATCGCCGGTGAGACGGTGCTCGACAGCCGGCGGGGGCTCCTGCTGTGCGAGACGGCTACGTTTCCGGTCCACTATTTCCCGTTGGAAGATTTCAGTCAGGAGCTTCTGGTGCTGCCCGACAGCCAGGAAGTCCGGGATGAACGACGCTGGGGCTTGAAAGTGGCCGACACGCTCATCGACGACTGCGTCACCCGTCACCCAGGTTAGCCAACGGTGATGAGCTCCTCGGCGGCTACGTAAGCCTGGACTTTGGCGTCGCCGACCGCTGGTTCGAAGAGGACGACCCGATTTACGCGCATGCTCGAGATCCCTACCACCGGGTAGACGTGCGCTCATCGTCACGACATGTCGTCGTCCGCAAGAGCGGCCAGCTCGTTGCCGAGTCGCACCGCCCCAAACTGCTATTCGAGACAGGCAATCCTGTGCGGTACTACCTTCCGTTCGCTGATGTGCGCATCGACCTCCTTCGGAAGAGCGAGACAGTCTCGGAATGTCCGTACAGGGCGACGGACAGCACTGGCACCTGGTTGTTGATGATGAGACGATCCTGGACGCCGCCTGGAGTCTTCCACATCCACTGCCGGAGGGTCTGGCGGCGATTGAGCATGTCTGCTTCTACCCCGACAAGGTTGACATCACGGTCGACGAATCTTGCCTACCGGAATGAACGGACGGTGCGTCCAGTCTGTGACGCTCCGGTATTGGTGCGTCGACATCTGAGCAACGTAAGTACGCCCGCAAAGCCGCGGCCATAACTCGTGGAGCACTGCTAGATTGACCTCGCCGTGGTCGCGATGCAGTATCGATTTCCGATCGAGCACACGTAACTTGTGTCGTTCACACCGAACTGGGCGTGTCTCCGGGCCAAGCGCGTCGACTACTCGATGGCCGCTCAGGCGATCAAACTGATCGGGGTGCTCAGGGCACTGATTGCTGGCGGATCGCTGCACGAGACAACTACCGGAAGCAGGCTCCAGTAGCCTTGTGCCCAGGCTTCGCTGAGCACGAGAGCCGACAAAGACGACGCTGAGGAGGCCGAGCAGCGTATTCCAGCGGCCGTTCCAGAGCAAGGCGCTCGTTGCCCCTCCCAACGTGCTGCGCCGGGGCCAGCACGATGACCTGCCTTGGCATGCGCCAGACGCTATGCACGTCAGCAGCGGCGTGCCGGGTCCATATTTCGTAAAGCAGCCCCGCTCGCGAGATCTGGGCGCGTCCCCAGTGGCCGGGCCAGTTAACGAACGGCCCTGCCGCAACGACTGCGCATTCACGCGAACCAGGCAATGGATCTGGCGAGGTGAGGAGTTCCGCTCCGGCGGTGACGTGGAATCGATCCCGGTTCACGGCAGTACGCTGATTTCACGTGCCCCGTTTCGGGTGCCTTGTGCGACGCCGCCACGATGTGACAGCCCGCGGAGGAGCGCACAGCCCAGTCAGATCTGGCCCACTGCCGCGAGCGCAGCCCCAAACCCCACGATTCGCACGGAAAGTCCGGCCGCGTACGCGACCGGAACGATCAAGGTGCCGATTGCCAGCAAGAAGCCGGCTTCTCGTGGGAACACTTTCGCGCGGACGACGGACGCTCCGAATAGCACACTGCCCAGAACCCAGAGCAAGACGCTGCCTACGCCGGTAAGAACGTGGGCGCTGCCATAGATGTCGTGGAACAGCGAGGGCGCCTGCGCGGCGATCACCGGTACGAAGGTGACGTCGCTGCTGAAGATCCACGACGCAAGACTCGTCCCGACGATGATGACCACCAAACCACTAACTCCCAGGACACCTGCTCGCTGGGCCTGCGCAACGTACAGTGCAATCCAGCCGGGCAGCACCAATGTGAATGCCAACCACAAGAGTGTGTGGGCAGGCACCCAGAGCGGGTCTGTACCGAACGTGGCATCTTCGCCAGCTGGGTGCATGGCGAAGCCGGCGATCATCAGCAGTCCAGCCACGATGCTGGCGAGACCCCCGGTGCGATAGACGCCCGTTGGAATTACGGTGTTCATCGCGCACTCTTCAACTGAGAGCCTCGCCATGGCTACTCGGGCCGGTTGCCGGAGCGCGTCCCCATCTCGAATTGACTGTCGATTCCGGGGTAGCTGACGGTGGCAACCATGCCGAAGGCGGCATGGATCAGCACGTGGCAGTGGAACATCCAGAGTCCGGGGTTGTCGGCGTGGAAGGCGATTTCCCAATGCTCATGCGGCCCCACGAGCAAGCTGTCGATGTGGACCGGACTGCCGTGGACGGGCGTGTCGTTGCGCCTGAGCACGGCGAACGGGTGACCGTGCAAGTGCATCGAATGAAATTCGTCGGTCCGGTTGTCGATGATGAATCGGACGCGCTCTCCGGGCCCGACCAGGTAGTCTGTTCCGTTCGGTGATGTCTCGCCATTGATGGTGTGCACCAGTTGGAGCTGACCCTCGTGGAATCCGAAGTGGTTGCCAAGCATCAACTGATACGTGTGATCAAACCCGCCGCCATCCGTCAGCGGATCGGGAGCCGCCGCACCGTACTCCAGCATGTCGAACCGCGGCAGCGATGACAACTCGGGCGGGCTCTGCACCGCGCCGGCGCCGATGGTCACAGACTCGCTGCCGTAGCGATCGAGGAGCCGCACCGCGGCCTGGCTCGGCATCGTAAACTCGAGGTCGTAGCGTTGCCCGATCGCGAGGGGTAGCCAGGTGGGTCCGATGGGCGACGGCGCGTTGAGATCTCGCCCATCGAGCGCCATGACGGTGAATGGGGTGCCGAGGAGCACGAGCTCGTGTGGGTTGGCGCGCATCATTTGCGAGATGTCCCGCACCTCGTTGTCACCCTGGAGCGCTCCGATAATCCGCAGGCGCACGCGCTCGCCCGCCAGAGCATCGAGGTGCAGATCGCCGATAGTGGCGTTGAACGCTGGCTGCTGACCGCTCGGAGCGCCGGTGATCAGACCACCCAGGACCTCGCGCGCGTCGCGCGTGCCGCTGTAGCTGTCATGCAGGAAGAGCGTGTAGTCGCGATCGATGAATAGACCGGAGCGCGGGGCGACCACGAGCGCGCCGAAGAGTCCCCGCAGTGTTTGGTGGAACGTGTCCTGGTGGGTATGGAACCAGAACGTGCCTGGCTCTCTGATGACGAATTCGTACGTGTAAGTCTCATCAGGCGACACGGCGTTCTGCGTCAGGCCAGCGACGCCGTCTTCAGCATTCGGCACCGAGACCCCATGCCAGTGGATGCTGGTCGCCTCGGGCAGGTGGTTGACAAGCGTGATGCGTAGCCGATCGCCTTCGACGACACGCAGCTCAGGCCCGGGCACTGTGCCGTTGTAGGTCCAGTACGTCTCGCCCCCAATGACCTGCGGCTCTGCGACGAGTGTGAACTCCCGTAGCGGCTCCGACCCCTGCGACTCGCGGAGGTCCGTAAGCGATGTTTCGTGCCCGCTGGACATGTGCGCGCTTGCGATCTCGCTCGCGGCGCTGAGAACTCCGACGCCGCTGAGGACGAGCGCCAGAAGTGTCACCACAGCCTTCCCCGCTGTGGACGCGACTCCTGAAATACGTCGCGAAGGGCGCCGCCCGGTCAGGAGGACGATCAGGCTCAGGATCTGCAGGCCAGCGGCGGTGAGCGGCGCATCGGTCGCATCCAACAGCCGTAGACCAGAAACACCGCCTGGGATACCCACGGTTCGCCAGAGGAGCGTCACTGACACCGAGACGGTCACGGCGGCGACGACGACCACATTCAGCCGGCGCCACCACCCACTGACGACAGCAAGCGCAAGCGCGAACTGGATCAATCCCGCGGCGGCGTAGAAGATCGTGCGCAAGCCAACGGACTGGATTCCCGCAAGCGCGATCGTGCCGGAGACGGCTGCCGCCGCGAGCAGTGTGAGCGCAGCGCGCCGCCGCGGAACGGCGAGGACACTAGCCAGCATTCGCACCGTTCGGCGTCCTCCGGTCACGATCATGTGTCGGAATCCCGTTGCGCGGCCGCCACGAATCCTGCGCCGCCATCGACGGTGACGAGCTGTCCATCGCGCAATCGCCGCGTTGCATCGCCGGTCGCGACGACGGCAGGGATGCCGAATTCACGTGCGACCAGCGACGCGTGCGCCGCCAGCGTTCCTCCATCGGTGACGATGGCCGCCGCCCGTCCGAACAGCGGCGTCCAGGCCGGCGCAGTCGCCTGCGCAACGAGCACCTCACCAGCCTGGAAATGCTCGAAGTCGGCTGGGCCGCGCACGATCCGCACTCGGCCAGTGGCGCGGCCCGGGCTGGCCGGCTGGCCCACAATAGCACCCTCGGGAGGCCGCCCGGTGGTGCGGACCGCCTCGACCGCTCCCGCCAGACTGCGCTCGAGGAGCCGCGGCGCCTGCCCAATACTCAGCGGCGCCACCAGCCGCCGCTGGCGCTCCCATGCCGCGCAGCGGGTGGCGACCGCGTTCTGCACGCCCGCCATCGCCCGCAGGTCGGCGCGAGTCAGAAAGAAGACGTCGTGCGGCTGGTCGATAACACGGGCGCCCATGGCCGCCTCACCAATCCGCAGCGCGCAACGTCGCAGGAGTGGCCAGCCGAGCGTGAACCACCGCGCCTGCTCTTCGCGCAGGCCCGCGTATCGCTGTGTGACCTCCAGCAGCGCCTCGAAACGGGCCAGCGGGCCCGGGCGTTCGGCCAGCGCGTGCCTGCAGACTGCCTCGGCTCGCTCGCGCTCGGCGATGACGCGCCGGCGGCGTTCAGCAAGACCCTTGTCCGGCTGCACCTGCTCCGCCTGCTGCTCGCCCGCGGTCGGCCAGTACCAATCCGCGCTCTGGACCGCGTGGGCCGGGACCGCCAGGTCGGCGCCCGGCAAACCGCGCAGGAGGACCTGCACACCGCCCTCCAGCTCCCGCGGCAGCTCTCGACGGAGGAACGCGGCCAGGCAGCCCTCCATCTTCCACGCCGAGCCGCCCACAATCGCGAGCGACCAGAGGTACTCACCGGCGAGGCAGCCGATGGCGTCCACCAGCTCCTCCAGCTCCGCTCGGGTGGCCGACCCCACTCGCTGCTCACCCTCCGCGACGGCAGCCCGGTACCGAGGAAGGATCTGTTCACGCCATTGGCGGGCTAACCCCGCCAGCAGCGCCCGGTCAGCAACTTCGGGCTGACTGCTCGGCAGCAACAGACCGTTCAGCACCACGTGGAGCACGCGCCCGCGGCTCTTGACCAAGGCGCCCAGCAGAGTGCGGGGAATCGAACCCACATTTGGGGCGGCCGTGTAGTACCAGCCGTTGATAGCCGCATGTCGGAACGGCACCGCCGCCCCGGCGTCATGGCCCATCCCTATGAGGTAGCCCTCCTCGATGCGTTCGAGGAGCCAATCCTGGAACAGTGGTGTCATCGGCTCGGGTAGCCACTCGCCCAGGCGGAAGGTGCGCATCCAATAGCCCGGCGTGGGCGGCGTCCAGTCGACTGGCTCGGGCAGCGCCGTCATCGGCCGCGCCTGGAGCAGGTACAGCTGCCCGCCCTCGATCGCCCACTCGATGTCCTGAGGTGTGCCAAAGTGCGCCTCTACTCGCCGTGCGAGTGCGGCGACAGCCGCGGCCTGCGCAGCGTCGATGGCCTGCTCTACAGTGCGGCGGTTTTCCGCTGGTCCCTCTCGCACGATCCATTCGTCTCCAACCGCCTCGCCCGAGACGACCCGCTCGCCAAGGCCGCGCGCGGCCGTGACAACCACCTCGTCGCGTCGGCCGGAGACCGGGTTGGCGGTGAACGCGACACCCGCGGCCTCGGGCCTGAGCATCCGTTGCACGAGAACGGCTATCTCGCGCGAACCGCTGTCCGCGCGCTCGGCGCGGTATTTCTGGACGCGCATGCCGGCGGCCGATGCGCGCACACGCGCGATCGCGGCCAGCAGCGCATCCCATCCGCGAACGCCGAGGACGGTCTCATACTGGCCCGCAAATGACGCGTCGGCGAGGTCCTCGGCAATGGCAGATGATCGAACCGCGAGCGGTTCGTCGCCCAGGCGCTCGGCCGCGGCCCGTACCGCCTCGTCTGGGTCGCCGATAATCGCGAACCCATCCGGCACCGCGAAGCCGGCCCGCACGAGCTCGCCGAGATTCGCCGCCTTGCCACCGGCCAGTCCGACATCGGCGCGGGTCAGCTCGGCGAGCGGAACGATCTTGCGTGTGGTCAGGGGTGCCATCGGCGGTGGTTTCCTATGTCTGTGACGGCGGCCATCACCGTCAGCGGGCGGCGATGCCATGGACGATCGTGTCCACGACGGTGGCCAGATAGGCGTCGTCTTGCGTTCCCGTGAAGTGCGCCATCAAGATCGCGTAGAGCAGCAGGTGGGCTGTCGCCTCGGCATCGTGCGTGCGCAACTCGCCGGCCTCAATGCGTGAAGCGAGATAACGGGCCAGCAGCGCTACCGCCTCGCGCTTGCCGCGCTCGATGCGCTGACCGACGACGGGGTTGGCGAGTAGCGCCTCTTGGAAGACCACCCGGACAAACTGCGCGTTATCGCGCAGGACCGCGGCGAACTTGGCCGCGACTTCGGCCAACACCTCCACCGCCGGTTCTGCGCGGTCCGGCGCGGCGATGTCCCGTAGTTCGGGCACGAAGTAGCGCCGCTCCAGGGCGGCGTACAGGAGGTCCTCCTTGGACCGGAAGTAGTGGTAGAGCAAACCCGGAGCTACGCCGGCAGCCGTCGACAGATCCTTGACAGTCGCGCCACTGACCCCTTTTTCGGCAAACACCCCCAGGGCGGTGTCAATCAACTGCTCACGGCGCCGCTCGGCCTGGCGGCGGCGGCTGGTGTGCACGACGTTCATTGAATGCTCAGTCAGTATAGGCGCTGCTGCCAGAACTGGTCCAGGGCCTGCTGGACCTGAAGCAAAACCTCGGAAACGGCCGCTCTGGCGATCAATGACTAGCGACCTGGACATCGGCCAGCAGCAGCTCGCCTCTGGCCGCCGCCGCCGTCCGCCACCTCAAGTGATGCCGATCGCGCTTGGTCGTCCGCTGGCTGCACTCCACCTATCTCGGCTGGCGCATGGGCGACAGAGGTTTCCGCGCGTTTGTCGCGGAGCATGCAAGTAGAACAAGGTCAAGCGAGCGCTGCCTTTTAAGACGGGTCTACTGGCTTGAGTAGCCGCCTCGCCACGTGTCCGTTGGCTTGTTGCGTGAAACCCGCAGACGCCGGTGGTTGGAGGCAGAGCACGGAAGAAACAGTCGCAACGCCGGCCAGTACAACCACGCCAGACGGCCGCAGGCACGACCTTCGCCGTATGCAACGGAGCGCCCGCGAAGCGGAAGGTGACGGCGGAACCAACCCCATCTGATCACCGCGCGCGACTACGTGCGATGAAGGCGTTCGAGCACGGCTCGAGCGCTGGCGGATGCGCCCCGAACTGTGCGCAAGTGCGAGCGTTGGCGGCACGTCTGAATGACGACGTAGTGCCCAGTTCGGCAATGCTGAATGAGGATGTACTCGTCGCCGTCGTGACGCGCTGGGCGCAAGGCTGCTGAAGGCGGCGGCCGACAGCGATTCCGCCGACAATTACCAGGTCTATGCGGATCCGGCCGGGCATCCATTCTGCCTGTGCTGGGTGAAGGCCGGATAATCCGGCTGCGAGTGGCGCCCGTCCACCTGCGTGATCACTGACCTCCTGCCGCTGAGTCAGTGGGGAGCGTCAAGCTTTCTCAGCCGGCCTCGACCGCTGGGACTGTTGATCCACCAAGGAGTTTGCGGAGGTATTTTGCAAGATCGTCCGGCGAAGCAGTCTCGAGGCGCCGCGACCGAGCGTGGGCGGCGATCATAGAAGGAGGCGAGAACAAGCGAGCCCTCCCAGCCGTGGTGAGGTCGAGAGGGCTCAGTGGGGCGCGCGATCCACCCTTGTCCACCGTATGGCCGTGTCAACTGGATATGGAGGCCTATCTCGCGCTGGGGCAGCGAACTCGCCGTGCCGCTGAACGAGTGGTGCTGCCTCATGCATTGCATCGGTGACACATACCTGGCAGTGCTACGTCCGTGGTCCGGCTTCCTGAACGAGCGTGGATACCAATGGAATGCACGGACCGCAGCGGTGCGCGAGTACACGCGGCTGTTCTTGATCGACGCTGGACGCGCACTCCAGGCTGGCCGGTCGGGAACAGGTGCGTCGTCGTCGATTGCATATGGTTGCGAAACATTGCAGCCGGCCCTGAACTCGTCAGGCTGGCACACACGCAAAGAGTTAGTGGGGCAGCACGGGCACAGCGAAGCACGGCTACGCCCGTGGCGGTCGCCAGGTGTCTTGCACAGCGAGTCGCCGGGTGTCCACACTACGGTGATGACGACGGGTCCAGGTGAGGTCGTGCTGGATACCAACGTGTTCGTCGCGGGGGGGTTCAACCCGGGCAGCCACTCGGCGCGGCTGGTCCAAGCTGTGCGCGATGGGGGCTGCGCATAATCCGGGACGATGCCACCCACGCAGAGATCGAGCACGACAATGCTCACATGCGAGGCACGGCGAGCGGGGCGCAGGGCAGCCGCGGTCTTTTACCTCGTCAA
>WNFZ01015561.1_pt1 | contig 11378 bp, 7 predicted proteins | sample 5400081 | NCBI WGS metagenome assembly WNFZ01 (sample SAMN13153365, study PRJNA577476) | soil metagenome | isolation source: 80 cm soil or saprolite under grassland replicate 1 | place: USA:California | collected 2016-06-15
ACTACTGGGCACTCACCACCTTCTGGGGCTTCCAGGCCATGATCAACTCGATCGGCGGCCTGACCGTCGACGTTCCCTTCGCCATGAGCGATGCGGCATCCGGATCCAACTTCGAGCCAGGCGTCCAGAAGCTGCGGGGAAAGGAGGCGCTCGCCTTCGCCAGGGACCGGCACAGCCTGCCCGGGGGCGACTTCGGTCGCTCCGAGGATGGAGGACGGCTGATCATCGCTGCCCTGACGCAGTTCCGAAAGGAGTTCGCCAAGGACCCCAGCCGTCTGCTCACCTGGATCGCCGGCGGCTTCCGTAACGTCCAGACCGAGGCCCCGCTGGACGAGGTCCTGGCGCTCGCGTTCACCTGCACCCTGATGAACCCCAAGCACGTGGAGAACGTGGTCGCCCCGGGCACCACGGGGATGTCCGGCGGAACCTCGATCGTCAATCTGTCGAGCCAGGCACAGACGATCTTCGACGACTTGAAGAAGGACGGGCTCGTGTCGAAGCGGAACATCCCGCCGAGCCCCAACGCAAGCCTCCTCGGATAGCGTTCACGCTCCGCGTCTGGTCAGCACGTAGACGACGTACGTCACGTAGAAGCCGCCCTGCACGAGCAGGAGCGGCGCCGAGAACCGACCCCGGATTCGGATCGTGAGGTACAGGAGCGTTCCTGCCGCCAGGGCGATGGCCCCCGCAACCAGCGCCTCGTGCGCCAGGTGCCACGGCGTGAGCAGGAGGCCCACGGTGACCGGGAACGAGGACTGGAACACCATGGCCCCCGTCATGTTCCCCAGGGCCAGGGTGTCCCTTCGACGCCGGACCCAGATCACGCTGTTGAACTTCTCGGGGAGCTCCGTGGCGACGGGGGCCACGAGCAGGGCGAAGACCAGGTGGGATAGCCGAAACCGGTCGGCGATCGTGTTCACGGCGTCCACGAACAGACGGGCACCTCCCACGATCAGGACGAGCGCAACCGCCACCTGGAGGAACGTCGGCCAGTTCGTCGATCCCTCACCCGTTCCGGGCAGCTCGTGGCGAGGGCGCCGGAACACCGCCGATGCGTAGAGAGGCTTGACCTCCTCCTCGGCCTCTCGGGCCAAGCGCTCCACGACCGGAGCCCGGAAATGGCGACGTACGTAGAAGACGTACCCCACGACGAGCACCACGGCCAGCACCCAGTTCACGGCCCGGGCGTGCAGCAGTCCTGCTCCCATCGCCAGCGCGTACATCACAAGGAAGTAGCCGAGGTCCTGTCGCAGGACCGTTCGATCGCCGTCGAGTTCCAGGCTCCGTCCGTTCGAGCGAGCGTAGGCGAAGACCGCGACGGCGATGACGACCATCGCCAGCGTCGTCAACATGAACGGGGCCCCGAGGATGGCCCCGATCCCGATCTCTTCGCCGGCTGCGTGTCCTGACAGGATGGCGATCAGCGGGAGGATGGTCTCGGGCAGGGCCGTGCCGACCGCTGCCAACACGCTGCCGACGGCTCCCTGCGAGAGGCCGAACCCCTCGCCCACCCGCTCGATGCCATTCGTGAACAGCTCGGCGCCGCCGAGGATGACGAACAGCGAAAGAACGAGCTCGAGCCACTCCATGGCGCGGCATTCTCGCATCGAACCTCGGCCCGCGGCAGCGGGCGTTCGAGCCCCCGGCCGCGCCGCTCGCGTATTCAGATTGACGGCGAACAGGCCTCTGGCGGGGAATGGCCGCCTCCGTCATGGAAGACTGGGGTGGGGTGGGAGGGATGCCGAAGAAGGCGCTGAGCCCGATGTGGGCAAAGGCGCCACTCGTTCACCTGCACTTCCCCCGGTTGCTGCTGTCGCTTGCCTTCGGCGCTCTCCTCCTGGCGCTGGCCACCGGCGCGTATCCCCTGTTCAACGCCGCCGAGTCGAGCCACCTGACAAGCACGGAGATCGCCAAGCCGACCGTGACGCGGTACGGGGCGGGCGTGCTCTACCAGGTTCGGATGCAGCACCTTCCGTATCGGCAGCCAGGCGAGAACCCGTCCCCGGACGAGCTCGGGCGGCTCTTCGCCGATCGGATGTGGCATCCGCTCCTCGGACCGGTCGTCTCGAGCGCCCTTGGGCCGGACGTGTCCGTATCACCGGCGACGGCGGCGAACCGCGTTGCGCCGATCCGGCTCTTCGCGGGAACCGACGCGCTCGACCATGTTCGGGCGATCGGGGAGTCGTCGGAGCCCGGCGTCTGGCTGGCGGACCTGACCGCCCACGTCTTGAAGGTACGCCCGGGTGACCGGATCGCGATCCGATACGAGGGGCGGCCGCCGGTGCAGCTCCTCGTCGCCGGCATCTATCGCGCGCTCGTCTCGCAGCCGCCAACCGGCTACTGGCAGGCGTGGGCGTCCGAGATCTACCCGGCCTGCCCCACCTTCCCCGACTGCCCCCTACCCACACCGTTCGCGCTCGTCGACGAGGACACCCTGACCCGGTCGTTTGGTGCGCTGGGCATCCTTTCGGCTACCTACGCCTGGCAGGCGCCGCTCCAGACCGACGGACCGCTCACGGTAGATCAGGCGCGCTCCCTGGCGGCGTTCGCCGAGCACTTCGAGCACGACGCGACCGAGCAACGCGACCTGTGTTGCAGCATCTCCTCGGGCTCCTACAGCATGACCGCCCGCATCGCTTCGTCCATGCCGGACGTCGTCAGGTCGGTCGAGAGCGACGTAGCTGCCTTCCAGGGGCCCGGGCGAGTGCTCCAAGCCGCAGGCATCCTCGTCGCCCTGACTGTCATCGCGGCAGCAGGTGCCTTCGCGCTCACAGCGCGGAAGGTCGAAGCATCGATGCTGTTTTCGAGAGGTACCCATCCCGCCGCCGTCGCCGCCAAGGCGTGTCTCGAAGCGGTGATCCCTGCCGGGATCGGTGGGGCGGCAGGACTGGGGATGGCCTTCCTCCTGGTGCGGACGGTACGCGCGACCGCCGCGATCGGAGCAAGCGCAAGCCGGCAGGCCCTCGTGGGCGCCGGCCTGGCCACCGTGGTGTCCGTGGCCCTGCTCGGCATCGTCTCGGCGGTCGCGTTCCTCAGGAACTCGGAGCACCACCGGGAGCGCTTCGCGACATTCGCCCGAGCACCGTGGGAGCTCGCCCTCGTGGCGCTGGCCTTTTACGCGTTCCATCGACTCCAGGCCGGCGGCGCGTTCGTCCAGGATGCTTCCCTGCACGTGCGGAGCCCCAGCGTCAACCTGCTCCTCTTCCCCGTGCTCTCGATCGCCGGCCTCGCCATGAGCGGCGTGCGTTTGGTCGGCGCGGGCCTTCGATCGCTTCGCGAGCGGAGCGGGCGGTTCGCTTCGTGGCTGTACCTGGCGATCCACCGCCTGGCGGGCGGCTCTCGCATGACGCTCCTTCTCGTCGCGGCCTCGGCCCTGTGCCTGGGCATCTTCGTTCAGGCTCAGACCATCGTGCGATCACTCGAGACCACCGTGGACGCGAAGGCCAAGCTGTTCGTGGGCAGCGACGTCGAGGGGCAGATGCTCTACGAGACGCCGCTCCCGGAGCGGTTCGCCCTGCCGATCACCCGGGTCACGCGGGTGCAGCAGCCCGGGACGCTCGCGCCGGGTGGAGAGACCTTCGACCTGCTGGCGGTGGACAGTGCGACGCTCGCATCGGCCGCGTACTGGAACCCGTCCTTCTCCGACGCCTCGATCCAGGAGATTGCCCACCGCCTCGCGGGGCCTGCGGGTGATCGCATCCCCATCGTCGTGGCCGGATCGGGGACGGCTACCCCAGGCGCGATGGACTTCGCGGGCCGAGACATCCCGGTGCAGATCGTGGCCCGAGCCCGAGCCTTCCCCGGCATGACGTCCCTTCGGCCGCTGGTCGTCGTCGACGCCGACACGCTGCTCGAGGCCTTCGCCGGAGCCCCCAACCCCCTCCAGTACTCGCCAGGTGCATCGACGGAGTTCTGGGTCAAGGGCGACCCCGACAGAGCATCGGTCGCGCTCCGAGCACTCAAGTACTCGCCGTACCTCATCCTGACGGCGGATCAGGTCAAGGACATCCCGGAGATCGCTGCGGCGATCGGCTCGTTCCTCGTGTTGAACGGGCTTGGATTGATCGCTGCCCTGCTCGTCGTCTTGGGGATGCTGATGTACCTCCAGGCGCGGCAGCGGTCGCAGGTGGTCTCCTACGGCCTGTCGCTGCGAATGGGGATGAGCCACTCGGCCCACCGGCGTTCGTTGACGGCCGAGCTGGGCGCCATGCTCTGCTTCTCGTACGCGATCGGGCTCGTCCTGGCCCTCGGCGCGGCATTTCTGATCTTGCCGCTGCTCGATCCGCTGGCAACGATCCCCCCCGGCCCTCTGTTCGTCATGCCACTGCGAGTGATGGGATCCGCATTTGTCGGAGTGCTGGCAGCCTCATGGATAGGAGGATGGCTCACCAACCGGAGAGCGGGCGGCGTCAGCCTGGGAGAGGTCATGCGTGTTGCGGACTGAACGAGCGGCCGTGCAATGTGAGGACCTCGTCAAGGTCTACCGCACCGCAGCATCGTCCGTCTACGCGCTCCGGGGCGTCACAGCTCGGTTCCCGAAAGCGGCTCTCACCGCCGTTGCCGGCCCATCGGGAAGCGGGAAATCATCGCTCCTCAGACTGATCGCGGGGATGGACCGGCCGACGGAGGGTACGCTGGTGGTGGAGGGCGTCGCACTTCACACCAGTACCTCGAGGACCCTGCGCCGCTTGCGAAGGCGCACCGTGGGCTACGTGTTCCAGCGAGCTTCCGACAACTTCTTCCCCCATCTGACCGTTCGCGAGCACCTCCTGGTGGCCGTCCGTGCGTCGAGAGCACCCGCACGGATCGGTCCTTCCGAGCTCCTCGACCTGCTGGGCATGGCGAACCGCGCCGACCACCTGCCCTCCGAACTCTCAGGAGGGGAGCAGGCTCGAGCGGCCGTGTGCCAGGTCCTCGCCCGTGGAGCGACCATCGTGGTAGCCGACGAGCCGACCGCGGAGCTCGACAGTGGCTCCGCCGAAGACATGCTCAGGACCATCCGGGAGTTGGTGGAGCACGGCGTGACGTTCATCCTCGCCACGCACGATCGCGCGATCAAACGCCAGGCGGACGAGGTCCTCGAACTCCGCCACGGCACTCGCAGGGTACGGGCCGCACCCTCTTCTCAGATGTGGACGCAAGCGACACCGTTGCGACCCGCGTCCCGGGAGCGGTCGCTCGCCACGTCACCGGACCACCAGGGAACCAAGGTCGTCGTGGAGCTCGTGGGAGTGAGCAAGTCCTACCGTCGTGGGACGGAGGTCGTCCGAGCGGTTCAGGACGCGAACGTCAGGCTGCACGAGGGCGAACTCGTCGGTCTCGTCGGGCGTTCGGGGTCCGGGAAGACCACGCTGCTCAATATCGCCAGCGGGTGGGAGCGTCCGGATGAAGGCCACGTCGTGATGGCTGACGTCGATCCCGCCGAGTCGCTTCCCCCTTGGAGCGATGTTTCGGTGGTTCCGCAGCGTCTCGGCTTGATCGACGAGCTCACGATTCGGGAGAACATCGAATATCCAGCCCGACTCAGCAGAAGGCTCGATGAGGTCCGGTGGTTGGTCGAGGGCCTCATCGACAGCCTCGGCCTGGACGGTCTGCAGACCCGGTACCCGAGCGAGACGTCCGTGGGAGAGCAACAACGGGCCGCGATCGCTCGTGCCCTCGTGCTCTCGCCCCGACTCCTTCTGGCCGATGAGCCAACCGGCCATCAGGATCGGGGATCGGCTGATGCGGTGTTCGAAGCACTGCGGCGCGCAAGTGAAGAGGGCACGACGTGTCTGACGGCGACCCACAACGAGGACATCGTCCGGTACCTGGACCGGATCCTTTCCATGTCGGACGGGCGGATCGAGGAGAGGAGCGCCTGACGCCCGGAGATGCTTCGCGCGAGCAGCGTCGGGTTGACGTCGCGGTTTGCTAGGCTGCGGCTCGCTCGAAGGGGAGTAGTCCGGAAGCGGGCTCGCCGTCATCACGGCCGCGCGTCGCGGCCCGGTGGGTCCTCCGCGGCGGCGGGGACGAGACCTTCGGCCTGGACCGGCGAGTCGGGCTGAGGAGGTTTCGTGACCACGACGCGGAAGGAGGAGCTCGAAGGGCTCCATCCCGTCCGCCAGTCGTTCTCGCTCGGCCTGGCCTTCGCCGCGACCGTGCCCGGCCTCGTCCTGCGGGCGACGGGAGCCCACGTTCCCGAGGCCCTGGCCGCCCTGCTCTTCGGGCTGGCCATCGTGGGCGCCGCGTTCCTCCTCTCGTGGGCCGCCGAGGTCGCGCAGCTCGACGTCTCGGCGGAGTGCTTCCCGAGTACGCGGTGGACATGGTGTTCGCGCTCAAGGGCGGCAACGCGGTGCAGGCGTTCGGCCCCGCATGTCACCCGCCGGGTGCGCCCGGCGAGACGGCGTGCTCCCTGGCCCTGGCCAACATGACGGGCGCGAACCGGCTGCTGATCGGGATCGGGTGGTCCATGGTCGTGTTCATCGCGTGGTACCGGGCCCGTGTCGCGCGCCGCCCGATCCGGGAGATCCGGTTGGAGCGGTCCCACTCCGTCGAGGTCGCTTTCCTCGCCCTGGCCACCGTGTACTGCCTGTCCCTGCCGCTCAAGCACTCGATCACGCTGGTGGACGCCGCCGTGCTGGTGGCCATCTTCGCCGCATACACGGTGCGGGTCTCGCGAGCGCCGGCGGAAGAACCGCATCTCGTCGGTCCGGCGCGCTACCTGGGAATGTTCACTCCTTCGGCCCGGCGAACGTGGGTCGTCGGCCTGTTCCTGTTCTCGGCCGCCGTCATCCTGCTCTGCGCGGAGCGCTTCGCCGACGCGCTCGTCTCCACGGGCCAAGAGCTCGGGATCAGCGAGTTCCTCCTCGTCCAGTGGGTGGCCCCGCTCGCGTCCGAAGCGCCCGAGCTCCTGGTGGCTGGGCTGTACGCGTGGCGGCTGAACACGAACGCGGGACTGGGGACGTTGGTGTCCTCGAAGGTGAACCAGTGGACCCTGCTCGTCGGCACGCTTCCGATCGTCTTCGCCCTGGGTCTCGGGGGATTGCACGGTCTTCCGATCGACCCGCATCAGCGTGAGGAGCTGTTCCTGACCGCTGCACAGTCGTTCTTCGCCCTGGCCGTGTTGGTGACGCTGTCGATCACCACCCGGGAGGCGCTGCTGCTCTTCTCGCTGTTCTGGGCCCAGTTCGCCATCGGGGCGGCCGTGCCGGACTCGTTCGGGGGGCTCGAGCTAGTCGGGCTGGGCGTCGCGTACCTGGTCCTTGGCACCCTCGTCTTCCTCCGGGATCGAGCACATGTCGTCCCACTGATCCGCGACGGCTTCAGGACGCCGTACCGCGAGCTTGCCGAGCCAGGTCGAGCGGCGGATGGTTCCTAGTCTCCCCCGATACCATCCACCCCGTGGACCCCCGCGCGTTCCTCGCCTCCGTCGCCGGTGAGGAGTCGCTCGTGCACGTGCGTGAGCTGCCCGCACGGCCAACCGCACTCCAACCGTTCCCCGACGATCTCCCCGAGGTGGTGCTCGGTCGCCTGGAGATGCTGAGGGTCGAGGGGTTGTACCGGCACCAACGCATCGCCCTCGACGCCGTGCGAACGGGCCGAAACGTCATCATGGCCACCGGAACCGCGAGCGGCAAGACGCTCGTGTACAACCTGGCCTTCGCCGCAGAGGTCCTGTCCGATCCCAAGCGCACGGCCCTGTACCTGTTCCCCACCAAGGCGCTGGCTCGAGACCAGCTCCGCCAGGTTCGCGCGCTCAAGCTGCCGCAACTCAAGGCCTCGGTCTACGACGGCGACACCCCACGGTCCGAACGGCCCCTGATCCGAAGGAACGCGAACGTCGTGATGTCGAACCCGGACATGCTCCACGCGAGCATCCTGCCGGATCATGCGAGGTGGGCGGACTTCTTCCTGCGCCTGTCGATGGTCGTGGTGGACGAGGCGCACGTCGCCCGCGGCGTGTTCGGCTCGCACGTGGCCATGGTGCTCCGACGGCTCCGCCGCCTGGTCGCTCACTATGGCGGCGACCCGCGGTTCGTGCTGGCGTCGGCGACGGTGGGCAACCCCGACGAGCTCGCGGACCGGCTGGTTGGCCTGCCGTTCCAGGCCATCACCGAGGACGCATCCCCCTCGGGCGAGAAGCTCTTCGCCCTGTGGAACCCGCCGGTGCTCGACGAGGAGTCCGGCGCGCGCCGGAGCGCCCTCACCGACGCGTCGATGCTGATGGCCCGCCTGGCCGAGGAAGGGGTGAAGTCGATCGGGTTCACCCGCTCCCGCCGCGCCGCTGAGCTGCTCGCCGAGTTCGCCCGTCGCGAGGTCCCCGGCGAGCTGAAGGGCAAGATCAAGTCCTACCGAGCCGGGTACCTGGCCTCCGAGCGCCGGGAACTCGAGCGCAAGCTCGCGGAGGACGAGCTGGTGGCGGTGGCCTCCACCAGCGCGCTCGAGCTCGGGATCGACATCGGGTCGCTGGACGCTGCGATCCTGGTCGGCTACCCGGGGACGAGGGCCTCGATGTGGCAGCAGGCCGGCCGGGCCGGCCGGCGCGAGGGCGGCTCGTTGGCGATCCTGGTGGCCCAGGACGATCCCCTTGACCAGTACCTGGTGACGCATCCGGCCGACGTGTTCGACAAGCCGGCCGAAGCGGCGGTGGTCGATCCCTCCAACCCGTTCATCCTGGAACCCCACCTCGCGTGCGCGGCACGCGAGTACCCGCTGGCACAGGACGAGCTCTCGTTCTTCGGATCCGACGCGCCGGCGGCCGTGGAACGGCTGGAGGAGGCGGGCACGCTCGTCCGCCGTCGCGGGCTCATCCATCATCGGGGTACGGGCTCGCCGCATCGGCGGGTGGACATCCGAAGCGCCTCGGGCCACCTGTTCTCGATCGTGATCGAGGAGACCGGCGAGCTCCTCGGCACGGTGGACGAATCGAGGGCCTATTACCACGTGCATCCAGGCGCGGTGTATCTGCACCAGGGCGAGCAGTTCGAGGTGACCCGGCTCGACCTGGCGACCCGCGTCGCGCTGGTCACCAGGTCGGACCCCGACTTCTACACGCAGTCCCGGGACACCACGGACATCGACGTGGTCGACGCCATGCAGGAGGCGCTGACCGGCGGTGGGGTTCCCAGCTTCTACGGGTCCGTACGCGTGACGAACCAGGTGGTCGGTTTCGTCCGCAAGCTGGTGGCGACGGGCGAGACCATCGACACCGTTCCGCTGGCCCTTCCGCCGCAGACGCTCGAGACGCGGGCCGTGTGGTGGGCCATCCCGCCGACGGTGATCGAGCGAGCGGCCATCAAGCCCGCGGACCTCCCGGGGGCGGCTCACGCCGCCGAGCACGCCGCCATCGGGCTGCTGCCGCTCGTCGCGACGTGCGACCGGTGGGACGTGGGTGGCGTCTCCACCGCGTTTCACCCCGACACGGGCTCCTGCGCGATCTTCATCTACGACGGGTACCCGGGCGGCGCCGGGATCGCCGAGCGCGGGTTCCGCTCCGCGGCACGGCTGTTGGAAGCCACGCTGGAGACGGTCCGGCAGTGCCCCTGTTCCCACGGGTGCCCGTCCTGCGTGCAATCGCCCAAGTGCGGCAACGGCAACGAGCCGCTCGACAAGCCCGGGGCCGTCGCGCTCCTGGCGGCCATGCTCGGTCGATCCTGGGGCTGAGATGGCGAGGGCGATGGCACCCTACGTCGCGGTGTGCGGATCGGGGGATGCAACCACGCGGGAGGAGGCGTGGGCCGAGGAGGTCGGCCGGTTGATCGCCGACGCTGGCGCGGTGCTCGTCTGCGGCGGCCTCGGCGGCGTGATGGACGCGGCCGCCCGGGGGTGCGAGGCCGGGGGCGGCCTCTCGATCGGCATCCTTCCCGGTGAACGCCGTGACCCGGCCAGCCCGCATCTCACGGTCTCGATCCCGACCGGGCTCGGCGAAGCGCGCAACCCGCTGGTCGTTCGGGCCGCCGACGCCGTGATCGCCATCGGCGGGGAGTTCGGCACGCTGTCGGAGATCTCACTGGCGCTGAAGGCGGGCACGCCCGTCGTGGGGCTGCACACGTGGGAGCTCGCCAAGGAGGGATCCATCGTCCATGCCATCTTCGAGACCGACACTCCGCAGGAGGCCGTTCGGGCCGCCCTCGACGCCATCACGTAGGACGGAGGACTACAGGCGTCGTTCGAGCTCGAGCTCGTCGGTGATCGGCACGCCGCCGGCGCCGATCAACGGGATCGAAGGCTTGAGCTTCCGAGCCTCGTCCACCGCCCCCTCCCGCACGGCGACGACCCGGAACCCCAGCTTGTCGTAGAAGGCCTGCGCCCGCTCGTTGTCGTTGGTGGTGACCAGCCACAGCCGAGCACAGCCCGCCCGATGCGCCCGCTCGTGCACCGCCTCGACCAGCGTGCTCCCCACGCCGCGCCCCTCGACGAGCGCGTCGATGGTCACGATCTCACAGGCGTCACCCTCGATGCGATAGGTCGCCAGGCCGACCACGTCGGCCCCTTCCATCGCCACGAACCCGTGCAGCTCGGCCGGGCGGGACACGGTCCCGTGACCGACCACGAACTCGCCGGCCCATCGCTCCTCGATCAGGTCACGGATCCAGTCCCGGTCCTCCTCCCGGGCCGGCCGAACCTCGAACGTCACGACACCGACTCCCGGCGCAGCACCCGGCGCACCGTCGTCCGCTCGGTGGGGGTCAGCCCCAGGACCACCAGTGCCGCGAGGTACGCGACGCCACCGATCGCCGCCGTCCCGAGCAGGTCCACCGGCCAGGCCGACCCACCCAGCACCGCGTGAACCGCAAGCATCACCGCCGCAGCGACAACGGCCGGCAGGACCAGCCGCGCGTAGTGCCGGTCGTAGGGGTGGATCCGGACAAACCGGTACACCAGGTACAGACGCAGCGCGTTCGAGCAGGTGATCGTGATGGCCTGGGACGCCGCGGCGCCCTCGATCCCGAATGCCGAGACGAGCACCACGGACAGCGCCAGGTCGAGGAGGAACGACAACGAGTACACGACCAGATCCCATCCGGTCCGACCCGCCATGATCAGCACGAACCCGGCCGCCCCCACGCTCACGTTCACCGCCTGTCCGACCAGGAGGATGCGGAGCGCCGTGACCCCGTGCGTGAACTCCGTCCCTCCGAAGATCTGCAGGATGGGGCCCGGGACGATCAGCATCAGCAGGAGCAAGGGGATGGTGCCGGCAACCGTCCACCGGGTGATGGCCTTGTACAGCCGGTCCAGGCGTTCGAGCTCGCCGCGGGCGTGCAGGTCCGCCACGAACGGGCTGAACACGTAGCTCACCGCGGTGAGGAACAGGACGAGCGCCAGCGCCACGCGAACGCAGGCCGAGTACACGCCGAGCTCCGCGGAGGTGACCTCGCCCCGCGACACGTACG
>WNFZ01012913.1_pt1 | contig 11377 bp, 15 predicted proteins | sample 5400081 | NCBI WGS metagenome assembly WNFZ01 (sample SAMN13153365, study PRJNA577476) | soil metagenome | isolation source: 80 cm soil or saprolite under grassland replicate 1 | place: USA:California | collected 2016-06-15
CCGGCCGCAGGGTCGCCATGGTTGGCGATGGCGTCAACGACGCCCCCGCGCTGGCCAGTGCCGACCTGGGGATCGCGATCGGCGCCGGCACGGACGTGGCGATCGAGACCGCTGACGTGGTGCTGATGCGTTCCGACCCCCTGGACGTGCCGATCGCGTTGCGGATCGGGCGGGGCACGCTGCGCAAGATGCGGCAGAACCTGGGCTGGGCGGTTGGCTACAACGCCATCGCGCTGCCGATCGCGGCAGGCGTGTTCGAGCCGGCCTTCGGGCTGGTGCTGCGTCCGGAGATCGCTGCGCTGTCGATGTCGGGGTCAAGTTTCATCGTCGCGGTCAACGCCCTGGCTCTCAAGGGCCTGCGCCTACCGACCTCGTCTCCGGCGGCTGGGCAGCCACGTCGCACCGGGCGCAAGGCACCCGAGCCGGTCGGCTGACGGGCCCGGCCGACCGGACCTGGGGGGATTGCAATGGGGCCCGCGGCCCTGCCTCGATGCCGAGGGTCGATCCCCAGTTTGTATTGCTCGCGCCGCTCCTTGAAACCAACCACGCCAATGGGCCAGTACCCGTTGGTCCCATCACATTCGGGCCCATTGGCGGTATGGGGATGGCGGCCCGTGCCAGACTATGCGGGAACCGTCCCGCCGCCACGTAGGAGGGCGTCATGGCATGGCCCCAGCGAGGCCTCCGCCCGCTCGTTTGCAGCCTCGTGCTGGCCTGGCTCGGCGTTGCCTCGTTCGCCGCGCCGGCGTCCGCGCACGAGGGCGAGGAAGAGGTTCCTGCGCGGACGCAGGTGGCTGTCGCGGACGCGCTCCTTCGCACCCAGCCGGAGCAGATGGACCTGGCCGCCGACCGGATCAACGACGCCCTGGAGGCCGAGGATCACGAGGGTGTCGACCTTGGCCGCGTCAAGCAGGCCAAGGACACGCTGGATGCCGGCGACACGGCAAAGACCGAGCTGCTGCTGGAGCAGGCGCTGGGGGCCTGCCCGGGCCAGCCGGTCGTCAACCCCACCGGGGTCCGCGCCAAGCTGCCCCAGACCCCCTGCCCGACCCCCGCCCACGAGCTGGCACTCGGCCGAGTGCCGCTGCACGGGACGGCCAGGCCGGTCCTGCTGACCGTCGGCGCGGTGCTGGCGCTGGGCGGCCTTGTGATGGCTTGGAGGATCCGATGAGCGACGCGACTATTGACCGTGGCGCCACCCGCCCTGCGCCGCCGATCCCGTGGCGGCGGCGGGCGCTGGACGCGCTGGACGAGCGGCTCGGCCTCAAGGGCCTGCAGTACCCGATCCCGGCCCACGCCAACACCCTGGCCTACTCGCTGGGCGGCCTGGCGCTGATCAGCTTTGTGCTGATGGTCGCCAGCGGGATCTTCCTCACCCAGTACTACAACCCCGACCCTGCCCTGGCTCACGCCAGCGTGCGCCATATCATCACCGGCGTCACCGGTGGCGACTTCATCCGTGCGTTCCACTATTGGGGCGCGATGGCGATGATCGTGCTGATCGGCCTGCACCTGCTGCGGGTGTTCGCCTCGGCGTCGTTCAAACGGCCCCGGGAGGGCAACTGGGTGATCGGCGTGGCCCTGGCCGGGATCACCGCCGGGCTGTTTTTCAGCGGCAGCGTGCTCAAGTGGGACCAGGAGTCGCTGGAGGCGCTGGAGCACAACATCGAGGTCGGCAAGCTGCTGGGTCGCTTCGGGTTCTGGTTCTCCGACACCTTCGGCGGGCTTGCGCTGCTGACCCGCCTGTACGTGGTCCATATCAGCATCCTGCCGGCGCTGTTCACCCTGGCCGTGGTCGTGCACCTGCTGCTGGTCAAGCGCCACGGCATGGCGCCCTCCCCGTTCCGCCGCGACACCGCCAAGGACACCGGGGCGGAGCCGACCCGCCCGTTCACCCGCCACCTGGCCGAGCTCGGCACGCTCGCCCTGCTGCTGGTCGGGGTGCTGATGCTGCTGGCGGTGCTGCTGCCGCCCCCGCACGGCCCCGCGCCGATCGAGGGCATCGAGGTGACCAAGCCGCCCTGGCCGCTGCTGTGGATCTACCCGGTGGAGGACTGGGTCGGCGTGTCGGGGATCCTATGGGCCACCCTGGCGATCTTCGTGGTGCTGCTGGCCGTCCCGTGGGTGGACCGCTCCCCGGAGCGGCATCCGTTCAGCCGTCGCCGGCTGCCGGTGACGATCACCGCGGCGGTGGTGGTGCTGTTCATCATCGGGCTGATCGTGTACGCGGCGGTGCAGCCGGTCGTCAGCCACATCGAGATGTGATCGCCATGGGCGGCCGGGTACAGCTGGTGTTCTGGTCGGCCACCGTGGTGGCGGTGGTGCTGCTGGGGGTGACCTGGACGCTGGCGCACCGCGTCGGGGCCGGCGGTGCCAGTGTCGAGGATGGCGTCCTGCTCACCATCTCCGGGCTCGGGCTCGCCGCCGCGTCGCTGGTTGCTGCACGGATCGTGTTCGTGATCGGCCGCCTGCGCCGTCGCGCCCGCCAGGACACGAGGTGATAGATCCGCCCATGACTCGAGAGGGAGTTTGTGATGCTACGACGAGTGGTCGCTGTGGGAGTGCTCAGCGCGGGGCTGGTATTGGCCGCAGCCGCGCCGGGGGTCGCCCACGAGGCCGCCCCCGGCGGGGGGAGTGACTTCGGACAGCACGTGGCGGGCATGGCGCCAGAGCACGCCATCGCGCACGGGGTCGACTTCGGCGCCTGTGTCAGCGCGATGGCTCGCGGCCTGGTCTGCCCGCACGCCGAGCGGTAGGCCAGGCAACCGCAGGACGACACCGGCTCGCACCCCGGCCAGCACCAGGCGCTGGTCACCGGCGCGGGCGTCGACGGCCACGAACAGTCCGGCCAGCGCGGCCAGCGAGCCTATGGCGATGGGGGTCATGGTGCCGGCGTGGATGTCGGCGGGGTTGAACGTCGCGATGATGCGTTGGCCGTGCTCCAGCAACCTGAGGCGGGTCGTGCCGTCGGGGGTGATCGCGTCGGAGAGCCAGATGAACACCGCGGGGACGACCACCAACAGCGCCCATAGCACCCGGTTGCGGCGCCAGTCGCGCCAGCCCATGCGGACCGCTGCGGCGAGCTGGTCGCGGGCCGACCCGGGGACGGGTGCGCCAGCGGGGCGGGTGCGCCACCCGGCTGGTGCTCACGATCACCGCCCAGCCCAGGGCGGCGGCCGCCAGTGTCCAGGCGAGCGCCCAGCCGAGGTCGCCCAGCCTGCCGCCGTGGTGGGACGGCAGGTCGACCATCCACAACGACAGGAAATGCGTGGGTAGCAGCCGGGTCGCCGGCTTGTCCGGGCTCATCGTGGGACCGAAGAACACGTCGAGGATCCAGACGAACAGGATCAGCACGGTGCCGTTGACCGGGTTGCGGAACAGCGCGCCGGTGACTGCGCCGACCGCCAGGTAGATGACGGCGAACATCAGCGTGCCGGCGACGAGACGCTCGGGCTGGTCGATGCCGGTGCGGAGTTGCAGGGCGACCAACGCGGCCGCGCCGGCCAGCAGCGCGACCGCTAGGCCGGAGGCCAGGCGGGCGCCAACTAGGCGGGTGGTGGGCAGGCCGGCGATCACCAGCCGGCGGTCGGTGTCACGCGCGGCGGCGACCTGGAAGTACATCGCGATGGCGGCCACGAACCCGGCAGCCCACCCGGCGGTGACGGTCTGCACCTGGATGGCGCCGCTGGCGCCGCCGAGCAGCTTGGCGGCGTCGGCCAGCGAACCGGCGGCCACGATCACGAACACCAGCGGGACCAGCACCAGGACCAGGAGGTTGACAGGATTGCGGGCATAGTCGGCGAGGAACCGGCGCACGAACAGGATGGTCGTGGGGATCGTGGTCATCGTGGCACCGCCTGTCCGTCACGGAGGTCGATGATGCGGTCAAAGCGGTCCTCGTCGACGACGAAGTGGCTGATGATCAGCACGCTGCGGCCCGCGCGTCGCCGCTCGGCGACCAGGGTCCAGAACTTCTGGTAGGTGTCCCAGTCGAAGCCCGCGTACGGTTCGTCGAGCAGCAGCACGTCGGGGTCGGCGAGCAACGCCAGTCCCAGGTTGAGCTTGGCCAGCGTGCCGCCGGAGAGCTGGTCGGCGCGGGTGGTCGCATAGCGGCCGAATCCCAGCGCCGTGTAGAGGTCTCCGCGGGCCGACACCTGCTCGGCGGGGGTCATCGCGTAGGCGTGGCCGAACAGCTCGAAGTGCTCGTCACAGGTCAGCCGGCCGTAGACCAGCGGCTCCTGCGGGCAGTAGCCAAGCCGCCCAGCGCAGGTGATGGTCCCGGCGTCGGGCGCCAAGGCGCCGACGAGGATCTTCATCAGGGTGCTCTTGCCGGAGCCGTTCTCGCCGACCAGGCCGACCACCTCGCCCCGGGTGCAGGGCAAGGTCAACGCCGCGCAGGACCGGGCCCTGGCGGCGCAGCGGCCATGGACCGTCGTGCTGGGCCTCGTACTGCTGCCCTGGCTCGGAGTCCGGCCTGCGCAGGCGCAGGTGCCGAGCGTGCTGCCAGTGCTGGCACCCAAGGATGGCCAGACCGTGACCGCGAACCCCGCGGTAGTGATCTACGCCCAGCGGATGCTGCTCGGAGCCGACCAAACCACCTACACCATCGCCTTGGACCAGCGGCCCAGCGACCCCGCCAACGGCCCTAGCCAGCCCGCCCAGATCCGCGGCGGCTAGCAACTGCGCCTGCCTCTCCATGCCTTGAGCCCGGGCGAGCACCGTCTCACGCTCACCTACCGGCCGGACCGCGACGAGCCCGCGCAGACCACCGGCGTCGCGTTCACCCTCCGCCCTCCTGCGGCGGGCCTACCGGTGGTACCGGTCGGGGTCGGAGCCGCTGTGGCCGCCGGCGTTGTCGCCACAGCATGGTGGGCACACCGGCGGCATCCGCTGGGAGCGGCCCGATGAGCGGCGTGCGGGCGATCAGCGACCGCGCGCCGCGGGCAGGGTGATTACGAAGCGGGCGCCGTGCCCAGGGCCGTGGCTTTCCGCGTGGATACTGCCGCCGTGGGCCTGGACGATCGCTCGGGTGATGGTCAGGCCGATGCCGCTGCCACCGGCGCCAGGGGTATAGGTGCGGGCGCGGTCGACGCGGTAGAAGCGCTCGAAGATCTGCTCGAGCTGCCCGGCAGGGATGCCCTCGCCGGTGTCGGAGACCGTGATCCGGAGGTAGCCACCTGGGATGGTGGTGGCGGCGACCTCGACGCTCCCGCCCGACGGGGTGTGCCGCAACGCGTTGCCGAGTAGGTTGGCCAGCACCTCGCCCATGCGGTCGGGATCGACCATCACCTGCGGCAGGTGCCGGTCGATCGTGCGCGTCAGGGTGACCTTTTTGGCGGCATAGGCGGCTTGGCCCGCCTGGACCGCGGTGGTGAGCAGCTTGTCGGGGTCGCAGCGGACCGGGTGCAGGTCGAGCTGGCGCTCTTCCGCGCGGGAGACGGCGTTGAGGTCATCGACCAGCCGTCGCAGGCGGGCCGTTTCGGTCTGCAGGATCGGCAAGATCGCGTCGTCGGGGGCGATGACCTCATCGGCGACCCCCTCAAGGTAGCCGTCGATGGTGGCCAACGGGGTGCGCAGCTCATGGGCCAGGTCGGCGAGCAGTTCGGTTCGGCGCTGTTCGGAAGCTTCCAGCGCCTCGGCCATGGTGTTGAACGCAGCGGCCAGCCTGGCCAGCTCGTCGCCGCCGGCGGGCACGGGGACACGGGCGGTGTAGTGGCCCTGGCGACCCGACCGGCCGCTTGATCCAGCGAGCGGATCGGGCTGGTAATGCGCCGGGCCAGCAGGAAGCTGACCCCAAGCGCGGTCGCAACCGCCACGCCGGTTCCCGTTCCGAGTGCGACGGTGATCGCCTTGGCCAGGCCCTCGTCGAGGTGGCGGGCGGTCTCTGGAGGGACAACCCCGAGTGCCATGCGAACGTGGGTGTGGAACACCCCTGGGGCCACGGCCAGCGCGACCACGGCCAAGGTCAGGCTGCCAGCGATGACCACCAGCATCTGCGCCAGCAACAGCTTGGCGCCCAGACTGCCCCGCACCCGTCCGGTCAGCATGCTCACCTGACACCTCCCATGCGATAGCCGACTCCGCGGATGGTGAGGATGTGGCGTGGTTGTCGGGGGTCGTCGCCGAGTTTTCGGCGCAGGTTGGCGATGTGCACGTCGACCAGATGGTCGTCGCCGTACCAGTCGGCTCCCCAGACTCGCTCCAGGAGCTGACGGCGGCTGAGCACCACCCGCGGCCGCTCGGACAGGGCCTCCAGCAGGTCAAACTCCAGCCTGGTCAGCTCGACGGGCTCGCCGGCAAGCTGGACTTCGCGGGCGGCCGGGTCGATGACCAACTCGCCGATGCGGCGCACTGGCCCTGCGTCGGCCGGCATCGGCGCGGTGGCTCTGGGGCGCCGCAGCATGGCGCGGATGCGGGCGACCAGCTCGCGGGGCGAGAACGGCTTGGTCAGGTAGTCGTCGGCGCCGACCCCAAGGCCGACCAGCTTGTCGACCTCCTCGGTCCGGGCGGTCAGCATCACCACGTAGGCGTCGCTGAAGGTCCGGATCTGCCGGCAGGCCTCGATGCCGTCCAACCGCGGCAGCATCAGGTCCAGCACGATCACCTCCGGCTGGAAGGTCCTGGCCAGCTCGACCGCATGCAGGCCGTCACCGGCGGCCCGCACCTGGAAGCCTTCGCGTTCCAGGTACCGGGTCACCAGCCCCACCAGCGGCGCCTCGTCATCGACCACCAACGCCCGCAGCGGCGCCTGGCCGCCGGCGGTGTCAGGATGACGGTCCATCGCCCGACCTCACCCAGTCGAGCTCCTGGCCAGCTTGCGGGCTGCCAGCCGCTCCACGATCCCGAGCTTGAACCGTTCTTGCCGCTGGATTTGGAACCCCTGGGCGCGGACGTGCTCGGCCGGGCGGCGCAAGAAGTGCTCGCCAGCGACCGGGATGGTGATCAGCTCCAGCAGCCTCTGGACGGCCCGGACCGGCCAGGCCGAGCCGGCGACGTGATCTGCCAGGAGCAGGAGCCCGCCCGGGGAAGTCGAGCGCGTGGGCGTCGTCCTCGGCGAGGTCCACGTCGCGGCCGAGCTGGCGGGCGCGGTCCCGGGCCCGCTCCAGCATGGCCGGGCTGAGATCGATCCCGGTCAGCCGCACACCCTCGGGATAGAGCTCGAGGTTCAGTCCCGTCCCGACCGCCACCTCCAGAACCTCTCCGGTCGCCTGCTGGCAGACCCACGCGCGAGTGTCGCCGAACAGATTACGGTCAAAGAACCGCATCTGCCGGTCATAGTGTGGCGCGTGCTCGTCCCAGTAGCGGCGCAACCGCGCGGTCTCGCCAGCCCTGGCGGGCATTGCCGATCACATCCTCCGTCGCGACGTCGTGGAGTTGGTGCGTGCAAGGTCAGCGTTGCCGCTCCCAGGCACGATGGTTCGCCGAGCGCAGGGTCTTCAGCCGGCGCTGGTACTCGTCCTCGTCGATCTCGCCGGAGGCGAACCGCTCGGCCAGGATCTGCTCAGGATCGGGGCGTTCCGGCCGCGTCGAGGTCCCGCCCCAACCGCGGAACAGGGCCACGATGCCCCAAATGATCAGGCCCCAGAACGCCACCATCCCCAGGCTCATCGCCAGCCATCCCCACCAGTTCCAGCCTTGCCATCCCCACATCATCGTCAAGCACTCCTTTGCGTACTGTCGACCTTCCAGCAATGACAGTACGGCTGCCGTCTCAAGCTCATAGCCGCGTGGTCCTCAAGCTTTGGTCAAGCTCGACGCTAGGCCTGAGGGCGTGATAAGCCGCGGAGGGTGGCCGCGATGGCATGGGCGAACAGCTCGTCAGGGGCGGCGTCTGGGTCGGCGAGGCGTTCGATGGTGAAGCCGTTGGCCAGGGCGATCAGCGCGGTGGCGACGCGCAGGGCCGGACCGTGCGATCTGCCACGGGCAGGTGGAGGCGGTCGTGTGGGCAACCGGTTTCCACTCTGACTACTCGTGGATCCGTGTGACCGAGGCCGTTGACGAGCTTGGCGCGCCGGTCCATCGCCGTGGCGTGACCCCGGCCCCAGGCCTGTACTTCCTGGGCATGCACAACCAGTACTCGCGTGGCTCGTCGCTGATCGGCTTCGTGCGACACGACGCCGCGTTCATCGTCGAGCGGATCTGTGCCCAACGCGCCGCCAACCCCAGGCGCGTATAACGCGCACCCATCCGCAGCGCTGCAGGCGGGCCGCTCAACCCCGTCCGAGCAATCTACGACGCGCTGTCATAGAGCATCGGGCCACCAACTAGCCCCGGGAAGTCTCGGCGAATGGGAGGCGGCATGCGCCGGTGGGGTAGAAAGACGGCTGCGCCGCAAACGGCGCCCAGCGTCGAGCCGTCGGGCGCCGTGGCTCGGTTGGTGGTGCCCAGGGCGTGGGCGCTCTTGCCACTCAGGCTCTTCCTCGGACTCACCTTTGTTGACGCTGGTGTGGGCAAGCTGCTGTCGTCGGCGTACTTCGGGTCAGGGTCGGAGGGGTTCGCCAGTCTGGCGCGGGGCTTGCCCGCGGTAGCCCAATCGGCGGGATGGTCCGTTCGGTGGTGCTGGTGCACCCGTACCTGTTCGCGCTGTTGCTCGCGGTCGTGGAATTGACCGTAGGCCTGCTTGCGCTGATTGGGCTTGCCTCGCGCGTGGCCGCGGCTGGGGGATTAGCGTTGTCGCTGCTGTTCTTCCTGACTGCGAGCTGGCACGTGCGCCCGTTCTTCTACGGGGCGGACCTGCCATTTGCGGTCTGCTGGCTGGCGCTACTGCTCGCCAACCCGAGCGACCTACCCGGCCTTGACCGCAGGCTGCTGTCCCGGCGGGCCTTCCTTGCCGGTCTGGCTCAGGCGGGCAGGATCGCGCTAGGGGTCTTGGTCACCAGCGCGTCCATTGTCCCGCTGGTCGGTGCCAGCCCCGGGCGCGGTCCACGCGGCACGACCACTGAGCGGATTGGCAGCCTGGCGCAGCTCCCAGTCGGCCACGCCCCTGCCACGGTGCCGAGTTTGATCCTGGCCACGGCGGCGCGGTGGTGAGCGGCCCAGCCCCTCGACCTCTACCGCAGGTGCCCGTGACCGTCGAGCCGGACGGCAGCGTGTACGTCCAGGTCTAAGCCTGTTTAGTTGCACCGCCGACAAGCCGGAGTTGGCTCGCACGGCGGGTTGTGTACGATCCCGTGTAGCAGGCAGGTCGGGAGAGGGAGACTCGGGATGGCCAGGCGCCCGATGGGGGAGCTTGAGGGTGCGGTCATGGACGCCCTGTGGGAGCGGGGCGGGTGGCTGACTCCTGGCGAGGTCCACGCCGCTCTCGAGCAGCAGGGCTACGAGCTGGCCTACACGACGGTGATGACGGTGCTGGTCCGGTTGTGGCAGAAGGAGCGGGTCCAGCGGCAGCGTGACGGCCGTGCCTACGCCTACCACCCGGTGATCACCCGGGAGCAGTACGTCGCTGCCAGGATGGAGGAGGTGCTGGAGGCGGCCCGGGACCGCTCGGCGGCTCTGGGCCACTTCCTGGACGCGCTCGGTCCCGCCGATCGGGTTCAGCTCCGGCGTCTCCTCAGGGGCCATCAGGGCTGATGACGCTTGTCTTGCTCTTGAGCGCCATTGGGGCGCTGCTGCTCCCCGCGCTTGCCCGTTCGCTCGGTCGGCGGCTGCCCCCGGCGGAGTGGGCGCGGCTGTGCGTTGTCCTGCTGGCGGTCGGCGCGACCGCTGTCGAGGTTGCGCTGCTGGTGATCGGCCTTACCAGCGTGCTCGATCTGGCAGGCGTGCATGCGTTCGCCGATCTTTGCGAGCGGATGCTCGGTACGGCGCTGCCGGGTGGGGCGCTCAGTGGTCTGGCCGCCGCGGCCGCGGCGGCCCTGCTCGCCAGCATGGCAACTCGCCAGATGCTGCGCGCGCGCCGGACCCGGCGGGCCGTGCGGGTGGAGCCCACGCTCGGCCGGCACCGGGCAGGTGAGGGCCACGACCTTGTCGTGCTGCCGAGCCGGCGGCTCTTCGCCTATGGCATCGCCGGTCAGCCTAGCCAAGTGGTGGTCTCCGACGGGTTGGTGGGCACGCTCGCGGAGCACGAGCTGGCCGCCGTGCTGCGGCATGAAGCCGCCCATCTCCGCCACCATCACCAGCGTCCTCTGTTGGTCGCCAGCGTCGTGGAGCACACTCTCGGCGCGGTGCCGCTGGTCCGGCGGAGCGCGGCGGTGCTGCGCTGTGCGTTGGAGCGATGGGCTGACGAGGAGGCCGCGACAAGTGAGGCGGACCGTGCGAGCGTCCGGTCAGCCCTGGTCCGCGTCACCGAGGCCATGGTGGCCGGCGAGGTGGCCGCCTTCGTGACGGCAGCCACCGTCGCGGAGCGCCTCGAAGCCTTGCAGGCGGCCCGGCCCAGGCGGGCATCGGCACGATGGCGCGCGCTACTGTACGGGCCCGCGGCGGCACTGCTGACTGTAGCGGTCGCATCAGCCGCGGGACTGCTGGAGCACGTGACCGTCGTGCACCTGCTCGCCGGCTTGTGCTCCTTGCACTAGCTGCGTTCCTCGGTCGGCCGACCCGGCCCCGGCCTCGAGCGGGGTGTCCACCAGCCCGCGAGCGTGGCCGGCCAACCGCTCAGGAACCATCGCTCACGATGCAGGCCTGCACAAGCGTGGCGACATAGCCGGGCGGCACTATACGACACGCTGTAGCTGAATCACGCGATGCTTGCTGATATGGCCGCTTGACGTCGTAGGGCTCCAGGGTCTCGCGTACACTGCTTTGATGCTACGGCGTGTCGTACGCTGGATCATCGCTGGAGTCGCATTGGCGCTGGCCCTGCACCTCTATATGCTCAGCGGCCACAGCCACCAGGCGCACGGGCCGTTGGCGCCGCTCGAAGCGGCGAGCCACCAGGGCGTTGCGACGGCGCATCGGCAGGGAATGGGCGCGGAGCTGCGCGGCTTGGAGCGGGCGGTGGACATGCTGGCAAGCTGCCTCGCGATCGTCAGCACGCTGGTGCTCGGTGCCTCATTCAGACGCAGGATCCGGCCGCCGTCCCTACCGGTCGAGGCAGCGGCGCCACGCCATCACCGCGGCCTCCCACGGGCACGAGCACCAGTGGAGCTCTGCGTGTCCCGGAGATGAGTCGGTGGCCAGGACTAGATCCGACTTATCGAACATCTTGAGGAGGACACCGACGATGCGACGCATCGCGCTGGTGGTCGCCGCCATGGGGCTGCTCGCCGCTTGCGGCAAGGCGGCCGACAACGACTCCGGGGAGCCGGCCAGCTCCCAACCCAACCAGGCCGACGTGGCCTTCGTGCAGGGCATGATCCCGCACCACCAGCAGGCCATCGAGATGGCCGGACTCATCGACGGTCGCACCCACCGTCCAGAGCTGACCAAGCTCGCCAAGGAC
>WNFZ01005710.1_pt1 | contig 11374 bp, 7 predicted proteins | sample 5400081 | NCBI WGS metagenome assembly WNFZ01 (sample SAMN13153365, study PRJNA577476) | soil metagenome | isolation source: 80 cm soil or saprolite under grassland replicate 1 | place: USA:California | collected 2016-06-15
TCACCTGGGACGAAGGCGTCAACCCGACCCTTTCCGGACCCATCGGCATGCTGGTGATTTCGCCGCTGGCCAGGGGCGGCGGCTATGCCAGCACCAATCGTTACACCCACGCCTCGACCTTGCGAACGATGCAGGAAATCTTCGGCGTGCGGCCCTTCCTCGCTGACGCCGCAGCCGCCCTGAGTCTGAGTGATTTGTTCCGCGACGATCTCCCGGATCCACCGCTTCGATTGATGACGGCGAACCTGCGGACCAACGGCCGATTCCAATTCACGCTCGCGGGATTGACGCCCGGAAAGACCAATCTGGTCCAGGCCTCGACGGATTTTTCGAACTGGGTCTCGCTCAGCACGAATGCGGCGGCGAGCAACACGATCGACTTCGTGGATTCGGACGCCGGCAATTTCAGCGGGCGCTTTTTCCGGTGCCTGGAACTGCCCTGAAGGACCTCTATTTCAGTTCGGCGGCGAGTTGTTCGCCCAGGGCAATCGCTTCCTTCAGTTCGCGTCTGGCTTCGCCGCGGCGAACCGTTGCGTCACGAAACGAGGCCGCGCGCAACCGGATTTGGTTGCCGACGACTTCGGCGTAAGCCGCGACCGGGCTTTGGCAACCGCCGCCCATCGCCCGCAGGAAAGCGCGTTCCGCCATCACGCACTGGCGCGTATTAAAGTGATTCAGCCGTTCGCAGATGACAGCGATGCGCTCATCATCCTCGCGGACTTCAATGCCCAGCGCGCCCTGCCCGACGCAAGGCAGCATGATTTCGGGCTCCAGAACCGTGGCCAGCATGCCGTCGGGAACCGCGTCTCCCAGCAAACGACCTTCGGGCGTCACGCTGAAGTTCAATCGCTCCAGTCCCGCCGCCGCCAGAACGATCGCGTCCAGTTCCGGTTGGTCGGCCAGTTTTTGCAGGCGGGTGACGATGTTGCCGCGAATTTCCACCACCCGCAAATCCGGCCGGTGCGCCAGCAACTGCGCTTTGCGTCGCGTGCTGCTGGTCGCCACCGTCACGCCGCCCGGCAGATCTTTGAGCGAAATCTTTGGCTCGAATCCGCGCCGCTGCGATTGGCCGGGCGCCCACTCGGCGACGGTGGCTTTCGCCGCTTCCGCGCGGAGATACCCGGCATCGCGACCGATGAGGACGTCGCGAACATCGGCTCGTTTGCCGACGGCGCCCAGTTTGAGACCGGCCGGCAACTCGGTGGGCAAATCCTTCAAGCTGTGGACGGCCAGGTCGGCCTGATGCTTCAAGAGGGCGACTTCGAGTTCCTTCGTGAAAAGGCCTTTCGGCAGGGACTCCGACGGCGTGACCAGGGAGGCTCTCTGCAACTTGTCACCCGTCGTCTTGATGATTTTGATTTCAAATTTCAGCTTCGAAAACGCCGCGCGGCACTGGTCGAAAACGAAGTTCGCCTGCGCCAGCGCCAGCGCGCTGCCGCGCGTCGCGATGCTAATGGGTTTTGAAGTTGAAGACATGGGCAAGTCCTCACTCGTGGCCAAAGGCCGGACGGGAACCGGACGCCACCTTCGAGGGCTGCGCGGTGCGCAACGGCGCCCTGGCCTTTTCGCGGATGATGGCTTCGCAACGGGCGATTTCCTCGCGACGCTGTTTGAGGCAGCCCTCGGCCATGGCCTGCAGATCGTCGATATTGTAGAGGTAAACGTTTTCCAGAAAATTCACTTCCGGCTCGATGTCACGCGGCACCGCGATGTCGATCAGCAACAAAGGCCGGTTTTTGCGCAGCTTCATCAGCGGCTCCAGTTTCACCCGGTCCAGAATGTAATGCGGCGCGGCAGTGCTGCTGACGACGATGTCGATCTTATCAAACTCTTTCGTCCACTGGTCGAAACGAACGGCGCACCCCCCCAGTTCCTTTGCCAGCGCCTCCGCCCGGTCATACGAGCGATTTGAAACCAGAATGCTCCGGGCCCCGCGGCTCAACAAAGCCCGCGCGGTTTTTTCGCTGGTGTCGCCCGCGCCGATCACCATCACGCGCCGATCCTGCAACGCGCTGAAGATTCTTTCCGCCAGGTCCACGGCGACCGAACCCACGGAGACGCTGCCGCGCTGGATGTTGGTCTCGGTGCGAACCTGTTTGGCGACATTGAACGCCCGCTGGAACGCCTTGTTCAGCCGGGCGCCGGTATGTTTGTGTTGCAACGCCAGTTCGTACGCCTTCTTGAGCTGCCCGAGGATTTCGGTTTCGCCCAGCACCATCGAATCGAGTCCGCAGGCAACCTTGAAAAGGTGCTCGATGCTGTGCGGCTCGGTCAGCGTGTAAATCTCGTCGTTCAACGGCCCGCGGTAATCACACGATTCGACCAGGAACCGTTGCAACGCCTCGAATGCCGGCTGGTCCGCAGCCGGCGTCGCCGCATAGATTTCCACCCGGTTGCACGTGGAAAGAATCACCGCCTCCTCGGCCACGCGATTCGATCGCAGCCGTTGCAGCGCCTCCGGAATCTTCGCCTCCGCAAAAACAAACCGTTCCCGCATCTCGACGGGTGCCGTGTGATGGCTCAGTCCGATAACGACAATGGGCATGGTCAGAAATGACGAATGACGTTTGACGAATGACGAATGCCATCCGGCCGCCGCCACTCGTTGGCCTCGCGCCTCGCGCCTCGCGCCTCGCGCCTCAAATGCGTCTGCATCGTTTCAGTGATGGATCGGCGACATCAGGTTGACTCCCCAAAAAGTCAGCAACACAAAAAGAAAACAGCCAACCGCGCCCCACGCAAATCGCCGACCGCCCTGGGCGAAGCGCCAATTCATGATCAGCAGGGTCAGATAAAGCAGCCAGACCAGAATGGACCAATGCACTTTGGGATCGTCGAGGTAGTTGATGCCTTCCGGGAGTTTGAGCCAGACCGCGCCGATTGCCAATCCGCCGGTGAGCAGGACAAACCCGCTTGCCATCAGCCGCCGGATCGCCAGTTCGAGCCGTTGAATGGGTGGCAGCACGGAAAAGATGGCGCGCATCTTGTGAAATTTCAGGTCGTGTTCCTGGGTCAAGTACATCAGTCCGGCCACCGAGCTGAGGCCGAACGCGCCGTAGGAGAGCAAAATCAAAGCCGCGTGCAAGCTGACCCAATCGTGTTTGATCTCGGGAGAGGATCCGTAAGAGTTATCCAGCCCCGGCATCAACGCGAAGACCCCGGCACACAACAATAAGGGCGCGGCAAATGCGCCGAGGAACCGGAACCGGGGCCACAAGCCCACGACCAGATAAGTTGCGACGATCGTCCAGAGCACAAAGGTGGTCGCCTCGTACAGGTTGTTGACCGGACAACGGTCGAAGGAAAAACCGCGTTGGAACATCGCGGCGGTGTGGAAGATCGCCGCCAGCAGCAACACGCCGTAATTCACACGATCATCCTGGCGAAATCCTTTGCGCCAGAGAAAGACCGAGTAAATCGCGCTCAGGCCGTAAACCACAACAGCCGCCAGAAAATAACTTCGCCCGGGCAAACCGTTCACCCGATCAGGTTAATCCAGTCGCGAACCGCCGCAAGCCGCAAAAGGACCAGGACCGCTTCGACCGCTTCGACCTTCTGCTTGCTGTCCGGCCAAGGAGATGCTATTCAAGTACGTGAGTTTCGCCAGGAACGGAAGGCGAAAGATGTGGCGGAGCGTTCGTCGTCATCCCACGCGCCCGCAGAAAGTCGAAGAAACCCGGCCCGGTGAGCACCGATACACCTGCCAACGCAGCCAAAAGAAAAATTCTCCTTGTTGATGACCATCCGCTGGTGCGGTTGGGCATTGGCCAACTGATTGACCGGCAACCCGACCTGATGGTGTGCGGTCAGGCGGACAACGCCAATGAAGCGCTCGACGGGGTGGGACGACTGAAGCCTGACGCTGTCGTGCTGGATTTGACGCTCAAGGAAAGCGACGGCCTGGAGGTGTTGAAAAACATCCGTGCGCAATACCCGACGGTGCCGGTGCTGGTTCTCAGCATTCACGCCGAATCGCTCTATGCGGAACTGGCCTTGCGCGCCGGCGCCCAGGGTTATGTCATGAAAAGCGAGCCGCTGGCGACGGTGCTGTCGGCCATCCGTCGGGTTCTCGACGGCGGCGTTTACATGAGCGAATCGATGACCAGCCGGATGCTGCAACAGCACGCCCGCGGCCCCGCTGTCGCACAAGCCTCGCCCCAGGATCAACTCAGCAATCGCGAACGGCAGGTGTTGAACCTGATCGGTCAGTGGCATACCACGCGCCAGATCGCCAGGAAATTGCACCTGAGCATCAAAACCGTCGAGCATTACCGCGAGACACTGAAGGCGAAACTCAATCTGGATTCCGCCTCCGCGCTCGTCCAGTACGCTGTGCAATTGACCCAGGGCCGCCCGCCCGGCCAACCCGGTGATGCGGAGCGGTCTCAGGACTGATGCCCTCTTGCGGCGACCGCACAACTCAAAGCATTTCGACATTCGGGCTTCGGATTTCTTTTGTCATTCATCATTCGACATTCAACGACCTCAATCGGATGGCTTGGCTTCGAGGACGACGACGACGAGCACGAGCACGAGGACGAACGGGTACATGGTCCGAGTACAAAATATGTTATAGCTATGACAAAAATTGTACCCATTTTCAATGAACCGTTATTGAAGTCCTTGCGAGTCAAGCGGCGGATTTTTGGCCGTTAGAGAGTGGTGCGAGCGCCGACAGAACTTGATTCGTGGCGGTGAGCAGGTCCTGTCGGGGCTTTCCAGCAGGTGATCCTGTCGAATCGAAATCTCATTGCGTTTGCATCGTATTAGCCTTTCCCAGCGTGCGCTTCAAATGTGGTTGAACGTTCCGGATGGTCGCTGTTCCCGAATCTTCCGGGGTTGACCATCGCGGGAGGGCTCTCACCTGACCCGTTCACGCGCTCTTCGTGTTCGACGCGACGCCCAACCGCGAACGCTGCCCCGAACGATTCCAACCACTTCCACAGGCGAATGGCTCGCACGGCTTTATCGGGGAAACCCCCATGCCGAACCAGGGACTTTCCCGCATAGCACGAAGTGGCCTTTTCCCTACCCCCGATGGTCAACCTTCTGCTGATACAAAATCATTCTCGCACGAGCAAATCCGCACCGTGCGATAGCGAATGAATGAACAATGGTCGATCAGAAACACGTCCGGCGGCCCCAATCACGGCGCTGCGTCCGGCGGGTCTCATGACTTTCATGTTTGAACACCTGATCGATCACACTCGGTGAACTCAGAACATCGCAACTTTGCCCGCTGCATAGACTCGCCCGATTTGATTGATCGCGCTGTTGTTCCTGAGCGTGCTGGTCGGAGCGAAACAGATTCTCCTCAACGCCCTGGACGCCGGTGCCAATCCCGCCTCCGTGTTGTCTGCGAGGGAAATTCACGGTCCGACCTGAAAAACAATTTGGGTCGCCGGCGAAAGGGTTGCTGCTTCCCGGGCGGGCCATGTGGCCAGGTCACTGGCCAATGGAGGGGTGCGGGTAGCAGAGGGAAAAACGTCGGCGACCCTCAGAATTCTGCCGAAGCCATCGACTCGACGACGGGAACCTTCCGCGCGTCGGGTTCATGGCCAACGCGCGCCGGGGCCAATGGGTCCCGGCGCCGGCTGATGGCAGCGTATTGATTTACCGGCGACGACCCGGACGCAACCAACTCGCTCGAATGAAGCCCGTCAGGTCTTCCGCCTTACTGGCGTCTGGCCGTTCGACACGTTAATCAACCGGACCTCATGCCGCGCTAATCACACGATGACCTCTCGTTCCAACGTCTGTCCACAATTTCGACTGTCCTCAAATGTGACTTGGCCCGCGCCTGGCTTGGAACGACGCCGTTATCAAGACTGCGATGTAGAATTTATGAACTCAGTAAGATCAATCAGAAACCCTGCGATGAAGACGCATTCCTAACTGGCGCACCTGCTTTTGTTCGCGTGCGCCTGCCTCTGTTCACAATTGCTCTCAGCGCGCACGCTGGCAGCGACCGTGACTACTGACAGGGAAGATTACCCTCCGTATTCAGTCGTGTGTTATCACATTGCAAACGGCAACCAGAACTTCTACAGCCTGCCTGTCTCCGCCGATGGCCAACTGACGCAACGCATCGCGCTCATCGATCAATTGCTCGCTGTCACCTCAAATCCCGCCGCCGTGGTCGCGTTGCAAGAAGCCCGTGCCACATTGACTGCGCTGGTGCCAAAAGAGTAGGCCTTGCGGTTTCGATCCCCGGCGGGCGGCAATGTTGGCCAATCCCGTCACTCACACTTCCACAAATTGACAGCCTTTGCCCGGCAGAGTCTTCTCGCCCGCGTCCTGGTGATTCCATCGTTGTCCCTTTATGTCGCCTTCCGAACGGAAAAACGACCCGATTTCTCCCGGTCTCGAGCCTTATTGCACGACCCATTGGAGCGTCGTGCTGCTGGCGGGAGAAGAAGCCTCGCCCCTGGCGACAGAAGCGCTGGAGAAGCTTTGCCAGATTTACCGGTATCCCCTTTACGCCTACCTGCGCCGCCTGAGTTACAGCCCGCACGACGCGCAGAACCTGACCCGGGACTTGTTCACGTATAGAATTCTGGCCAGCGGCAGCGAGGACAAGACGGTAAAGCTATGGGATTTCGGCAGCCGCAGGCAACTGGCCAATCTGAAATTCGACGACGCCGTACGGCTCGTGGCTTTTTCGCCGGACGGCAACAACCTGGCGGTGGTCACGGACAAAGGAACCCTGCGCCTGCTGAGGGCGGTGACTTTGGCTGAAGCCGACGAGGAAGACAGGACCTTTTACAGCGACGGCGCGAAATAAGGTCAGGCGCCCGAGCAAGAGAAAAACTGATTTTAGAAGGGCTGTAAGCCGAATTCTGTCTGCATCCCTTGCGGGACGGAGAGAACCATTTGTCTGAGCAGCCAGTACCCGGGACCTGTTCCGCTTGCGCGAAACATGGAGCGGGCCGCTCCGCGGTCCCCTATTTGGCCTTGCACCCGATGGGGTTTTCCGTGCCTCCGCGCTTGCGCTGGGAGCGGTGGGCTCTTACCCCACCTTTTCACCCTTACCGGCGTTTCTCGCGAAACGCAGGCGGTTTAAGTTTCTGCGGCACTATCCGTCGGCAGGCCTCGCGGCCCGGCCGCCCGCGTGTATCCCGGCAAGCCGGGTTACGCGGCATCGCGCCCTTTGGTGTTCGGACTTTCCTCCCCCGGCTCGCGCCGGAAGCGGTCCTCCGCCCTTCCAAAATCGGCGACAAGATAACGGAAATGAGCAGGGTTTACAAGCGGTGGATTCGCGGGCGCGAAATGTGACGCGAGCATGCTCACGGAATACGGTTCACGGATCGCAGATCCTACTCCGCCACGGCCAGGCTCATTTCCCGCGTGTAGTAGAGGATGCGCCCGCAATTCGGGCAGGAAACAATGTCCTGATGGCCCTGGCAGGTGACAATCACCTGCACCGGCAGTTTCATGTGGCAGCCGCCGCAAACGCCATGGGCGACCCCCACCACCACATTTTCGCCTTTGCTCCTGCGCAGACGTTCGTAGCGCGGCAGGACGTCTTGCTGCACGGCCGCCGCCAGTTGGTCGCGGTCGGCTTCCAGCGCGGCCAGTTCCTTTTTCAGATTCTCCTCGCGCACCGCCAGGTCGGCGAGTTGTTTATCGGCCATTCTCTTGGCTTCGTCCGACACCCGCGTCGCCGTGGCCAGCTCCTTCTGGGTCGTTTCCGCCTTTTCCATCAACTCCAACTGCTGGTCTTCCAATTTGAAAATGGCTTCCCGGGCCGTCTGGATTTCATGGGCCAGCGCGCGGTATTCGTCGTTTTTCTTGGTCTGAAATTGTTGGAGGGAATACCGCTCGATCGCCTGTTTCTTTGACTCGACTTCGAGTTCGAGCTTCTTCCGGTCGCTTTCGATCTGTTTGATCCGTTGCCTCGATGCCTCGAGAGCCGCCTGGGAGGCCGCCGTCTTCGCCTGAAGCGCGTGGCGCTCCGGCCCGATATTGGCCAATTCATTCCGCAGCCGCGAAATCTTGCGGTCGCGGTCCTGCAGGGTCAGCATTTTTTCGATGGCTTCCAGCATCTGGACAGCGAGCAGCTTATCGGGCAGGTTGAGTCAAGTCAATCGTGTCAAAAGGCGGTGCCCGGATCAGCGATTTTTGAACGTTTCGCCGGACAAATGCTCAAAATCGTTGAACGTCGCGCCGTGGAAATTACAAAAGAATGAACGTTATCAAAGCTCGTGCGGGTCTTCTTGCCTTCCTGGGAACCGTGGCGCTCTGGCCCCTGCCCCTGCCCGCGAAGGAACCTTCTTCAGCCCTGGAGCTGGCGCGGCAACTTAACCAGGCCTTCATCGAGGTGGCGGACAAAGTCTCACCAGCGGTGGTGGTCATCCGCGTCGCCCACAGGCCCGATTACAACGGCCCGGACGATAACGACAATCCGTTCTTCGACCTCCTGCCGCGTGAATTCCGGCGGCGCTACGAGGAACGCCGCCAGCGCACCCCCCACCACAGTCGCGAGCCCATTTTCGATTCCGAAGCCTCGGGCATTGTTATTCGCGAAGACGGCTACATCCTCACGAACCGGCACGTCGTCGAAGACGCGGACAAAATCAAAGTGCGGTTCAAGGACGGGAAGGAATACAACGCCGAGGTGCGCGGCCAGGACGCGCAGTCGGACCTGGCGGTGATTAAGATCGATGGGAAAGGCCTGACCGTCGCCCGCCTGGCGGATTCCTCGAAAACGCGGGTCGGCGAATTTGCCATTGCGATCGGCGCCCCGTTCGAGCTGGATTACAGCGTGACGTTCGGTCATGTCAGCGCCAAGGGCCGCCACATTATCTTCGGCGAGGAGGGCGCGGCGATGGACCAGGATTTCATCCAGACGGACGCGAGCATCAATCCCGGTAACAGCGGCGGTCCCCTGGTGAACATTGACGGCGAGGTGATCGGCGTCAACTCGATGATCCGCGGCCTGCGCACGGGCATCGGCTTCGCCATTCCCAGCAGCCTGGCAAAGGAAATATCCGATAAGCTGATCGTCGAAGGCAAGGTCACGCGCGCGTGGCTCGGCGTGGGCATTCGTGACTTGTCCGATTACGCTGAATTCAAAGACACGATCGGTGGCGTCGAGGAGGGAGTCGTCGTCAGCCGGATTCTGCGTGACGGTCCCGCATCCAGATCCGATCTCAAAGCGTCCGACGTCATCACCGCCGTCGATGGGAAACGGGTCTCGACGGCGCAGGAATTGAAAAATGAATTTCGCGACAAGAAAATCGGCAGCATGGTGACCCTCGCCGTGGCCCGGCCTGAAGGCGCCAACCGGGTTAAGAACCTGAAAATCAAAGTCAAAGCCGAAGAATGGCCGGATGAAAGCCTGACCGTCGTCGCCGCCCGCAGGGAGACGAGCGAAGGCCAGACGGCCAACCTGGGCGTCACGGTCAAGACGTTGACCCGCGAGCTAGCCAAACGATACGGAGCGGCGGAGGTAACCGACGGCGTCATTGTCACTGAAGTCGAAGCAGACAGTCCGGCCGCACGCAGCGAAATCAAATCCGGCGATGTGATCACCGAAGTGAATCACCAGAGGGTCACCAGTCCCAAACAGTTCCGCGATGCGATCAGGAATGCCGATGCCAGGAAAGGCGTGACCCTCAACCTGATCAGCGACGGCACGCGCCGGTTCGAGGTTCTCAAGGATAGTGGCGATTAGCCTCCCCGCCATCCAAGAGAGTGCGCCAGCGCCTGTTCGGGCTGGCGCATTTTCGTTTAGCGGGACCGCGACCCGACGTCAACGCTTTTGAGTTTCCCGCCTGGCCGTCCCAGACCGCATTTTCTTACCAAATCTGCCGATACAAGCTTTTGTTGCATATGCAACAAAAGGTTGTACATCGGTTCGGGAACTGCATGCCGTAGCGGTTTGAAGTTGCCGCTCAGAAATGCGGGTTAGCGGCGAGCGGCGCGCAGTTTGAGCCGCGCGAATTGCTCCATCAAGGCCGCCCGGTCGGCATCGCGGTAGCGCTCCGGCAGGTAGCGGCGGTCGGAACATGCCAGGACGGCGGCCAGTTCCTGCAAGGCGAGCAGATCCGGGTCAAGCGGGTCAATGAACGAGTTCACCGCTTCTTCCAAATCGGCCAGTTGCACGTCGTCGTCGCGTTTCGCCAGCACGGCGCGCTCTCTGGCGCGGGTCAGGATCGCCTCCACATCGCTGCCGGTCAGCGGACGATCGCCCAGGTGCTCCCGGATGTAAGCCTTGATTTCGTCGGCGAGCGCGATCTTCTTGACGCCGGCCACGGTGGTGAAGAGGTCGAGGACATCGTCGGGCCCCAGCGCGGGAAAGAGGGGCACGCAGAGACCGAAGCGGCCCTGACGCTTCATGTCAATGGCCAGCAGGTCCGGTCTTGAGGTCATCGCAACCCAAAGTTCCCGGCCGCGCAGGCTCGAATCGCCGATGTGAGCGGCGAACGCGGCGAAAATCCGGCCGGAGACGCCGCTGTCACCGGACTCCATATCGCGCGTGCCGAACACGGCGTCGGCTTCGTCCACCACCACAATCACCGGCCCCAGGGCGCGGATCGTCATCAGTATTCGCATCTGCTGCAGTTCGGTGTCGCCGACCCATTTCGAGCGGAATTCGCCAATCTCCATCACCGGCAGGCCACATTCGCTGGAGAAGCAGTCCACCAGGAACGATTTGCCCACCCCGACCCGGCCCGGCATCAGGACGCCCCGCTCCAGCACGTCGCTCTTATTGTTTTTGATGAGCCACGCCAAATCGCGCAATTTGGCTTTGGCCGCGGTGTGCGTGGCGACGCATTCGAGTGTGACGCCCGCTTTCGGGTCTTTGAAACGCACCAGGCCCTGGCAGTACTCCTCGATCAGCCGTTTCTTGCTCGCGGCGACATGATCGTTGGTGATGCGCGCCCCGTTGCGCACGGCCTCGGCCAGCAGGTGCTGGGTGCGCAGGAGATTCAGGCCGGCTGTCCGCGCCGCGAGATCCGCAGCGGTGAAGTCGCTCCAATCGCTCAACGATTTTCCGGCCGCCATTTTCTCGGCCCAACCGGATTGGAGAAAGCGCAAGCGATCCTCGGTGTCGGGCAAGTCGATTTTCACCTGTGCCACGTTCGGGTTCTGCAACAGGTCGGCGCTCAGTTCCGCCGCCGACTCCGCCACCAGAATGACGCCCAGGTCCAGTTGGCGCATCTCCGGCGCGGCCGCCCATTTCAGAAGCGTGACCAGCGCCATCCGTTCTTCGAGACTCGCGCCGGCCTCTTCCTGCGCGGGGATGATTTTCTCCGGGAAATCTATGATGAGCGTGGCACTCGTCCGCCCGCGCCGGTCGTCGGCCAGGCGCAGGAAGAAACGGCGCAGCAGCGGCGCCAGTCGGATGAATTCGCGCGGCGGACCGGTC
>WNFZ01005712.1_pt1 | contig 11372 bp, 17 predicted proteins | sample 5400081 | NCBI WGS metagenome assembly WNFZ01 (sample SAMN13153365, study PRJNA577476) | soil metagenome | isolation source: 80 cm soil or saprolite under grassland replicate 1 | place: USA:California | collected 2016-06-15
GGGCGTTGCCGCGCCCTCGGGCCGGTCGATACGCTGGGGGTTCGCGCGAGCCAGGGAGGTCAGTCGTGGTCCAGGCCTACATCCTGATCCAGACCGAGGTGGGCAAGGCGGCCCAGGTGGCCAAGGAAGTCCGGGACATCGGGGGCGTCGCCGAGGCCGAGGACGTGACGGGGCCCTACGACGTGATCGTCCGCGCCGAGGCCAAGAACGTCGACGAGCTGGGCAAGCTCGTGGTGGCCAAGATCCAGTCGGTCGAGGGAATCACGCGCACGCTGACCTGCCCCGTCATCCACCTCTAGGCCCATCCCGAGGACCGGCGGCCCATCAGGGATCGAGGCCGGTCCCCTTCTTCCTCTCCCGCTCGTGGCGCTCCACCGCCAGCTCGAGGAGGCGGTCGATGAGCTCGGGATAGGACAGCCCCGAGGCCTCCCACAGCTTGGGATACATCGAGATCTGGGTGAATCCCGGGATGGTGTTGATCTCATTGATCAACACATCTCCGCTCGGCCGGAGGAAGAAGTCCACCCGGGCCATCCCGGCGCCGTCCACCGCCGCGAAGGCCGCCACCGCCAGCCGTTGTGTCTCCTCCATGATCTCCGGCGAGACCTGCGCCGGGATCACGAGCTCGGCTCCGTTCTCGTCCAGGTACTTCGCCTCGTAGCTGTAGAACTCGTGCCGGGGCACGATCTCACCGGCCACAGACGCCACCGGGTCGTCGTTCCCGAGCACGGCGACCTCGAGCTCCCGTCCACCCTCCACGGCCCGCTCCAGCAGGGCCTTGCGTCCGTATCGGAACGCGCGCTCCAGCGCGCCGCGAAGGTCCGCCCGGCCGCGCACCTTGGTCACGCCAACGGACGAGCCCAGCGAGGCCGGCTTGGCGAACAGCGGGTATCCAAGGTGCTGGGCGCCCGCCTCGACGGCCTCAGGGTCCTCCTCCCACTCACGTTCCTGCACCACCTCGTGCTCGACGACGGGGATCCCGGCTGCCCGGAACAGGATCTTCTGGATCGCCTTGTCCATGCCCACCGCCGACGCCAGCACGCCGGCACCCACGTAGGGCACGCCGGCCACCTCCAGGAACCCCTGGATCGAGCCGTCCTCTCCGTACGGACCGTGGATCACCGGGAACACCACATCGATGGGGGTCCGGGACCCGTCCTCGGCCACCAGGGTCTGAGACCCAGGGTCCTGGTCCAGAGCCACCTCCGGACCCGATGCGTCGGTCACGCGGGGCAGGTGGCCGGGCGGGCCGGCCGCCAGGGCGGCCGGCCCGCCCGCCACGAGCTGCCACCGCCCCTCCCGTGTGACCCCGATGGGGATGATCTCGTAGCGCCCCGGATCGAGGGCGTCCATCACCGACCGGGCCGAGACCACCGAGACCTCGTGCTCGGCGGATCGCCCTCCAAACAGGATGGCGATCCGCCTCCTCATGCCTTCTCCAAGGCCCGATCGAAATCCTCGATCAGGTCCTCCAGGTCCTCCAGGCCCACGCTCACCCGGACCAAACCGTCGGCGATACCCGCCGCCCGGCGGGCGGCGGGATCCATCTGTCGGTGGGTGGTGGACGCGGCGTGCCCCACGAGCGTGTGCGTTCCTCCCAAGCTCGTGGCGATCCACGCGAGTTCGAGTGCGTCGCAGAACCGCATCCCGGCTTCGACGCCGCCTTCGATCTCGAATGCCAGCATCCCCCCCAAGCCCCGGGGCAGGAGCCGCCGTGCCACCTCGTGGTGAGGATGCGAGGCCAGGCCCGGATAGTGCACCCGCCGCACCTTGGCGCGCCCTTCGAGGAACTCGGCGAGCGCCTGCGCGCTCCGAGAGTGCCGCTCCATCCGAAGCTCCAGCGTCATCAGGCCGCGAAGGGCGAGCCAGGCCTCGAAGGGCGCCATCGTGCCCCCGGTCTCGATGGCCATGTCACGAAGCTGCCGCATCCCGTCCTCGGTCGTCGCGACGACGCCGCCCGTGAGGTCGTGGTGGCCGCCGATGTACTTGGTGGCCGAGTGAAGCACGTGGTCGAACCCGAACCGCACCGGGTTGCACAGGTACGGGGAGGCGAACGTGTTGTCCACGGCCGCGGGTACCCCGTTCGCCCGACACACCGAGCCGAGAGCTTCGAGGTCCGCCACGGTCACGGTGGGGTTCGCGATCGTCTCCACGTAGAAGAGCACCGCATCGGGGAGCGCCGCCGCGACCGCGTCGGGATCGTGAGGGCTGACGAACGTCACCTCGATCCCGTAGCGCGGGAGCACCTTCGTGAACAGCGAGAAGCTGCCCCCGTAGAGCTCGTTGCTGGCGACGATCCGGTCGCCCGCCCGCGCGAGGGACGTGACGACGGTGTGAACCGCCGCCATGCCCGATGCGAACGAGAATCCCGACTCGGTTCCCTCCAGGTCGGCGACCACCCGTTCGAACGCGAGCAGTGTGGGATTGCCGTATCCCCTGGTGTAGGTGTAGCCGGGTCGGCGAAAGCTGATGGTCTCCGCGTAATCCTCCGACGTGTCGAACCGGAACGTGGAGGTCTGGAAGATCGGAACGCTCGGGGCCGCTTGGTCCATCGGAGGGGGCCGGATGTGGATGGCCCGCGTGGTGAACCCCGGCCTGCGCTCCTCGTTCATGCGGTCAAGCGTAGCCTCACGCCCATCGCTTGGGGTAGCGGGACCGGAGATCGTCCACCAGCACGGCGAGACGGCCCATGAGCTCGTCCGTGTGCCGTCGCACGAGCTCCGGGTCCTGCGCCGAGGCCTGGACCATGGCCGGGGGATCCACGGACTCCCCCGCCTTCATCCAGATGGGACGGCCGAAGGCGAAGCTCTTCCGGCCCCCCTTGCGCCACACGTACTGGCCACCCCACGTTGCCACGGGCAGGATCGGGACCCCGGTCCTGATCGACAGCCGGACCGCCCCGGTCTTGCCCCGCATCGGGGACAGATCGGGGTTCTCGGTCATGCTCGTGCCCTCGGGATAGATCACCACCACCTCGCCTCGGTCGAGGGCTCGCGCCGCTTCCTCGAGCGGCGTCTGGTCCCCGGTGCCTCGGCGAACGGGGATCTGCCCCGCACCTCGTAGCACCACGCGGAGGAACAGGTTGTCGAACAGTTCCGCCTTGGCCAGGAACCTCGGCCGCCGGCCGGCCTGCACCACGAAGTACGCGTGGGCCAGGGGATCGAGATAGGACAGATGGTTGCCGGCGATGATGATGGGCCCCTCGCGCGGCACCCGATCGACGCCTTCCATTCGCCAGTTGAACCACAGCTTCAGCGGGGGAAGCGCGACCGCCTTGGCCACGTGGTACCACGGTTCCAGCAGGCCCTCCTCTCGATGGCCGGATTGTATCCAGGGGGCCACGACCCATCCCCCGCGATAGCCTTGGACGATGCGCGTCATCGCCGTACCGGTGAAATCGCTCGCCGGGGCCAAGCGCCGGGTTGCCCCCGAGCTCACGCCGCTCGAGCGCGGGGCCCTGACCCTCGCCATGCTGGAGGATGTCCTCGATGCGGCCCAGGCGGTGACCGGGTGGCAGACGTGGGTCGTCTCCCCAGACGAGGTGGTGCAGGAGATTGCCGTCCGCCGCGGCGCGACATCGGTTCCGGAGGAGAAGCCCCCGCTCGCATCGGCCATCCGCCAGGTGGAGCGCCTTGCCATGGAGCGGGAGGTCGACGCGCTCGCCGTCCTCCCGGGCGACCTCCCGCTGATCACGACCGAGGCCCTGACGGCCGCGCTGCGGACCCTGGGGCCCGTGGTCCTGGCCCGCTCCCACGACGAGGTGGGGACCAACCTGCTGCTTCGTCGGCCGCCGAGAGCCATCCCGGCTCGGTTCGGCCCTCAGTCGTTCCGCCGGCACCTCGACCAGGCCGAGGCGCGTGGCCTCCCGGCGGCCGTGGTCGACCGTCGGGAGCTATCGTTCGACCTCGACCTGCCGTCGGATATCCTCACGCTGCTCGCGACGGGGAGGCGCGGCCGTGCCCGCCAGGTCTGCCTGGAGATGGATCTTCGCGAGCGGTTGACCGCGCAGGGCTAAGGGAGACGGCGTGGCGCAGGGGACGATCAGGGACTTCGACGATGACGAACGGACCGGGACCCTGTTGACCGATGACCGCACCGAGGTCCACATCGACCCAACCTCGGTGGAGGGAGCGGGGATCCGGTACCTGCGGATCGGGCAGCGGGTGAAGTTCGACCTGGTCGAGGAAAGTGGGCGGAAGGTGGCCAGGACCCTGCGGATCGTCACCTTCGACTAGACGACCGGGCCGCGGTCCGGCGGCGACGGCGGGCCACCATCTCCTTGAACTCTTTGCCGGGGATGAACCACGGGAGGTCCCTGGCGGGAACGACGATGGGGGTGGCCGGCTTGCGTGGGTTACGAGCCACGCGGCGGTTCCGGCGCTTGCGCTCGAACGTCCCGAAGCCCACGAGCGAGACGCGCTCGCCCTTGGACACCGTCTCCCGGATGACCCTGATCCCCGCATCGATCGTGCGGCCGATGTCCGCCTTGCTCGAGCCGGTCCGCTTGGCGATCTCCGCGATGAGGCCGTTCTTGTTCATGCCATCCGCCCTTCCCCAGGCCGATGATTGCAACGTAACGACTTTGGGGGTGGCTGGTCAATTCCGCTGACGCCGTGGCACCATTGCGCCATGAGACGGACGGCGATCGCCACGGCCATGGCGGCGATGGCGCTGGTGGCATGCTCCACTGGAAAGAACCGGGACTTCGCCGTGTACTACGACCCTGAAGGTCTGTTCAGCGCGAGCCTCCCGGCGGCCAACGACATCGCCGTCGCGCCGTCCCAACCGCCCTCGCAGGGACCCTCAGTCCTGACCGGGGTGGTCTCCACTCCTCCCGCTCCATCCCCGTCGCCCTCGAGCGCGTTCGGCGGTGGCCTGACCGACCTGGCCGCCCAGACGACGGGGCCGCAGGACCAGACGGTGTACGAGGCGCTGGCCGTCACGACAGGCACCTTTCAGGACCTTCCGCAGATGGCCCTGGCGTTTCTGACCGGTAATCCGGTCGTGGACGTGCAGATCGAGCAGGGGACGCGAGTCGGTGGGATCGCCGGCGAGCTGATCGTCGCCGACGTCGTGCGCGACGGCCAGAAGGTGGCCGGCGTCGCCGCCGCCTTCACCCTGGGCCAGCAGGGCGTGGGGTACATCGTCCTGGCGATCTTCCCTCCGGGGGACTGGGCGAGTGAGCGGTCGGACTTCCTCAAGGTCGTGGGGTCATTCCGTCCTGGTGTGCCGCCAGGCATGAAGGCATTCCCCCTCGCGGGCGGGACTGCTTGAAAGCGTCGGACGGCCCTGCGGTTTCGTTTGGTGGTCCTGATTGAATTGTGATGCCCGGCCTGGCGGGTACGTCGCATCACGCCCTTCAATGTGGTCCCGACCATTGGACACCAAACGCGCATCCTCTTGGCCGACGTCCGGCCGTCTTGTTACGAGTCGAGAGCACGCCTAAGCTGACGGCGTGAGCCAGTTCGCCGTGCCGCATCGGCGGGCCGTGGTTGGGGTCGCGCTCCTTCTGCTTGCCTGGGTGGCGGCGTCACGAACCAGTGAGCTGGTTCCTTCACCCGCTTCGTCGACGCCAGCGAGTCAACAGACCATCGAGTCGGTCGCGGAGCTCCTGGTCATCACGTCCGACAGGCCGGTGGTGTCCGCAGACGCGAAGCGCAGTGACGGCCCACGCTCTCCTTCCGCCGTGACGCCGGCTGATACGGGCATTGTGCCCATGCTCGCTCTACTCCGTGAGGTGCGCGGCCCCGGCTCATTAATCTCGACCGAACCCCTCGGCTTCAATATCGCCCCACGAGGTCCGCCCGGTTGATCACAGCGTAGGCGCGGACGGCTTCGACCCGTATCGCTGACCCAAAGTCAGATTCGTGAGATCGTGCTCGATCTCGTCCGCCGCTTCCAGTTCACCTGCGCTCAAAGCCGTGAGTTCGTCACGGCATCTGATACAGGGAGGAACAGACCATGACTACTGCGGACGTCGTCAGAGAGAGGGCGCTCTCGCTGGCGCGATCGGAGACTGATCATGAGGATGCAATTCGCGAGCTCCAGGCTTGTTGCGGCGGCCGACGCGTCTCTGCCGTGAAGGCTCGTCAGCAGGTCATCGCGTGGCTCGACAGCGCCTCCGACCAACAAGCGGCGATGCTGGCAATCCAATACCTGGACGATCTTCTCAATCGCATGCCTGTCTAGGACGGAAGAACTTCACGGGGCGGTGAGCTTGCAGGCAGGACGCTACCTGCGAACAATCGGTGATACGAGAAGGCGGATGACTCCGTCCAACGCGTGTATGCGGAAAATGATCCGGCGCTCGAGGTCCTCGAGGCTGACCGCCCGCGCACGGGCGATGACGTCGTAGGAGCCGGTGACCGCATCCGCCCCGGTAATGCCCGGCGTCGCTCTCGTCTCCTGGATCACACTGTCGGCCTTCCCGGGTTCAGCCTGTAGGAGGACGTAGGCTTCGAACGCATCGCCGGGCACCAGATCGTGCTCGTCTGCGCGCACCCCTCAGCCCTCCTCCTCGAATGCGTCCAGGCACCCCCGAAACGCCGGATCCTCTTGCTGGGTGCCATGAACGAAGGCGGCGTAGGCGCGCGCAACCGAGGCCGGATCTTCCGGCTCCCCCCCGTACGCCTCCGCAGTGCGGTCGGGACCCAGCACGCGGCAATCTGAGTACGCCAACTTGTAGCTCAACCTATCGAGCGGATCCGTGTAGTCGGATAGGTTTTGGTACCGAGGCTCAGTGGGCGTTAGTGAAGACGACGAGTGGGCAGACGTTGGAGATGCTGCACCAGTGGGCCGTTCGGCAACCGACGTTCGAGTAGGCGATCCTTCGATGCCTTGACACGCTGCAACGAGAAGAGACAGCAGTGCAGCAACGGCCAACGCGCGTCTTCTTCGGCTGCCATCGGCTTTCGCCGGTCTGTGGTGTTCCCCCCGCTCATGAACCATCGGCGCGTCTCTTTCTTCCTTCGCCTACGGAATCCCCCTGTCCACCTCGCTGCCCGAGGGCGCTCGGAGGCGCCTCTGGAACGGCCCGGGGTGGCGCCGCGGTCTGACCCGCCGCATCCGGGAAGAGTCCATTTGGCAGCCAACGGGCGAGCCTGTCCGAGCTGGACGCGAGCAGCGGAGACATGACCGCGAGGACGAAGACGTAGAGGGCCACGAAGGGACCGATGCGCGGGTCCAACCCCGCCGCGGCCGCGAACGTTGCCAGGATGAGCGAGAACTCCCCGCGGCCCAAGAGAGTGAGTCCAGCATTGGCGGCTTCGCGCTGGCCGAAGCGATGCATGCGGGCCGCGAAGATGCCGGCGGCGACGTTCAGCACGATTGAGAGCACAGCCGCCGCTGCGACCGGGCTCACCACGCGGGCCACATCACCGGGATCGATCGTGAGCCCAAAGGCGAAGAAAAAGACGGCGGCGAAGGCATCCCTGAGAGGGAGCACGAGGTGCTCGATGCGAGGAGCAGCCTTCGTCTCAGCGAGGATCAGGCCGACCATGAAAGCTCCGATGGCTACGGAGACCCCGATTTCCTCGGCCATCCCGGCGACGAGGACGGCGATGCCCACGAAGAGAACAGTCAACAGCTCGTCATCTTCGGACCCCACGAGGCGGCCGACCCAATGAGCGCCGAAACGCGCCAGCAGGAACAGGGCGGTGAGGAAGGCGAAGGCCCGCCCGAACAGGAGTAGGGCTTCGGCCGGCCCTCCGGCCTGGCCTAGGATGGGCTGGAGGAGTGCCAGGTAGAGGGCGAGAAACACATCCTCCACCACGATGACGCCCAGGATCATTGGGGTCTCGCGGTTGGCCAATCGCCTCAGCTCCACGAGGAGCTTGGTCACGATCGCGGTCGACGAGATCCCTACGGCACCGGCGATCACGAATGCCTCTGGGGTCCCCCACCCGAGGGTGAATCCGAGCGTCAGTCCACCCCCGACGTTGAGGAGGATGTAGAGACCTCCGGTGGCGAGAAGCCGAGGCCCACCATTGATCAGATCATCCAGTGAGAACTCGATCCCGAGGTGAAAGAGCAGCATGATGAGCCCGACTGCGGCGAAAACTTCCAGGTCGGCAGGGTTCTCCACGAGTACGAGCCCCGGCGTGTGGGGCCCGGTGATGATGCCAGCCGCCATGAAGAACGGGATGGTGGCAAGCCCACTCGCCTGCCGAGCCTGGCCAGCAGCCCCGCTGCCACGAAGGCGCCTCCGAGAGCGACGAGCGCGTTGGACATCTCCGTCACCCGGTCATCAGGTCGACGAATCTGGGGAGGTCCGCGTGGCGGCCCACCACTACAAGCCGGTCGCCCGCCTGCAGCACCTCGTCGGGGTGTGGGGCGGTCATGGTCTTCTTGCCCCGCACGATGGCGATCACGCTGAATCCGGTTTGGCGTCGGATCTGCAGTTCGGTGATCGATTTTCCGACGGCGGCGGCATCCTCCGGGAGCGTGACCCAGTCGACGACGAACTCACCGACGATGTCCTCAATCTCCTCGACCATTGCCGGTTTGAAGAAGGCGCCCCCGAGGATCACCCCGATCCGCCGCGCCTGGTCGTCGGTGAGCTCGACCGCGCAAGTGGGTTCGTCGGCGTGGCGGTCGATGACGTAGAGATCGCGTCGACCGGAGTGGTGGATGACCAGGACAATTCGCTGACCTTTGCCGGCAACGATCTCGTAGCGCCGTCCGATCCCAGGCATGTCAACCTCGCTGATGCTCATTCGGACGCATCTCCTTTCGGTCGTCTTGCGACGGCTCCAGGCCTCTGGTCATCGGCGCCTCCTTCGCTTGCCCGTGCGAGCGCGCTTCCGGGTGGCTCCCGATCCTTGGCCTCAAGCACGACCTGGGCGCCGCCGCTGAGGTCCAGCCCAAGCCGCACCGGGCGCAGCACGACGAAGGCAACGGCCGCTCCCAGGAAAGGGAGAACGACGAAGATTCGTCGCCCAAGGTGTTGGGCCATGGAGGAACCTCCAGCTCAATGGTGCGGCTTACCGCGCCGGTGCCTGGGTCTCAGATGAGCTGCAGGGGTGGGGCGCGAGACCCCGCGACGCGACTCCGTGCGGAGTACGTCGGCTGGCCACTCGCTCGCCTCAGCGGTAAGCGCCAGGAAAGCAGGCCAATGCCCAGGAGGCCTGAGGCGGCGAGCGCCGCCGAAATGGGCAATGGACGGGAGCGTTCGATTCCCCGCCGAAGCTCACTGACGGAGAGCCGGGACAGATTGCTGAGTAGTCCCTCGAGCTGTGGGAGATGAACAACCCCACCTTCGCCACCGTCGAGGGTCCGAATAGGTCTCAGCTCCGGGCGCCCCGCCAGGAGCGACGAAGTGCCCACAAGCAGCGCGACGACCGTGACCACGACGAAGAGGCGAGCGGCCCGAGGGTGGCGACCCATCGGGCTTGAGCTTACCGGCCCAGAGGCCCGCCGATCCAGGCTTGCGAGATACGGCATCCATCGCGTCCGGCCGGAGCCGAGCACCGACCTCCGCCTTGTGAGGGCAATTCAGATGAATTCCGGTGAAACAGTCGGCGCGTTTCTAGGCGAGCCCGCGCGTGGTCATCCCTACTTTGCCCATCGCTTCACCGAGCTGGCGCGGCACCCCCCCGGACCGACGGAGAATCGAGCGATCCATCGGCCACGTACTCGTGGAGCCGCCGGACAGACTCGGCGTAGCTGTCGATCGTCTGGGGCGCCTGTTCTCTGTTGCGAGGGTCCCCGGAACCCCGACAGCATCTCGACGAGCGCCGAGCTAGTGGTCGCCTCGCCCGTTAGACTGGCTGCCGTGATTCGGGCCATCGCTACCTCCTTCGGGTTAATTGGGCACCGTAGCGCCGCACTACCAGGAGGAAGCGCGAAAGCCCAGGTCACCTACTGGCCCGTGGGGTAACGGTAGCCCGACTGACTCTGGATCAGTTAGTCCTGGTTCGAATCCAGGCGGGCCAGCCAATCGGCTCGCGCACCGCCCCCCGCTCTCCTCCACCAACCACGCCGAGGTTCGTTTCCCACGAACCGGTGGGTATGGCGCAGACGAAGGAATAAGTAGAGGGACTGAAAGGAGACCCCGATGACCGAGCAGACCCCAGCACCGGTCGGCCCCGACTTCGCTCGTGGGCAGGAAGAGGACGAGGACGCGCCGGAAAAGCACCGCAAGCCCCGGTTCCCCCGAGGACAAGAGGCCGAAGTGCCCGACGAGCAGCACCGCCACGAGGGTGACTTCGCCGCCGGCCAGGAGGAGAAGCCGCATCACCCCGAGGCCGGGGACCACGGGCGCTTCAGCAAGGGACAGGACGACCGGTAGAGGACGGGCGTCCCTGCCAGGTCGCTAGCCTCGGCTCTCCCGCATCAGGCCCAGCACGGCCAGGGCCGTGACGCCCAGCCCTACGGGCAACAGGAGCAGGCCGTACACCAGGCTGGCCCCGATCGTGATCGACCCGAGGACCAGGACCACCGGCCAGGTGCTCGCCGCCGGGAACGTGCCGAGCTCCTGGCCGGCCGCGAGGTCCGGCGTAGCGTCCGGATCATCAGCAAGGGTTCGTGCGCGCACGGCTCTGTGGAGCACAAGGTAGCCGGCCACGATGAGCGGCATGAGCGAGAACGACCACAGCAGGAGCGTCCCGGCCGGTTCGAACGTAACGAACCAGTAGATCGTGCCCGAGATCGCCCCGAAGGCGAACAGCGCGAGCAGCATCCACGCGGCGGTCCTCACGGCGCGAGCTCCGGATGGCGCAGGTCGAACGCCGGACGTTCCGAACGGATCTGCGGGAGCGCGTCGAAGTTGTGCTCGGGCGGAGGCGAGGTCGTGACCCACTCGAGCGAGTTCCCGCCCCACGGGTCGCCCCCCGCCGGGATCCTTCGTCGGAGCGACACCGCCACGTCGGCGAGAAACACCACCACGCCGGCGAACATCACGGCGTAACCGATCGTGGAGACGAGATTCGGTGTGTCGAAGCCCATGTCCGCCGGGTAGCTCACGTATCGCCTGGGGAAGCCCCGAAGACCCAGGACGAACTGCGGCCAGAACGTGAGGTTGAATCCCACGAACAGGAGCACGGCCACCACCCGGCCCAGCCGCTCGCGGAGCATGGCTCCCGTCATCTTGGGGAACCAGAAGTAGATCCCGGCGAAGATGGCGAACACGGACCCGCCCATGATCGTGTAATGGAAATGCGCGACGACGAAGTACGAATCGTTCATGTGGAAGTCGATGGGGGCCGACGCGAGCATCACCCCGGTCACTCCACCGATCAGGAAGTTCAGCAGGAAGCCCAGGGCGAACAACATCGGCACCGTGAAGCTGATCTTCCCCTTCCACATCGTGCCGGTCCAGGCGAAGAACTTGACCCCGGTCGGCACGGCGATGAGCAGCGACATAGCCGAGAAGA
>WNFZ01005713.1_pt1 | contig 11369 bp, 10 predicted proteins | sample 5400081 | NCBI WGS metagenome assembly WNFZ01 (sample SAMN13153365, study PRJNA577476) | soil metagenome | isolation source: 80 cm soil or saprolite under grassland replicate 1 | place: USA:California | collected 2016-06-15
TTCACAATCTCATTGCGTTTCACAACGGGGTCGACTTATAATACCCGGCAAGGCAGGAATCAAGGGCGGCGTAGCTCTTGTATCGATTTTACGTCTGTAGGTTATGAAGGAGTGATGCTGAGTAAGCTACCGCGCCTAAAGGATGCTGTCGGCGAATCACCTGCCAGCGGCGCCGTGTGAGCCGTTGTCTGATAGATTCGGCTGCCGCTGTGCTACGATAGTAGCCCTACGCCAATCCTGGCAGCGCAGTTCCTTGAGCGAAGGGAGGCTCTCATGACGATGCATCCGCAAACGTGCTACCTGATCCCGGCCGAAACCGAGCGCGTGGCCCACGCCGCGTTCCCGACTGGCAGTCCGATCATGCGCATCCGCGACGAATTGGGCATGCTCTTTGCCGATACTGACTTCACCGCGCTCTTCCCACAGGTGGGGCAACTGGCTATCAGCCCCTCTCGCCTGATGCTCGTGACCATCTTCCAGTTCCTGGAGGGGCTTGGAGATCGTCAAGCGGCGGATGCGGTACGGCGCTGTATTGACTGGAAGTATGCGCTCGCCCTGGAGTTGACCGACCCCGGTTTTCACTTTTCGGTGTTGCAGGAATTTCGTGACCGCCTCGTGGCGGCCGACCAGGGCCGTGCCTTGCTGGATCACTTTCTGTCCACCTGTCGCGACCGCGGCTTTGTCAAAGCGCGCGGCCAGCAGCGAACCGATGCCACACACGTACTGGCGGCCATTCGCACCCTCAATCGCCTCGAATGTCTTGGCGAAACCTTGGCCCATACGCTCCATCAGTTGTTGTGGGATGCGCCAGCCTGGGCGCGTACCACGATCCCCGTAGCCTGGTGGGATCGCTACGGGCCGCGCTTCGACCAGTTTCGTCTGCCAAATACGGTCGCTGAGCGCGAAGCCTTGGCGCTGGCGCTCGGTGCGGATGGGCGGCAGCTGGTGACGTGGACCCAAGCGGACGCGGCGCCGCAGGAGGTGCGTCAGCATCCCGCGGTGCAGCTCTTGTGCCGGGTCTGGATCCAGCAGTTTTATGCCGAAGCGGAGCCGCTCCGTCTGCGCACGGCGCAGGATCTGCCCCCGGCGGCGCGCTTGATTGGCTCGCCCTATGACCCCGATGCCCGCCTCAGCACCAAGCGCGACACCACCTGGAATGGCTACAAAGTGCATCTGAGTGAGAGCTGTGATGCGGATGGACCGAATCTGATCACCGATGTGCAGACCACGCCGGCGACGACGGCGGATGTGGAGGTGACCAGCACGGTGCATGCCGCGCTGGCGGAGCGGGAGCTGCTGCCGGCAACCCATTTCGTCGATAGCGCCTATCCCGATGCCGAGATCCTGGTGCAGAGCCAGCTTCAGGGTGTCGATCTGGTCGGCCCGGTGCATCGCGATACCAGTTGGCAAGCCCAGGCTGGGCAGGGTTTTGACATGACCTGTTTCAGCATTGACTGGGGGGCAAAAGTCGCGTGCTGTCCGCGCGGTCAGCACAGTCGGGGGTGGACGTCGACCCACGACCAGGATGGGAAGGCGGTGATCCAGATCCAGTTTGATCGGGAGCAGTGTGGCGCCTGTGGTGACCGCGAGTCCTGTACCAAAGCAGCGCGGGGTCCGCGCATCCTGAAACTGCGGCCGCAGGCGCAGTACGAAGCCCTGCAGGCCGCCCGCGCCCGCCAGGAGACCGAGGCGTTCAAGCAATGCTACCGGCGGCGGGCCGGGATCGAAGGCACGATCAGCCAGGGGACACACGGCTTTGACCTGCGCTACGCCCGCTATCGGGGCCTGGCGAAAACAGCGTTGCAACATGTGTTCGTTGCCTTGGCGCTCAACCTGGCCCGGCTGATTGCCTGGTGGGACGAGCGACCGAAAGCGCAGACTCGACCGTCACGCTTTACGGCTGCGCTCAAGCATGCGGCTGAGATATCATTCGCTTTGACCTGAGCCCGCACTGAGCCGATTCGCCGACAGCATCCTTTAGCTGGCGGAGTTGTCACTGCTTGACAAAGGGACGGCGCGGGAGCATACTACCGGTAGGGCGCCTCCAACGCACACGCCGTCGTTACTGAGCTATTCCACCATCCGGGCGTTCTGCCCACCGATCGCGCCCCCGGGAGAGTATCATGCCCCCGCGTCACCGTCTGACAGTGGACGCTCCTCGACATCCGGCGGACGCGGCCCTGCTAGCCGCGCTGCGCGCGCCCGAGGCTGCCGCCTCGCTCCTCGATCAGCTTTACGGAACGTATCCGGGGATGGAACCGTGGCAGCTTACGATTGCCGCGGACGTAGCGGTGACTGGCCCGGGCGGCCGTGCCGCGGGCGTGCTGGACCTCGACATCGCCGGCGAGCGTGACTTTGCGTGCCGGCTCTGCGGCGAGGTGTTTGACGTGCCGGAGCGGGAGTATGACATCGCGAAGGACGTCTGCCGCGACCACTACGCGCTGCGGGTGTTGGAGGCGCGCTGGGACGCGTTCGACGTCGGGCTGCCGGACCCGACTGATTGGGGCTACGAGCCCGCTGTCCGCCAGCCAGACGAGCCGCGGCCGGAAAAGGCCGCCGCCGCCGCGCGCTACTGCGCGTGCATCGCCTGCCGCGCGATCCGCGCCGGGCGGTGTCCCTATCACGGCCCCCCATTCTGGGCGCTTGGCCGTAAGCGGCCGGAGTTTGATGTCCGTGTGGCGCTGCTGGTTTATGGGGAGCCGGAATCGAGCGATCGCATCGTCCGGCGCGCGAGGCAGCTCGCAGTGCTCGATCACCCGGCCGTGCGCCGACGGATGGATGCGCGACCGATTACCACCTGGGCGGTGCAGCTCTGGCCGGGCGTCTCGGACGCGGTGGCGGCCGCGCTGTGCGACGCCGGCATTGTCCCGCTTCGACTGACGTCCATCGAGCCGCTGCTTGTGGCGGACGGGAGCAGCGGCTGTGGTGTCAGCCGCTGAGGGAAAGGCTGTGCTGTGAATGGCGAGGTGCGGCGTGGAAACCTCGCCAGAGGATCATTTGGCGAGGTTTGTGTGGCACTGCTGGATATTGAGATGCCCGGCGGTGACGGCTTGAGCGCGGCGCTGGTGCTGCGCGAGCGCCTGCCGTCCTGCCAGGTGGTGATCCTGATCACCTTTGGGCGCAGCGGCTATCTCCGGCGGGCGATGGAGAGTGGCGCGGTTGGATTCCTGCTCAAGGAGGCGCCAGCCGCCGAATTGGCAGTCGCCATCCGCCGCGTGATGGCTGGCGAGCGAGTCGTCGATCCCGAGCTTGCCCTCGCGGCACTGAGCGAGGGCGACAATCCGCTGAGTGGCCGAGAGCGGGAGGTACTGGCGGCATCGCTGGACGGTGCCAGCATTGTCGCGATCGCCGCACGGCTACATCTGTCCGAGGGAACCGTCCGTAATCATCTTTCGACAGCGATTCAGAAGCTGAACGCGCACAATTGGATGGAAGCGGCGCGCTTGGCAGAGCAAAAGGGCTGGTTGTAGGGCACCATCTGGCGAAATGATGCCTTCGAGCGCCAACGACCCCATCCTTTGGCTCTGGTGATAGCGTCCGTGCCTCTACCCCCATCCGCACTATCATCGAGCCACAACAGGCGCTGGATTTCCCGCTCTTCGGGCCTCATCGTAGTATTGAGGAAAACCCTGCTTTATCGGCCGCCAGCCCGATCTCAGGTTGTATTGGCGTAGCAGATGCCGGATGCTCAAGCGAATGAGATGATGCGTGCTTCCGCTGTGGTGGATCTCCTCGAATTGACCCAGATGGTGCGGAGCAACGACGCGACATTGACCCACATCCGCTTGAGTACGCAGGTGGTAAAATGACTGTGCGGCACACCCGCACGATGGTGGCGAACGATGCACCCGGAATGAATCAGTCTGTGACGATACGCCTCAAATTGGCCTGGAGCGGGGTTGCGTTCCTCCTCCTTGCTCTGGCCGCCTGTGGCAGTGAACCGACCCCGCTCGCGAGCGACCCTCCCGGCGCATTGGTGCGACTCCAACGTAACGATGCGGCGATGGCGTTGCCGGGTGACTTCACCGTGTTTAGAAATGGCGGTCTCCAGCTCTACCTCGGCGATCGCGGCGCGCTGCGGAAGACCCTGGCGCCCGCAGATCTAGCCGGACTCCAGGCTGCGCTCGCTGACCCCGCACTGGACACTCTGGCTGATACTTACCCGGCCACGCTTCCCGTTAGCGCCGGGGATACGCTTACGATTTACGGCGCCGATCGCCGCATGGTCCGCTACGATCCAAGCTCACCTGACCTCCCTCCAGTGTTACAGCGTCTGATACGTGAGGTTATGGGTCTGCGGGGACGCTTTTAGGATCTGTCGTAGCCAGGATCATTCGCTCGTCTCTACGGCACAACGTCCTTAATCGCTTGCTCGACCCGCTCACGCGTCGGCACCCCAATGATGGTTGCTCGGACCGTGCCTGAGCGATCGATGACCACGATGGTGGGATGCCCGCGCACCTGATACCGTGCGGCCAGTTCCTGGCCTGCAGGGGAATTGAAATCCACCCGCATAAAGCGCAGGCGTGTTCCATAGGTCTGCTCAAGCCCATCCACGATGGGCGCGGTTTGCGCTCAGGGCACTCAGTTGTCAGTGTAGAAAAAGAGTAACCCTGGGCCGACAACTGGCGTCGTGGGCGCCGTGGGCTGGCTGCTTCCGCATCCGCTCAGCGCGACAGTCATAAGCCCGAACAGCGCTATCACACGGGCAACGAGGATTAATACGCGCATTTGCCCTCCTTGGAGATCTAGCTTATTTCACTTATCGTAAAGCCCCTCTTCAGCGTTGTAGGACACGCACCCACACTCATGAGCGTTTCACCCATCCTTCTCTGGGTGCCAAAGCCTGACGAGGGAGGGCGCGCAATTGATGTCGGCCCCTTCATGCGGCAGAGGATGCCGCCGCAACGAATCCCTTATTCAAGTATGGGTAGACCAGCCGGGTGAACGCAAAGCCTGCCACTATCCCGGAGATGAGCCGCGCCCACCAGTTGAACGAGCCAACGATATCGCCTGCGTAAAACGTGGGAGCAAAGGCGCGCCCCGTGATTACAGCTAACCACTCGTTCGTTTCACGCACGCCGAGGTGCAGCAGATCGTTGATGCCGTGGCTGCTGTCATCAAGCAAGAGCGGAAGGTAAGGCACGAGTAATCTCCAGCGCCACCGCTGCGGCTTCCAGCGTTTCCCGCCCAGGCCATAGAGCAGCCCGCCCACGAGGAGCGGAGTGAAAAGCGACACCATACGATCCGACCAGGCTACCTTCCACCCCAGCGTGGGTGTGCCGACAAAGGGCCGCAGGAGCAGCGGATCGCTTGTCGGATAGACCGCCAGTATATCGCGCAGCGGAACCATCGGACGGTCGCCGAAGAGAAAGTAGGATCGTTGGGGCAATTGGTGGCACTGTGGGCTATAGAAGAGATAGATCAGACTGGCTAGCTGAGGTTTGCCCAGATGCATCAAAACGGGAGCCAGCCAGGGCAGCAGAACCCACATACCGACCAGAAGGTTGAGCCAGGCCAGCCAATGCCGAGTGAGGAAGCGAAGTGCCGTATTAATCATGGCTTGCATACTGTGTGTGCGTCTGGTGAGCAACTCAGCCATCCATCTCGCTCCTTCCTACCCGTGAGCTGAACGAAAGATCCCTCGCTCTACACGCTTCTGCCTGATTGCATACGCTGGTATAACAGCTATCAGCAGCAGTGGCGTGTTCTTCGGGCCTCACCGGCACTTGAGTCGCCAGCGTGAACTGCTCCAGTCAGGTGTCAAGCCTAACCCCTCGCCTGTTGAGCGATGCCCCGATAGGTAAACGTGAGTGGCCTTGGCCCAGGTAAATATGTCGTTTGTAGCTCGCTCATCTCGAAGCCCGCCGAGGTGATCAGATCATCGATCTTACGATTTAAGTTGCAGCCGCCTGCAATCGGCTTCCAGATCGGATTGATCCGATTCTGCCAGGACTGCACGCTCGGATCCGGAGCAAGACCGTGTTCGACGAAGATGAGCTGGCCAGTCGGTTTGAGCACACGTTTGACTTGTAGCAGAGCTTTGGACACATCCGGGATCGAGCAGAGGGTCCAGGTAATGACGACCGTGTCGATACTCTGATCGTCCAGAGGTAGCGATTCTTCTGCGGACTGAGCAAGGAATTCAACCGCTACAGATGCGGCTCTGGCTCTTGTGCGCGCGATCTTTTGAAGCTCGAGCGAGGGATCGACGCCGTAGACGCGGGTAACTCTGTCCGAATAGAAAGGAAGATTGAGTCCAGACCCGATTCCCACCTCCAGAACCATACCGTGAGCACGAGGAATCACCTCGGCCCGAATGCGGCTCGTCTCCTTGTCCCGCATAGCGAAGTCGATCGCGTGAGGCAACACATGTTTGGCGTAAAAGCCCATCAATGCCTCCTTTCGTGGCCAGGCATGATCATCTGGAGTGACACGAGCGAGGCTATAATGCACATCTGCTCACCATCCCAGATGGAAGACGCTCGAAAGCCAGCTTTCAAGCGTCCAGGCGATTTTCCCGCCCACGCCGCCGGCCCACTGTCGCGTGAGCCAGGTGAGCTGCCCAGTTGCGAGCATCGCTCCAACGGCAATCAGCAGCACGCCGCTGATCAGGCTAGTCGTGTGCAGGTGTAGCGTCCATCCGCCGACCGCGACGCTGAAGCCGCGGCCGCGCAGGATGGTGCCGATGCGCGTACCCTGACCGACCCGGCCGAAGAACGTCGCCAGCAGCACCAGCGGCGTCGCAAGCCCCAACGCGTAGATGAAGGCCAGCGCAGCGCCCGCTAAGACCGACAGCCCGCTCGCCACCAGTGTTGTCAGGATCGCACCAAGAATCGGGCCGACGCAGGCCGTCCAGCCAAACGCGAAGGTCAGGCCGTACAGGTAGGTGCCGGCCAGGGTCGCGGCTGGCCGGTCGTGCAGCTGCATGCCGCTAAAGCCTCTGCCGAGCACACTCATGACGCCGAACCCGACGATCACGAGGCCGCCGACACGTGTGATCGTCTCGCGGTAGGGAAAGACGAGCGCACCCAAGGCGCTAAAGCTCGCGCCAAGCACGACCATCGTCGTCGCGAGGCCGAGAAAGAAGGCCAGCGACATCGCGATCACGCGGTGGCGCTGCGCGCCGAAGGTGAACGAGAAGTAGGCCGGCAGGATCGGCAGGCAGCAGGGCGAGAGCAGGCTGAGCGCGCCGGCAAGGTAGGCCGGCAGGGCCAGAATGACGAGCGTGTCGAAGCCGCCGCCGATGGTCGACTGCGGCGCCAGACCGGAACTCACCGGGACGATGAGACCCAGCACGAGCAGCGCAGCGAGTGCGCCAACCAGGGCGGCCAGCCAGCGCCGGGTGCTCCGGCCGCGAGTGGGTGCAGCGATGGTATCCATTGACCCTCAGCTTTCATTGCAGATAGCGTTTGGCCATGACCGTGGGCTAATCGAGCACCGCGGCCTGCTTGATCGCGTTGATGAACAAGATATCTTCGGCGTGGGTCCAAGCCAGCGCTGCCGGCGCCGTGAAGGACGTGTCGGTGCCGCTCCGCAGAATATCGACCTGGAAGGCATGCGTGACATCATCGAACCCGGCGCGGCGTAGCACCACCTCAATGTTCCAACGACCGCCCATCGACAGGAAGCTACCGCGGGTGCTGTAACGCTGCGTGCTCGAGGAACGCGCTTCGGTCTGGAGCGGGGCCATCGGATGTCCGAGCATACTGATGCGCAGCAGCACTTTCGATCGCGCCGCCTGCGCACCTGGTCGCCGGTCGGTGACATCCACCGCGATCTCATTGTCGCCGATCTGCGCTGGTGCGATTCGCAGCGTCAGGTCGACTGCCCCGACCGCCGCGGTCTGCGCGATTCCCTGGCGCTCGTGTTCCTCCCAGGCGGTGTTGCTCGGCGCCACGCTGGTCATCACTCCCACAGCCAGCAGCAGCAGCGCGCCAGCGACCAGTTCGCCCCGCACGCTCCGGCCAAACGCACGCGCCAGCCGGTTGCCGGACGTGCGCAGCCGCTGTGAGAGGACAAACAGATTCAGACCGCCCAACAGCAACAGCACGCCGAACAGCCCGAGCTTTATGAGCAGCGCCCGCCCATAGGTTGTTGCCGCGAGGAGATCCAGACCGTTGACGTGCAGCAGGTAGTTGTACACGCCGGTCAGCGTGAGGATGACGATGCAGCTCGCCGCCAGGCGCGAGAAGCGCGGGATGAGCATCGCAAGTGGGAATGCACCCGCAGTGTCGCGCTGTGCCGTGCGGAGCGCGATGGCCAGTGGGATCAATCCGCCCAGCCAGGCGACCATCGCCGCCAGGTGCAGCCAGTCGAGCGCCACGGCGAGCGCTGTACCTTCCGGCACTGCCGCGCCGTGCGAATTCAGGCTAATGGTCAACAACGCCGCGCCGCCGAGGAGGAGCGCTACCCACCAGGGCCAGGCCGTCCCCCGGCCAGCCGGCGGCAGGCGGAGCGCGATTGCGCCGATCAGCAGCGTCAGCGCAACGCGCGCCAGCCAGAGCATGCCCGAGCGTCCGCCCAGTAGTTGGAGCACTGGTGTGCCAACAGCCTGTGCGAACGGCACGCCGGCCGCCGTAGCCGCCTGCGCGACCAGGAACAGCAGGTTCGTGAACAAGAACAGCGCGCCGCCTGCAATCAGCAATCGCCGCAGCGTGTGCGTCATCGCCATGTCGGTCGCCTGGCAGTCCGCGCCAGCGCGCTGCGCAGCCCGCCACGCTGGGCGCCAGACTAACAGGGCGAACGGCAGCCCTCCCAGGGCAACGGCAGCCATCAGCGCATTCAGCCAGCGTGTCAGAGCGTCAAGTGGCGAGGGCGGTAATGTTGCCGGATCCGGTGCGCCAAGCGGTGGAATCAGCGCGGTAGTGGTGACTGCCACGCCGACGCCGAACGGCAGCGTGCCCTCCGTGACGTGCCCATCATCGGCCGAGCGCACCTTCCAGACCGCAGTGTAGCTGTCCTTCGGCAACGCTGTGAGCGCAAGGCGCAACACACGTGGCACCGCTGGATCGATCAGCCCCGGCCCGGCGTTGACGACCTGAGCTTTGCTGTCCAGCAGCCGGACGGCGCTGAAGCTGGGGTCCAGGCGCTCGCTGAATTCTATGACCAGTTCTTTCGGCGCGGTCGTCAGGAGCGCGCCGGCGGCTGGCTCGGAGCGGACCAGGGTCGCGTGCGCCTCGGCGGGCGCGATCAGCAGCAGCGCCAGCACGACCGCGAGCAGAAGTGATATTCCTCGTCGCACAACCACGATACATCTTTCCAGACGAAGCGGCAGCCAGATGACTGTCCATCTTCGCCATGCATATCAATCGTTTCGCTCGGCGCTGCGGTATCGAGCGATGTTGGGGCAGTGTATTCCTGGTATTGCCGTACGGTACCTTCATATCTGATCTACGCAGGCGGTTCGCCAGCTTGATCCGTCGCTCAAACGACATCAGGACACACCAGCATCATGTGCCCCTCTATGCAACCTTGACGAGCGTAGCCATGCCGCCATCCATGTGCATGGGCTTGTGGCAGTGGAACATCCAATCGCCCGGATTGAAGGCGACGATCTCCAGATCAACTGTTCCCATCATCGCCGGCACGTCCACGGTGTCTTTGATCAGCGGCGCTGGAAGCGTCTGGCCGCCGACACGCAGCACGCGGAACGATTGCCCGTGCAGATGGAACGGGTGCGTCTGCATGCTCATATTCGACAGCCGCACCGATATGAGCTGGTTGCGCTCGGCAACAAGCGGGTCGGTCTGGGGATAGACCTTGCCGTTGATTGTCCAGACATTCGGATCCCCACTCATCATCATGCCGCCGGATAGAGTGAGCTGGTACGTTGCGCCGTGGCCACTCGGTTGCGGCAGCCGGTCGACCCCCTGCCCCAGGCCATAGGACCACACGCGCAACCCCGGCGCGAGAGAGGGCAACTCGGCCTCGGGTGCAGATTCCGATCCCTCGTACACGATGAGCGTCTTCAAGCCGCCCTGGGTGTGGGGCCGGTTGAGCGCATAGAGCGGCCAGCGGCCAGGATGGTCGGCCACGAAGATCACATCGTAGCGCTCCGCCGGGACGATTGGCAGCGCGTCGACCTCTACCGCTTGCTGGAGTGGATTACCGTCAGTATGGGTGACCTGCAAGCGATGTCCCGCCAGGCTCAGCACGAACGTCTGCATATTGCTGGCGTTGATCAGGCGCAGCCGGACGCGCTCCCCTTGCCGAACTATGAGCGGCGCGGTGGCCGGGAACGCCTTACCGTTGATGGTAAAGGTATCGTAGGCCGGCCCGGCGTCATCCATCATGCCGCCCATCATGTTGCCGCCCATCATGCCATTGTCGGCCGGCGGCGGAGTGGGTGCGAGGGATCCGGTGACCCAGTCATCCAGCAGGAGAGTATACTCGCGATCCGCACCAGGATCTCCGGCCTGGGGTTCGATAATGAGCGGTGCCGACAGGCCCAGATCGAGTTGCCGCGCCGAGTCGGCGTGGGTGTGATACCAGCGCGTGCCGGCCGGCCGGGCGTCGAATTCGTAGGTGAAGGTCGCTCCGGGCTGGACTGCCCTCTGGCTGAGATCGGGGACACCATCCATCGCCGCCGGCACATCCACGCCGTGCCAGTGGATCGTGTTCGGTTCAGACAGACGATTGGTGAACAGTACACGCACGTGGTCGCCCTCGCGTACTCGAATAGGATGGCCTGGCACGCTGCCGTTGTAGGTCCAAGCGGTGATGCGCTTGCCGGGCGCGAGTTCCCAACTCGCTTCCTGTGCAGTCAGCGCGATCTCGACGGCCCTCCCACGCGCACTCGGCGTCGCCGCCGGTGGAGCGGTCTTGCTGGCGCATCCCGCGGCGGTTGCGAGAAAGGCGGTACCGGCGAGTTTGAGAAAGGCGCGCCGGGTCAGCAGATTGTTGCTGGTGTGTTGTGGAGCGCGCCAATGCTGTTTCTGCATAGTAGACTGCTTCATCTGTTTTCCCTGTGTGCCGGAGCGACGTGGAAGCGTTAGGCTATCGCAGGCTTGCCCGGTCATTTCAGGATTTCGCCCACGAAGGTGTCGAGCTGTTTGCCGTTCATCGCACCGATCTGGCGGTGGACGATCACGCCCTTCCGATCGATGAAGAAACTCATCGGCAACACGGGCAGACGATACGCATCACGCGCGACCGCGCCGGTGTCGTCGAGAAGCACCGGGAAGGGCATGTGGAACTCCTTGACGAACGCCTGGGCCTCCGGCAGCGAATCCTCAAATGTCATGTTGATCGCCAGCACCACAAGGCCATCTGCTTTGTGGGCTTCATACGCTCGCACGATCTCAGGCATCTCGGCGCGGCAGGGCTCGCACCAGCTGGCCCAGAAGTTGATCAGCACCGGCTGGCCC
>WNFZ01005717.1_pt1 | contig 11365 bp, 9 predicted proteins | sample 5400081 | NCBI WGS metagenome assembly WNFZ01 (sample SAMN13153365, study PRJNA577476) | soil metagenome | isolation source: 80 cm soil or saprolite under grassland replicate 1 | place: USA:California | collected 2016-06-15
ATACCAACAGCACCTGGGATTCGTTGGCATTGAATATTCCGATGTTTACTACGCTTGGGCTGTCCGGTGAACCCTTTGTCGGCAGCGACGTCGGCGGATTTATGGGTCGGGGCAATGGCGAACTGTTGGTGCGTGCTTATCAGGTAAGTTTCCTGGCGCCATTTTGCCGCAACCACAAAGTGATCGACGGCTACGATCAGGAGCCCTGGCGCTTCGGGAAATACTATGAAGACATCATTCGCAAATATCTAAAGCTGCGCTACCAGTTGCTGCCTTTTCTCTATACTACTCTCGAGGAGGCACATCAAACCGGCTCGCCACTATTTCGCCCACTGGTACTCAATTACCAGGACGATCCCAACACCTACAATCTCGACGACGAGTTCATGATTGGCAACGATTTGCTGGTGGCGCCTATCCTCAAGCCCGATGTCACCCGCCGCCTGGTTTATCTGCCAAGAGGTGTGTGGTACGACTATTGGACAAATAAGAAGTACGAAGGTGGAACTATGATCGCCGCAGATGCCCCTCTGGAAACGGTGCCAATGTTCGTGCGCGCCGGAGCGATTATCCCGACCGGTCCGGAATTGAGCTACGTAGGTGAAAAGCCCGTAGACCCGATCACTTTCAACATCTATCCCGACGACACGGGCGCAGCTTCGGTGATGTTGTATGAAGACGATGGCCTAAGTCCGGCGTACAAGCAGGATGGCTTTCGCCGCACGACGGTAAGTGTAAGGCGCGTTGGCCCTGGTTATGTTGCGACTACAAGCCCGCCTCAGGGTCGGTATCAACCCGGCAGTCGCCGGCTAAGTTTCATCGTCAAGTCAGCCGGCCGCACGCCGAGAGTCGTCACAATTGCCGATGACGGAAGCGCGCAGACGATTAAGATCAACTAGAAGAAGGCCTTCAGACCAAAGAACGCCATAAGAATCTTGCCAGGGATCTCTCCGCTGCGATCATCGCGATATTCTTCAGATCACGTTGATTGCCTCATGGTTTAACTACATAAATCGCGCAGCCGATGCATTGGGCGTGGGCAGAGACTAACTGTATTCAGGACTGCCCACCCTTGGTTGTTCCCGGGCCACTCGCAAAAAGGCACGCGCCGCGTGTGACAGGGTTGCGCTCTTGCGATAAACCAGATACAAGCGCCGCTCGAATCTCATTTCGCGCACCGTAAGCGCCGCGACCTGTCCGCGAGCTATTTCAGCCTGGGCCGTCAATCGCGGAACCAACGCTACGCCCATCCCGCCCTCAACAAACCTCTTGATTGCTTCAAGCGTCGGCATTTCCAACGAGATGTTCAACGGCGTTCGATACTTTTCGAAAGTTCGCACAACTTTTTCGCGGTACGGCGACGGAACGTTATGCGCAATAAACGATTCTGCGCCCAACTCGCGCACGGAAACGATCTTCTTCCCCGCCAGTGGATGATTGTTCGGAACGATCAGCGCCAGTTCATCTGTCAAAACGGCCACCGCGGTGATCGCGCGGTCGTTTGGCTTGAAGGAGACTATCCCTATCTCGGTTTCGCGCGCCAGAATTTCAGACGAAATGCGACTCGCCAAGCTTCGCTTCACCTCGACCTTGATGTGTGGATGACGCGCGCGAAACACCGGCAGGAGAGGCAACAGATACATCACCGTATATTCATTTGCGCTCAAGCTTAGCTTACCGCGATGGAGACCTTTCAATTCCTTGATCGCAGCGTGGGCACTATGCCGCAGGTTCAGCATCTGCTGCGCGTGACCAAAGAGCAGTCGGCCCGCGGCCGTCATCGTTCCGTCCTTCGACGAGCGATCGAAAAGCGGCTCGCCGATTTCAGTTTCCAGCCGGCGAATGGCCTGGCTGATCGCCGGCTGGGTACGGTGGAGTCTCTCCGCGGCGCGAGAAAAGCTTTTTTCCTGCGCGACCGCAATGAGTACCTCGAGCTGGTTTATGTCCATTAAAGAGCCTCCTGACATTAGAGCGGGGTCACCAGCGCCTAACGCGGTCGACTACCGTCGACAAGCGTCAGGTTATCGAAACAAAAGGCGTGGTTATGTTATCACGATTGATTATGTTGTCATAGAAATTATAACTTTGACTATTACCAAGTCCATCCCCTACCATTCAATCTTTTGCTGGAGGTTTGCAAGATGGCTAAAGAACGAATTGCGGTATTTGACACTACGCTGCGTGACGGCGAGCAGTCGCCCGGGTGTTCCATGAATCTGACGGAAAAGGTTCGCATGGCGCGGCAATTGGAAAGTCTCGGAGTCGATGTGATCGAGGCAGGGTTTCCCATTGCCTCAGAAGGCGATTTCGCGGCCGTGAGGGCCGTGGCGGGGGAATGCCGTAAGGTCACGGTCGCTGCCCTTTGCCGTACTTCGGAACAGGATGTCTTGAGCGCCGCCGCGGCGTTGGAACATGCGGCCCGCCCGCGCATTCATACCTTTGTCGCCACTTCTGATCTCCATCTCGAGTTCAAGCTGAAAAAGAGTCGCGCTGAGGTAATCGAAATGACCCGGCAGGCGGTGACTCTGGCGCGCGAATGTGCTGAGGAGGTGGAATTTTCCGCGGAGGACGCGACCAGAAGTGATGTCGATTACTTGTGTGAAGTGTTTGCGACTGCTATCGAGGCTGGCGCGACGATAATTAATGTTCCCGACACGGTCGGCTACACGATGCCGGCTGAGTTTTCTCGACTGGTAAACAAGATACGTGACCAGGTGGTCGGCGATCGCGACGTCACCATCAGCGTGCACTGCCACGATGATCTGGGATTGGCTGTGGCCAATAGTCTGGCCGCAGTTGAGGCGGGTGCTCGACAGGTTGAATGTACGATCAATGGCATTGGTGAGCGCGCCGGCAATGCGTCGTTGGAGGAGATCGCGATGGCCCTCAAAGTGCGGGCGGATCAGCTTCCCTTCGAGACCGCGATTCGGACGGAGGAGCTGTATCCAACCAGTCAATTGCTGTCGGCAATTATCAACTGTCCGGTGCAGCCAAACAAAGCGATCGTAGGGCGAAATGCTTTTGCTCACGAAGCCGGGATACATCAGCATGGTGTAATCAGCAATCCGCTCTGCTATGAAATCATGACGCCGGAATCGGTAGGAGTACCCACAAACAACCTGGTGTTGGGCAAGCACTCCGGACGGCACGCGTTGGCGCTGCGTTATGAAGACCTTGGCTATTCAATGGAACCTGGAGAATTGGATACGATTTACCGGCGCTTCACGTCTCTCGCCGACCGCAAAAAGCGCATCTATGATCAAGACCTAATCGCGTTACTCCAGGTTGGCTCAGGAGCAAGCGAACGTATCGCCTCTGAGGGCCCGACAGTAGCCCGCGGGTGGGCCTAGACCTCTAGCGGTATTTAAGCCAACCCGGCTCGGGTCTCCATTCAAACTATTTCCAGGCGCACAAATGGAATTGAAGATCACAGTGCTTGAAGATCAGACAAACTGGCTCGCCATTGCCGACCGCCACGTTGGATGTTTGCCTCCCAGGCGATGTGGTGCTACGTGGCGTCGGTGGCTTGCCTGAATTCGATTCGCGGGCGCCGTCAGAACGACCCGAAGCGGGACTGTTATTGCTCCCGCGGTCGCTTGGCGGTTTCGCGAATCTGCGCCCGGCAATCTCATGATGCAATTGCAGCAGCGTCTCCCCAGCGTCCTGAGATTGCCGGCGCATGGATATTCCAATAGTTCGTGAATTGGCGAAGGCTTCGACGACATTGGTCTAACTCTGCTTCATGAAGCAGATATCGTGGCTCGTGAATCCAGCCGGTCCCTCATCATCGGTTATAAACGAAACCGTCCGACCTTATCCGCAACCTGCTCGCCTTGCACCTTTATCCATTTTGACTACCTGATGGGAGTTGTTGAGGATTAAAGTCTTCTCCTCCAACAAATGACCAACTCTAGTAAGGAGTGAATGATGTCGGATACTCAGGGCCAGGCGAAACGGCTACTTTTGATCAGCAACTCAACGCTTCATGGCAGCGGTTATCTGGATCATGCGGAGGCGGAAATTCGGGACATTCTTGGTTCGAGCAAACGTGTGCTCTTCGTGCCTTTCGCTCTCTTCGATCGCGACGCGTACGCGACGCAGGCACGAAAGCGTTTCAACTTGATGGGTTATGAGCTCGACTCAATTCATGGGGCCGCAGATGCAAAAAATGCGGTCTACGAAGCGGAAGTGATCTTCGTCGTCGGCGGAAACACGTTCAGACTGCTGAGCAATCTCTATCAAGCTGACCTGTTGCTGCCGATACGCAGGCGAGTTGAAGAAGGAATGATTTACCTTGGCTCAAGCGCCGGCTCGGTTGTAGCTGGGCCCACAATCAAGACGACTAACGACATGCCAATCGTGCAACCCCCGTCCTTCGGCGCTCTTGGACTAATACGTTTCCAGATCAACGCACACTATCTCGATCCCGATCCAAAGTCGACTCACATGGGCGAGACGCGAGAGGAGCGAATCAATCAATTCCTGGAAGAGAACGAAACAGCGGTGGTGGGTCTACGCGAAGGATGCATGATTCGCGTCGAGCAAGGGGTTCACGTGTTGCAGGGTAAGAGTAATGCTCGCATCTTCCGTCGCGGTGTCGAGCCGGTCGAAGTCCAACCTGGATCTGCCATCGACGACCTGATCACTTAAACGACTCAAATCAAGTTCCGGCCTACTTTGGAAAGGGCCACTTGAACCCAAGCGTGTTGGCCTGAGAGTTGGGCTTGGCGCAACGGACCCGGTCGCAAGAAAGTCTTGTCAGAGAGCAGGCCGAGCAAGCGCCACGATGGTCTTTATTAATTCGTTCCAGTTCACCGGCTTTGCTAGCTGCGTTTGATAGCCGGCTCCCAGGGCGCGTCTACTCTCCTCTTCGCCCGCATATCCGGTTATTGCAATTGCCGGCAATTGACCGCATTCTTCCGGCGCTCGGGATCTCAGTTTCCTGATTAAGTCGTAGCCGTCTTCTTCGGGCATTCCCAGATCTGACACGAGCACTTGCGGTTTCCATCCATTGGCATTCAAGACCTGCACAGCTTCTCGCACTGAGCTAACTGAAACCACTTCTGCTCCGCGCGCGCGAAGCACCATCTCGAGCATTTCTCGCGAATCGGCATCGTCCTCAACTGTCAATATGCGCAAACCGACCAACTCAGGATTGCCATTGGGCGAGGTCTGGCCGCCCTGTCGTAACCATATTTCGTTGCCGACTCCAACACAAGGAAGCGTCAAGGTGAATGTCGTACCCTTGCCCTCTCCATCGCTATGCGCCTTAACAACGCCGCCATGCAGCTCTGCCAGGCGATGTACGATTGCAAGACCAAGTCCAAGACCGTCATGTCGTCTTGTCTTTGAACTATCGGCTTGCCGGAAGGGATCAAACATTTGGGGCAGGAATTCTGGCCGGATGCCTTCACCGGTATCGCTCACAACAATCTCATTGTGTGACGGGCTGCCAGTCAGGAGAACGCTAATTTGCCCAGCTGGGGGCGTAAATTTCACTGCGTTTGAAAGTATGTTCCAAACCATTTGCTGCAGGCGATCAGGATCGCCAGACACTGGACTTGTGTTTGGATCAATTGAGGCGAAGATTTCGATCTTCTTCGCATTAGCGGCGGGCCGCATCGAGTCAATTGCAGCCTTGATAACCTGATCGAGCTGAACCGGCCGGAGTTCGAGGCGAAGATTTCCTGAGACGATACGAGAGACATCGAGGAGATCTTCAATCAACTGCGCCTGCGCCCTGGCGTTGCGATCTATGATCTCAATCGCGCGGGTTGACACGCCTTCGTCAAGCTCACCGCCACGAAGCAGACTGGTCCAACCGACTACAGCATTCAACGGGGTGCGGAGTTCGTGTGAGACAACCGCGAGAAACTCATCCTTGGCTCGGTTGGCTGCTTCCGCTTCGGCGCGTGCGGCATGCTCGCGGCTTAACAGTTGTTCGCGTTCTTCTTCGGCCCGTTTACGTACGATGAATTGTCCAATCTGATTTCCGACGCTCCCAAACGTCGCCAGCAAAGCATCGTCTGGCTTGCGAATCTCCGAACTGAAAAATTCCATTACGCCGAGAAAGGTTTCACCAAACAAAATGGGAAATGCGAAGCCCGAGTGGAGTCCCTCCGCAGCCGCAAAGGGGCCACGGGGGAACTTGTCTTCCTTCGTTACATCGGGAATCCAAACAGGTTTCCGCCTGGCCCAGACACGACCTGGCAAACCATCGCCGCAGGCAAAGGTTAGCGCATCGGTCACCGATCTAAACTTTTGTACTTTCGCTGAGGAAGCGGGCCAGAGGTTTAGGCATCGCAGTACGCCCAATCGCTCGTCAGGCGTCCACATCGCGCCCACTTCCCAGTTGAGCGACTCGCCGATTGTCTTCAGAATACGCAGCGTCGCGTCGCCGAGGGCGGGTGATTCGGCAAGGATTCGCGTGACGGCGAGGTTTGCGGCCAGGCGGCGTTCACTTTCATGCAGTGTCGCCGTCACCAATCGCCGCTCTTCAACTGTAGCCGCGAGAAACATGAACATAACAGCGTTGGAGCCGAGGAACACTTGCAAGAGCAATAACGAATCGTTAGGCGTTCTGCCGACGAAAGGACCCACACCATGAGCGGTGCCCGATATCGCAAACAACGAGACTACGATTGTCGCCAAAGTTACTCCGCGCTGGCCCAGACGAAATGCGGCCCACAGGAAGAAGGGCACCATGAGCCGAGCAAGCGGGTAAAACTTAAGGGGAATTGGCGCTGGTCCACCGAAGGTTGCCGTTGACGAAACGGCCAACAACGTTAGCAAAAGCGCCGCTTCAACATAACGTTTGGTTGGCCACGGGCGAGGTTTAGTGCCCCAGGTCAACAGCAGCGGAGCCAGGACCAAGGCTCCCACAGTATCGCCGAGCCACCAGGTCAACCAGAGAGAGCTGAAGTCTTGCCAGCTTGCTGCGTGGCCCAGGCACAAACTAAAAGTTCCTATGCTCGCGCTCACCATCGTGCAGAGAAGCGCAGCCAACGAAAACTTGAAGACATCTCTGGCCCGATCAAAGGTCTTATGAAAGTCCAGGAAGCGAAGTAATAGTCCGGCGGACAGCGCTTCCAGGGTGTTGCCGACGGCAATGCCCACCGCCGTCGCGACCGACACCGGTGTAAACAAGTTCGCGAGCAATGCTCCCAAAAGAATTGCGGGCCAGATCCGATAGCCCAATAATAAAACGGCAGCTATCGCGACGCCCGTAGGCGGCCAAACTGGCGATACGTTGGCGTGGATGAAAGCCAGCGAAAGCCCAAGCTTCGCGGCGCCAAAATAGGCAGCCGTAACAACGGCCAGCCTTAGAGAGTGAATTAAGTAACTGGAATTATTTGACGTGCCGAGAAAAAAGATAGACCGGTGGTTGAGTAGGCTTGTTTCGTTACCACCAAGTTTGCCGATCGAACTCACGGCACACCCCCGAGGACGGAAGAGTCACTGTTTTGATTGAGAGGTGGATCCAAGACGCCTGGGATTCCTCGGTCCCCGGTGTTTTGGTTTAAGGCAGCTAGCGCTTATATACACCTTATGCGCGTTACCAGCAATGATTGTACGTTCGATATGGGCACGCAAAACTTGAAGCCTGGCGGCCTGCGCGATACTACTAAGCCGCCAGCGTGAGAGTTTTTTTGGCAGTCTCCAGCCGCTTTGCCTCGACGCGGCTGCGTTGCTCCTCGGCGCGCTGCGTCAAACGTTCATAATCCGCCAGCTGCAATGCAGGAGCATCTTTAGCGACGGCCGACAAAGCCAGCCACAAGGACCTTTTCCCTTCGATCCCAAGAGATAAAACTTCGAGGGATTCGAACAGGCGAAGATCGCCGCCTGTAGGGTCGTCCAGACGTAGCTTAATTTCTGTAAACTTTTCTGTGAGCCAGGCAGACGCCTTTCGTGAAAAGCTCTCGGCGATATTCAGGCGGCCCATAATAGTCTGCAGCTCCTGACGATCAGCCGCGATATCGACTCGCAACCTGGAGAAGAACTCGGCTAGTGGAGTGCCGGCGTGTGCGGCTTCCAGTTGTTCCAGCAGTTCAACGGCGACGACAGAACCCGCGAGATGATCATTTAAATAGGTTGCGATGTGCTCGTTCGCCAAGATCTTACCCGACCCCCTGTATAGTCACTTTTTCGTGATGCGCTCAATTAATTGTGAACTTAATATCGTTACTGCTTTCCGCCAGCTTTCGATCGTCGCTGTTGTAGGCGTTAACTTGCCAACGGTAGGTACCTTTCTCCAGCGGCTTATCGATAGCGAAAGACGTCCCTTCAAGTCGCTCATTGACGTAGGGAGAGGTGACACTCATCTCTTCAGGGTAAAGGCTAAATTTGTAATAAGCCGCATCCGGATAAGGCTCCCACTTCAATTCCAGATTTTGCGCACTTACTTTAGCGCCTGCTTTGGGATTGAGCAGTTTCAAATCTCCCTTGAAAAGATTGGTCGGCGAAGCGAACAAAGTTTTATCCGGAGCGATCTCGTATTTGTTTGAACTGATACCGGCAATCCCCGTAGTTGCGAAGATAAAGGACTCGGTATCAAACACCCGCGCCAGTAGACCTTCATATACTTTTGGTTCCACGTCAGTAATTACATATTCGCCATCCTTGTCCGTCCTGGCTGTGTAGGTTTTCCCGCTACAGCCGCCGAAATATTGGTTGAATGTTTCGCATAGCTTGACCTCGATATTCTCGACGGGTTTGCTGTTGTAGAAAACTTTTCCCTGTACGTTGCCTTTTCCCGGCGCCGGTTTGACTTTCTCAATCCCCGTTTCAGTATTTCCGGAGTGAGCGGCAGAATCATTTGTAGATCCGTTTGTCGATTGGGAGTTTTTGTTACCAACCTTGCAATTCGTCAACGAGATTGCTGCCACTACGAAGAAGAAACCAATCAACCATTTAGTAGACATCATGCAATAAGCCTTTCCTTGTCTCGCCTTACTGAGTCAATTTTTCAAGATGATGCCGGAAGTAATCGCGCCAACTGTCGGATAGGGCTTCGAGCTTTACAACCCGCCGCAACATTTCCACATCGTTTTTCTCAAATGCATACAGCCGAGTGATTTCAGCTACTGCAACATTGTTCGCATCTTTGCTAAGTAGTTCCATGGAATCTCCGGCTTTAACCCAGCCCTCTTTTAACACAGCAAAGTAAAATCCGGTGCGGCGACTCGCCAAAAACTTCTTGAGAATATCCGCGCGTCCGAATTTGATGCCCAGCTTGTAGCAGGGCATTCGCGGTTCAGTGACCATTAACTCTGCTTCGCCAACGCGAAAGCGATCCCCAACGTTAACGGTTTCTTCCGCCAATCCTTCTGTGGTGAAGTTTTCTCCAAACATACCATAAGGCAACTGCATCTCAGGAAGTTCTGCCTTCCAATACTGATAGTGCTCGGCAGGATACACATATACGGCTTTGCTTACGCCGCCATGTACCGACAAATCCGCCTGTCGATCACCATCGAGATTGAGCGTTCGGAGCATGACCGGACCATCAACCGGTTCTTTGAAGATGCCGGTCATAATACTTTTGTGATTCCAATTTACCTTGCGTGGCAACGCAACATTTACAGAAATCAGTTTCATCGCAGTCACTGGTCAGTTTCCTCTGCACACATCAGTCTCTGCCTCCAGTTGGTGATCGCTGCCCGGGCTGAGACAGATACTCGGCATCCGATTGGCTCTCGTGTGGAGTCTCTCGTTTATGTTCATTCCGTTTCATCACTACAACTTCAAGACAAGAATTTCCTAACAGACTGCTACTGCTATCGCAATTGAAATTAGCATAACTCAGATCAGGCTAAACTTTCGAATTAGCGCCCACAGCGGACCCAGGCTGCAAATATACTAAAAGGTACAGGACCTTCTGCTTCTCGCTGGATAAAACCGTAACGTGCCAATAGTGATGAGTAGCAGGTTTTAGTATGACTTGGATTGGTGCCGGGATCGGCAAAAATCAGAGCGGCAACGTTCTCACTCCGCTGCCGCTCTCTAAGCACGGCCAAGAGCAAGCTCAATTAGCCATACCGGGGTGAGACATTCAGTCATCACCCAATTGCCGGGCCTTATACATCCGAGGCTGTCAGATCTCAAGGCTATTTCACAAATTACGCTTTAGAGTTTCTTGCCGATTCCTTTGCATAACTGCGCCTGTGGTGCGCCAGACGCGTCAAGACCACAGTGCTGGGTAAGACGTAATCGTTTTTTTTGGACTAGACAACAAACAGGGCCGCAGTCGTCTTTCACAAGATGTGATCCTTTGGCCGCCGCTTCTTGTCCCAGGGATCGGCGAAATGAGGATCAGCACTATGGTCGTGAGGTTCCAGCGACAACATTTTCTTAATAGCCGGCGAATCACTTTTTTGAAATTCACTGACGTTGCCGGAAAATGCGATCTCCCCACTTTCGAGAACCATGACCCTTGTCCGCGGCAATTCGTCCATTGGGGCTTCGCTAATTTCAACTGTGCCGTTGGCCCTCTCCGCTGCATGGTAGGTTGCCAAGTAGGGAATTTCGTAAGGTTTCTTTGTTACGTAAATTGACGATATCTTGTTGATGTCCCGCGCGCGTATGATCAAATCGAGCACCTGCACTGCGACTATCGGATCAAGACCCATGGTTGGTTCGTCAAAGAGCATAATCGAAGGCCAGCCAATTAAGGCGCGCGCAATCTCGAGTCTGCGTTTCATACCACCTGAGAGTTCCTCGGGAAGTTTCTTTTCCTCGCCGGCAAGTGCGACAAAGTTAAGCACTTCCTTCACTGTCTTCTCGATTTGTTCTTTCATCCAACCATGTTCTTTAAGACGGTAGGCCGCGTTCTCATAAACGGTTAGGCCGGTGAAGAGCGAGTCCTCCTGGAAGACCATGCCCATGAGCCCGCCGCGGATTGCTAACAGTTCCGATTCATCAAGGGTTTCAATCTCGCGGTCGGCTACAAAAATCTGACCCGAGTCCGGCTTCAACAAACCCATCGCCAGATGCAACAGAACCGACTTCCCGGAGTTTGATACACCGGTTAGAAAGATCATTTCGCCGCGGGCAAGTTGAAAACTAACATCGCTGAGCGCCTTTGTATCGTCGAAGCTAATAGAGACATTGCGAAACTCGAGCGCGGGCGAAACGTCTTGTTCGTTTCCTTTGTTCATGATTGCAATAATAATTCATTTACGGCCCTAAAAGACACGTGAAGGCTGGCCTAGTACTGATGCAGTTTGGCTAGCAGCACGATTAGCGAACGCTGATCATCGTTCGTCGCAGTGACATGAGGTCAGTACCACCTCGCGGTAGCGGGTGGGTTCCGCCTGCCAGCAGGCGATTTCACGGCCGCAATGCTCGATATGCCGCTGTGTCCAAT
>WNFZ01005719.1_pt1 | contig 11362 bp, 10 predicted proteins | sample 5400081 | NCBI WGS metagenome assembly WNFZ01 (sample SAMN13153365, study PRJNA577476) | soil metagenome | isolation source: 80 cm soil or saprolite under grassland replicate 1 | place: USA:California | collected 2016-06-15
CGCTTCGCGTGCGAGCCAAGGCGCAGCGTCAGCTTTGGGTCGCGGACCTTGCTCTTGACCTTGCCGTAGATCAGGGCCAGCGGGATCAGCGGCACCATCATTCCGGAGACGTAGGCGACGCCCAGCAGCAATCCGCCCGCGATCGTGCCGCTGGTCGCCGAGAGGGCGATCGCGCCGGCGAGCACGGGTGCGCAGCAAGCCGTCGCGGCGCCCGAGAAAAGGCCGAGACCGAAGACGGAGAAGGTCGAGCCGGTCAACTTCGGCTGCGGGACGTTGACCGGCAGCATCGTCCCGCGCCAGAGCGCGACGGCGACGCCGATCATCATCAGGCCGCCGATGGCGAACATCTGCGCATGCCAACGTGAGACGTAGGACGAGAGCGCTGCCGCCCCCAGCGTGATCGGAAGCACAACGGCGGCGACACCGAGAACGTAGACGGCGGTCAGCCGCGCAATCCGGAAGCGATGGCCGCTGCCGATCGCGGCCAGGTACGCAGGCATCATCACGCCGGCGCAGCACGGCGCGAAGAAGGCGACCATGCCGGCGGCGAAGGCCGCGGCCAGAGAGCCCGCCAACAGGATGTTGCTCAAGCCGCGAGCTCCTTTCTGAGGCGCTTCTCGGAGAAGCGGCCGTAGGCGATCACGCGCGTACCGTCGGTCAGGACGGGCAGGAACGAGAGCGGCACTCCGCGTTGGGCGAGTGCCTGAGCCTCATCGCTGGTCACGTCGACGTCTTGAGCGTCAATCCCGAGCTCGCCGAGGACAGCGTGCGCGCGCTCGCAGAAGTGGCAGTCGTCCGTGGTTACGAGCAGCAGCACGCGGGCGCCACCAGGCACGTCACGATGATCGCGGGCCTGGCGGGCGCTGTGTGAGACGGATGACGGCGTACACGACGGCGCCGAGGACGGCGATCCAGAACACCATCATGAAGCTCATCCAGACCCAATCCCAACCGTCCATCCAGTGATACATGGCTCTCCTTTGCCTTTTCGCGAGCATGTCCCGGTGGGGGAGCGTAGGCATCGGGCGATCCACGCATACCGGGTAGGGGTAAATACGGATCCTGGTGGCCGCCCCGCGACCTGCGGGAAACCTCGGACGAACGAACCGTAGTTACGGGAGGTCGAGAGCAGGCTTTGTCCCGATTTCGCTCGGCGTCCGACAGCGCACCATGCGGCCAATGCGCAATCTTGGAATCGCAACCGCTGGTTTCCTGGTCGGCACTGGGTTGATGGTCACCTTGCTCGTTCTGCTACCGCGGACGACGAGCATCACCGTCAACCCGGCTCCTTCTCAAGTGGCGGCTATGCCGCACATGACTCGAGGTGCGACCGGGATGATGGGCTCCGCCTCCCCGGCTGCGAGCAAGCTGACGATCCGGCACGTCCTCAGGGGCTGCCACGTCTGGTCGAACGGCAAGACGACCGCGTCGACCATGCGCCTGGCACTGAAGCAGGGCGGCAGGCTCTCGATCCTCGATCAAGACGTCGACGCCCACCGGTTGATCCAGCTCTCCGGCTCGACGAAGCTGCAGCTCGGTGGGCCGATGGTGACGAGCCACGGGATGTCGGTCTCGTTCGCGAAGAAGGGCGTCTACCGGTTCACGACCAAGACTGTCGAGATGCCCGGGATGGCGATGGAGGCCGAGACCGTTGGCCCCGACAACACCCTGCGACTGGTCGTAAGCGTCGCTTGAGTTAGGCTCGCTGCTCGTCTAGATGCGGCGCGCGCCGACGTAGGTCGACGCGTACCATGAATCCGACATGCTCGAGATCTTGACCACGTCGCCCGTGTGCGGCGCGTGGATGAAGTTGCCGCCGCCTACGTACATGCCCATGTGGCCGAGACCGTCGAAGTAGACGAGATCGCCCGGTTGCAGTTGGTCGGGCGAGACGGGACTGCCGTAGCTGTACATGGTCGCGGCGTGGTGAGGCAAGGAGACGCCGACCTGCGCGAAGACGTACACGATCAGCCCGGAGCAGTCGAACCCTTCGCTGGGTGATGCTCCGCCCCACACATAGGAAATCCCGAGGTAGCGCATGGCGATCGCGACGACGGCACTGCCGTTCGCCGACGGCGGGGCGCTGATCGTTGGCTCGGACGAGGCCGAGTAGGGGTTTGCGAGAGCAAGGTCCCGCGCTTGCGCAGCCTGCGCCGCTCGGGCTGCCGCCGCCTGGCGGGCGAGCTCTCGCTGGCGGGCGGCCTCCTCGGCCTTCATGCGCTCGATCTCGCTCCGGATCGAGGCCACCAGCTGGTGCCGCTCGGAGAGCTGCGACTGGATCGAGGCCTTCTGGTCGGCGCGCTCCTGCACGACCACGCGCTGCTGCTCCCGCGCGTTCTTGAGCTCGATCCGGTGCGCCTTGACCTCGGCGCGGAACTGGATCACCTGCTTGTTGATCTGCACGTCCTGGCTCGAGACGCGGTCGACGGTCTCGAGCTGGTTCAGCATCTCGTCGATGCTCCCGGCGCCGAGCAGGATGCTGAGCGCCGAGGATTGCTCGTCGCCCGTTGTGTAGAGCGTGACCAGCCGGTTCGCAAGCGCACGCTGCGAGCGGTGCAGGTTCGCCTTCGCGATGTGCAGCTCCCGCGTGTTCGTTTGCAAATCTCCCTCGATCTGCTGGAGCCTGTCGGTCGCGAGGTTGTACGCCTCGATCGCCCGCTCGAGGCTGCCGTCCAGCTGCTGGATCTGAGTGAGCACGCTCTGAACTTCCGCCTGCTTGGCGGCAACGCCAGAGGGGTCGGCAAGAGCCGGCGCGGCACTCAGCAAAACCGCTGCCGAGACGATCAGCAGGACTGCCGCAGGCCTTGCCTTCGACTTATGACGACCTCCGGTCGCCCACCGTTTCGGGCGCCCGAGGAGGGCTCGGTGCGTCACAAGGACAGCACCCTAGCAGGGTTCTCGGACGAGTGCAAAACCGCATTATCAGGCCAAAAAGCCCCAAAACCTCCTCAAAACACGTCGGCACAAAGTCATGAGAGTTGCTACGGTCCCGCGCTCGTGCTCCGTTCCAGACGGCTTCACGCGGCGGCTCTCGCAGCGCTGCTCGGCTCGATCCTCGTCATGCTCTCGCCGGCTCCGGGAGGAGCCGACTCGGCCGGATTGCGGCAGAACGTCCAGGCCCTGCGGCAGCAGAAGGCCTCGCTTGCAGCCCAGTCCCATTCGGCAGTCGTCGGCCTGTACGCGCTCGACAGCCGGCTGAGCGCGGCCAGGGCCAGGGTCGACTCGCTGCGCTCGCAGGTCTCGGCGGTCGAGCAGGAGCGTATTTCCGTCCGTCACCGGCTCGCGCTCGTGCGCAAGGTTTTGGTAATTTCGCAAACGAACCTCAGCCGGCGGCTCGTGACGATCTACGAGGAAGGGGAGCCCGATGCGCTGGCGATCGTGCTCGGCGCGGAATCCCTCGACGACGCGCTCACCGACCTCGACCATTTGCACGCAGTGGCGGGCCAGGACCGGAACATGCTCGAGCAGGCGCGCTCGGCCCGAGGGTCGCTCGCCGAGTTGACCCGCTCATTGGGCCAGCGCGAGGCACGGCTTCAGAGCCTCGAGCAGCAGGCGAATGCCGCGGCCGACGCTCTGGCCTCGGCCCGGGCCGAGCGGGTCGGCTACCTCGCGGAGCTCGCGTCCCAGCGGCGGCTGAACGAGCGCCAGATCGGCTCCCTCGAGAGCAGGGCACAGGCGGCCGAGGCGCGCTCGCAGGAGATCGCCGCCCAGGAGGCGATCGCGCCGACGCCCGCAGCCTCCACCCCCGTAACGCCGCCCGCGCCCGCGCCGGCGGCGGGAGCCCGCTCCATGACCGTCGTCGCAACCGCGTACGCGCTGCCCGGCAGCACGGCCACCGGGCTCCCGGTCGGGCCGGGCATCGTCGCCGTCGATCCCACGGTGATTCCGTTCGGAACGCACATGACGATCCCGGGTTACGGCGAGGGGGTCGCCGCCGACACGGGCTCGGCGATCAAGGGCGCGCGCATCGACGTTTGGGTCCCCACGGAGGCACAGGCAGAGCAGTGGGGCGTCCAGACGATCACGATTTACCTCCACGGTTAAAGGTTTGGTGTGAATGCGGTTGGCGGCGCAGGCTGAAGGGGCCGGCTAGCCGAAGCCTGCTGGCCCTCGAGCGCGCGCCAAGGGCGGTCTGCTCGGCCCAGCCCTGTACGCGATCGCCGTGCCAGGCTTCAGCCTGGCTCGCACAAGACGGCAAAGTCTCGCTAAAGAGCGCTAGGCGATACCGCTGCGTACGGCGTAGACGGCGGCCTGGATCCGGTTCGAAATGCTCAGCTTGAGGAGGATGTTGGAGATGTGGTTCTTCACCGTCTTGGCGCTGATGAAGAGCTCGCGCGCGATCTCGGAGTTGTCCTTTCCGTTCGCGATCAGCTTCAGCACCTGGACCTCGCGGTCGGATAGCTCGGCGAGCAGGGTCTCCGCCGCCTGAAGGTCCGGGCTCGAGGCGCGCAGGCGCTGCAGCACCTTGCTGGCGATCGAAGGCGAGATCAGCGACTCGCCGACGCTGGCCGCCTGGATCCCGCGCAGGAGCTCCTGGATCGAGGCGTCCTTGAGCAGATAGCCGCAGGCTCCGGCGACGACGGCATCCATCACGTCCGAGTCTTGGTCGGAGATCGTCAGCACGACGACGCGGGTGAGCGGAGCCGCGGCCGTGATCTCACGGGTTGCCTCCACCCCTCCCTTGCCGGGCATCTCGAGATCCATCAGGACGACGTCCGGGGCCTCCTCCTTGACGAGCTCGACGGCCTTCTCGCCGACGGAGGCCTCGCCGACGACGTTGACTCCCTGCTCCTCGAGAAGGGTTCTCAGGCCGGTCCGAAAGAGGTCGTGATCGTCGACGAGGAGGACGCGAACGCCCTCAGCGCTTGGATCGTTGTTCGCCACGGCCGTTTCTCCCAACGTGGTTCTCCCCGGTCGACCGGCGGAAAGTGTAGCCGGGAGGAGGTCCCTACCCGCTTGTCGGAGATTTGATGCGAAATTTGGCGAGACTTTGCCGTCTTGTGCGTGCCAGGCTGAAGCCTGGCACGCGATCGCGCACAGGGCTGGGCGAGCAGACCGCCCTTGGCGCGTGCTCAGGGCCAGCGGCTCTGCTAACCGGCCGCTTCGGCCTGCGCCGGCGGCAGCATCGTGCGCAGCTCGCTGGCTCGCCTGCGGAGGAGCGCCAGCCTGTCCCTCAGATGGGCGAGATCCCCGTCGACCTTGGCGCGGCGACGGGCGAGCAAGGATAGCTCCTCCGCATTCCGCTCCGAATCGCCCGCGTTGAGCGAGGCCGCCACCCCTTCGATCTGCCGCTCGATCCGAAGCCGCTCACCTTCGAGCGCGAGCGCGCTCGCATATCCGTCAGTGAGCGTCCGCTCGATCCGAAGAACGGTCTGTGGTTCTGCCGGGGACATTCCGTCCGCGAGCAGGGCGTCGATTTGATCGAGCAGAATGGTCATTCGATGTGTCACCGTTTCTCCTTGGGCTCAGGCGATTATCCGACAGGGGAAGCAGATTTCATATAGGCCGAACGGCCTATCTTCTTACGTCACGAGACCCAGCGCGCCCCTGACCGGCGACACGGTGCTCTCCGGGTCCGTATTGAAATACTGTCCCTCCGGCCCCCCACCGCCGCGACGCTTCAGGGACGCGCTGAATTCATGGTCATCCGAACCGACAACAAGAATCGCCGCATGCCCCGTCACGCAGCGCTCGTCGCCCTGGTAGTCGGTGCGCTGCTGCTCGCCGCGGCGGCCGGCGCGCGTTCCTCTTCGCAGAGCCCGCTCGCGCCCAAGCTCGCCCGCGCACTCGCGGTCTCCGGGATCGACACCTCCCAGAGCGCAGCCCTCGCCGTCGACCTCGGGACCGGCCAGGTCCTCTTCAAGCGCCACCCGTTCCTCCGCCTCGAGCCGGCATCCAACGAGAAGCTGCCAGTCACCTTCGCCGCGCTCGAAGTGCTGGGCGGCGCCTTCAGAATCAGCACAGCCGTGCTCGGCGAAGGAGGCCAGTCGGGGCAGGTCTGGCGCGGCGGCCTCGTCCTCAAGGGGTACGGAGACCCGACGCTCTCGTCTGCCGACCTGAAGCGGCTCGCCTGGCTCGTCCGTGGGAGCGGAATCCGGAAAGTGACGGGACAGATCCTCGGGGACGAGAGCTACTTCGACTCGAAGCGCGGGGTCTGGGGCTGGAAGTCGTACTTCTACGGGGGCGAGTCGCCGCCGCTCTCGGCGCTCTCGGCCGACCGGTGCGTCTACCTCGGCCGGCTCGCGGTCAAGCCCGCGCTCGCGGCGGCGGCGATGTTCCGGAAGGCGCTGATCTCCGCTGGGGTCACGGTCAAGGGCCACGCGCGCCAGGGACGCGCGTCGGCGGCCGCGGTTCCGATCGCTCGCGTCAGCTCGCCTCCGCTGTGGAAGATCCTCCGCTTCATGGATCAGTGGAGCGACAATTTCACGGCCGAGCTCGTCCTCAAGCAACTCGGAGCGCGGGAAGGACACGGGACGTCGCCCGGCGGGGCCGCGGTCGTCCGGCGGGTCCTGTCCCAGAGCGGCGTTCCGCTCGCGGGCGTACGGATCGTGGACGGTTCGGGTCTTTCGATCCGCGATCGCCTGACCGTGAGTGCGCTCGTCGGCATCCTTCAGGCTGCATGGGCGAACCCGGCGCTGCGGAAGCCGTTCCAGTCGGCGCTCGCGGTCGCCGGGCGCACGGGCACGATGCGCAACCGCCTGCTCAGCGGCTCGACCAAGGGGCAGGTAGTGGCAAAGACCGGAACGACGAACGAGGCCTCCGCTCTGTCCGGCTACGTCAAGGGCAGGTACGCGTTCGCGATCCTGCACAACGGCAACCCGCTCGCCTCCTGGTATGCGAAGGTCGCAGAGGATCGGTTCGTCACCGTTCTCGCGCACGCTCCCTAGGCGATCCGCCGTCCTAGCGAGGCCTCGATCGCGTGCCAGCCTTCAGTGGCGATGGCTTCACCCCTTGGTCCTCCGGTCCTTCAGGAACCTATCTGGGGCGTCTTCGCTGCCTTCGGTCTGATACAGAGTCGGGCTCGCTGGTCGCCCTCCCTGACAGTTCGGCGCGCGTGCCTTTGACATCAGTGCCCCCCCGGCTATCATCGCTCGACGGACTGGGCTGGGAGCGTTGTTGCTAACGATGACACGTTCTGTAAGGGGCGACTAACCGTGAGTCAGCCGTGACCATTGCAGGCCAGGTGATCCTTGGCTTCCTCTTCTCCTTCGCTGCCGCAAAGAAGTTTGTCAGTCCATCTTCACTTCTTGAATCGCTCTCCGAGGCCCGGGTTCCGGTCCGTGTAGCACGCCGTCTAGCGGGCGGGCTTCCGGTCGCAGAACTCGGGTTGGCAGTCGCCCTCCTGCTGAGTCATGGGACAGCAATTCTGATTGCGTTTGGCGCGAGCGCGCTTCTGCTGTCTTCCTTTACCGCTTGGATGCTTTCAGTGCGAGTAAGGGGGCTGGAGGTCTTGTGCGGCTGCTTCGGCACCGGACGGGGGCGTATCGATGCCAGGGCCATCGCTCGCAATATTGTTTTGTCGAGTTACGCAGGAATTTGTGCAGTTCTTGCCTCCTCGGCACCACCTCTCTTTGCAAGCGTCTCTGTCGTGTCGGTGATGATCATTACCGGGAGCTTGGGCGCAACCGCGCTTATCGCAGCCGCGCACGAGATCGCTCCAAGGCTAACGTTATCCGCTCATGACTTTGAACAGCTCCAGGAATCAGGAGCGCAGACCTGAGATATGCACGGACTCTTCTATGGCTCTTACATCGTTCTGTGGATCCTGCTCATTGTGCTTACTGTTCTCGTTCTTCTGCTATATCGTCACTTTGGAATGATGTCGCTCGGAACGCTCGAGGGAATCCAACGCGACGGGCTCCCGTTGGGTGAAAGCGCCTCAGAACTCGTTGGTGTGACTCCATCCGGTGAGGACCTCCATTGGCTGCCTTCAACCGAAAGACCTAGCCTGGTCCTCTTTGCGGCACCGGAATGCGGCCCTTGTGCCGAGGTTATTCCTGCGGTTCGAGTCCTCGCGGAGATCCCTGATGCGCTGGAGATCCTCGTAGTCACAGATGGCCCGCGTCAACGCGTCGAGATGCTTGCTGCAACGTATCATTATCCGTACGCTGCAATCGCTGACGATGGAGCCGGCGCTTTCAACAGATATCGCGTTCGGGTAACTCCTTTTGCGTTCGTAATAGGCATCGACGGGACTGTGCAGGCAAAAGGTTTGTGTAGCAATCCCTATGCCCTTGGCCAGCTTCTCGAGCTTGCGAACCTTACCCATCTTGCAGCACCGCTTCTCGCCACTGAGAGTGGGGAAAATGGAAGCGGCAAAGAGCAAGATGTAACTGAGCAGGTCCTGGCATGATAACGACGCGCAGAACTGCAGAGAGCGTAGCGCGAAGATTTGATCGAAGTCGATTCTTAAAGCGGAGTGCAGCGTCGATATCCGGATTTGTTGCGGCAGGCACCGTAGCCGGGATCTTTCCTCCTAAAGCCCTGGCAAATCACTGTGCAAAGACCGTCTACGGCAACTGCAGCTGCGTTCCTGTCGGTGGCCGCTATTGCAATAATTGCCAAGACGCTGGTTGCCCTAGTGACTGTGGTGCGTATTTTGGTGCCTGCCCAGCTGGGCCAAATTATCAGTGCTGGTGTACGCCAATCTGTTGCTACAACTGTGGGACGGGAAACTCTTACTGTGGCCATTGGAAGTGCTGTGATTGCGACTGCCCTTCCTCTCTTTGTTCATGCCGAGCTTGGACTTTCAGCTGCACCAGTTGCTGCGGCCCCGGCGGTGCGCCCCTCGGTCCTCCCTGTTGCTAGTCGGATTTCGGCAGAATGCTCCTCGAGGCCATCGTTGTTGCCATATTAGTCGGAACGCTTAGTGCGCAGTCGCCATGAACACTCAACATGGCGATTGCCATGGGTACTCCCGGCGGGAGCACATGGAGGCACATTCCCTTGGTATTCACACATTTCGCTGGCGCGGTGCTTGGCGGCGCAGTAGTAGGGTTCCTCCTGGGCGTTCTTGGCGAAACTCTCCCGCCCACGTGGGAAGTGCGCGCCGCAATAATCGGAGGAAGTGGACTGCTGGCGCTTGTTTGGGGGGCGCGGCGTCGCGGACGCTCCGTGGGGCTTCGGTGCCAAGTCCCGCGCCGGTTCGGGCGCGCTTGGACCGGTTACGGGACAGTGTGCACCTGGGGAGCCATGCTGGGGTCAGGCTTCCTCACCCTGATTCCATATACTGGCTTCCTCGTTCTTCCCGCGGTTCAACTCGTAGCTGGACCGGCCGTAGGAGCGGCCGCTGGCGGAATTTTTGGACTTGTTCGTCAAGGGCATGTGGCTCTTCCGCTGACGCTCGGCTATGACCAACTGCGTACAATGGAGATGCTCGAGACAATGAAACAGACGGGTTCTGTCCTGAATCCACTGCCTCCACTCGCCGCCTTCCTTTTCATTGCAATCGGTCTTCCCTTTTTGTAGCCGCCGTGAGATCCTGGCCACTCCTTCTAGGCGCCGCGGCACTCTCATTGGTGGCAATGGCCACGCTGGGATCTCGTTTTCGAGCTGCCTCTCTATCGTGTAGAGATCCCATTCGACTCCCGCGTACCGCTAGCGGATTTGCCAAACTACGTATCGGCCCGCTGCTATTTCTCCCGGGGTACCGTACGACCCTTCGGTTCAACGCTCCTCACAAGGTGGCCATCGTGCGGAACCTAACCAACGGAACACGAGGAGCCGTCATCACCTTGACTGGGAACCGATGTGCAAGCGGGCGAGCCCTACGGTTCATGTATGGCCGCGTTCCCACGCCGAACAAGCACTGGTCGCGCCAAGAGCTTCAGAAGGCAGGAGACCTCCGAGCGAAGTTACGCGCCCCTAAGCGATCCAAAGGTGAAATCTACTACGCTGGCTACATGTTCTTTTGGGCCCCAGGAGATTGGAAGCTTGAAGCATGGATAGATAACTCGCGCCTAGGAGAGCTTGTGCTCCGCCTATAAAACTCTGAGCGAGCCGCATTGATATTGTGGCTGCGCGGTGATCCCTCCGAGCGTGAAGGGGTCCAGTCGAAGTCAGACGTCATCGCCGGCTTGTGGCCGTCATTGGCCCGCAAGGAACTCGCCAACCGAGGCGAAGCTGCTTCAGTCTGGCTCACAGCGGAGATTACCTCCGCAGGAGAGACACAAGGTCAGCCTCGCCGAGCACGGGCACGCCTGCCTGCTGCGCTTTCGCGAGCTTCGACCCAGGGCTCTCCCCGGCAATGACGCCCGTCGTCTTGCCGGAGACCGAGTTCGTCACCTTGGCGCCGGCCGCCTCGAGCGCCGCGATTGCCTCGTCGCGGGTGAAGCCTTCGAGCGTGCCGGTGACAACGTAGGTCTGACCGGTGAGCGGCCCCTCGACCGGCCGCGCCTCCTCCCCGGCCTCGAAGCGCAGGCCGAGGTCACGGAGCTCCTTCACGAGCCGGCGGTTCTCGGCGTCCCCGAACCATTCGGCGATCAGCTCGGCCCGGTCGGGCCCGATTCCCTCCACCTCGATCAGCTCTTCCTGGCTCGCCTCCATCAGCGGGTCGACCGAGCCGAAGTGGCGGGCGAGGTTCTCCGCCATCACCCAGCCGACCTTGGGAATGTTGAGCCCGAAGAGGACTCGGTGGAACGGGCGCTCCTTGGAGCGCTCGATCGACTCGATCGCGTTTCGCGCCGAGATCTCACCGTAGCCGTCCAACTCCATCAGCTGCTCGGCCGTCAGCCGGTAGAGGTCGGGCATCGAGCGGAGCATCCCGGCGCCCCAGAGCCGGCGGACGAACTGCTCCCCGACGCCCTCGATGTCCATCGCCGCCTGGACCCAGTGGATGAGCGTCTCGAGCCCGCGCGAGGGGCAGGCCCTGTTCGGGCAGCGGTGCATGACCTCGCCCTCGGGCTTGACGATCTCCGCATCGCAGAGCGGACAGCGCTTCGGCATCTTGAACGGCTTCGCGCCCTTCGCGTGCGGGAGCACGGGGCCGACCACCTGCGGGATGACGTCGCCCGCGCGCTGGACGATGACGACGTCGCCCTCCCGGATGTCCTTCCGGTTGATGTCCTCCTCGTTGTGGAGCGTCGCGGTCGAGACGGTCACGCCGCCTACCTCGACCGGCTCCAGCTGCGCCCAGGGGTTGAGCGCGCCGGTGCGGCCGACGCGGATGTTGATCTTGTTCAGCTTCGTCTGCGCCGTCATCGGCGCCCACTTGAAGGCGCGGGCCCAGCGCGGACGGCCGTGGAGCGCTCCGAGGCGCCGCTGCTGGTCGAGCGAGTCCAATTTGATCACGATCCCGTCGATCTCGTAATCGAGCTCGATCCGGCGCGTCTCCCACTCGCGACACACGCGAGCGACGGAATCG
>WNFZ01014512.1_pt1 | contig 11360 bp, 11 predicted proteins | sample 5400081 | NCBI WGS metagenome assembly WNFZ01 (sample SAMN13153365, study PRJNA577476) | soil metagenome | isolation source: 80 cm soil or saprolite under grassland replicate 1 | place: USA:California | collected 2016-06-15
CACAATTTGCTTTTCATCCAGCCCACTTGCAGCAAAGATAAACTCACGACGCTCCAGTGTTGTCAATTGAAAGGCATTTGCCAGGCAAAATAGTAGTTCTGGTTCAAAGAACTTCTTTACTCCTCGCTCGATCTGACTAATCACTGCATCGTCCACACCTGAATATTCGGCAAGCTGAAATTGGGTCCAGCCCAAGTCCAGCCGCAATGCATGCACAAGTTCCCCAAAATCACTACGGTTCATGTAACCCTCCGACAATGACTCAAAAAAATCTTTGAATCTATTGTAAGACAGATTGCTGGACTTTGCAATTCTGCAAGCATACAATTACTACGAATTAGAAGTGAAATCTATCCTGGAGCAATCCAGGTCGATTTAGGGCGGATTCCCCAGGAGGGGGACGCAGCTAGCAAAGAGACTCCAACAATGTTGGAGTCTCTTTGCGTTCATAGGGTTATTCTTCCTGAGAATGGCATAAGACCTTGGCACGGAATCTTGATAGGGAAGTAGGGAAAACCCCACTATGCAAAATCATTTCTTGTCAAGGGAGATTCCTTGCAAGAGTATTGTTACGCCCTTCACAATACTGAAAACGCTTCTTACGATTCTGCAAATGTCAGACAAACATATCTTTGTTATAGTAGCACCAATGGTTCATCATAACATTCATCACAAAAGGAGTTAATTTATCATGTTTCGCTCGTCCAAATTGTTCTTCATCGTGTTGGTGGTTCTGATCTTCGCAACTTCTGCGTTCGCGTTTGCGGCTTCCAACACAATGCCTCTATCCAGCTATGCTGGTGAAGGCGTCACAGTCACCAGTGGTTATACTGTCAGCAATGTGGTGTACAACCTCAATGCAACCACACCCTCCAACATTGATAGCGTGACATTCGACCTGAATGCTGCTGCCACTACTGTGAAGGTTCGCCTTGTAACAACCGGTTCATACTACACTTGCAATGCATCAGGCAATACCTGGACCTGTCCATCCGCTGGTGTAACTGTTGCAGCAGCTAACGAATTCCGCGTTATCGCTACACAGTAATGACTGGCAGGGTGGCACCCTATATAAAGTAGACGAAAGACCTGCATGTCCAAAGTGGGGCTTGCAGGTCTTTTTTTATGAACAATTCTAAACCCCTCAATTCACATGGCAATATACAAGAGATTCTCTCCAAGCATTTTGTCAGCCTTTTCGATCGTGATGATGATCGTCATTTGGCTTACATTTGCTCCAACGCAAGCTGGAGGAATGGCTTCCTATATCATTGTCATTGGCAAAAGCATGGAGCCAAAATTCCATATCGGTGATCTTGTCATTGTTCATAGAGAGCCGTTGTATAAAGTTGGGGACGCGATTGTATATCGAAACCTAGACCTCGATAGTTTTGTCTTTCACCGTATCATCTCTGAACAATTGGGACGCTACGCTTTGAAAGGAGACAATAACGCATGGGTGGATACTTATCAACCGGCGCGCGAAGAAGTCCTTGGTAAATTATGGTTGCATCTCCTACATGGTGGTGTAATTATACAAAAAATGCGCAGACCCATCAACATGGCACTCATCGCAGCGGTGCTGGGCACAATCCTTGCCAGCAGTCTGTTCAGAAACAAAACAAAAGGCAGCAAGCATATGGACAATAAATCGCTTCGAGAATGGTTCATCTCGGTCAAGCAAAAAACACGCAGTTGGTTTGCGCAAGTTAGTAATTCAGAGCAGCAAAAAGAACCGTTGTCAACTCCCGGGCGGATATTGGAAGGATCATTTCTGGTGTTGGGAGTCATCTCATTTTCGTCTTTGATTCTTGGTATTATTTCTTTTTCCCGACCCATTTCCCGTATTATACAAGATGATGTTCGCTACGAGCACTTAGGTGTTTTTTCTTATTCAGCATCTACTCCACAAGGCGTATATGATCAGAATACGCTCAAAAGCGGAGATCCAATCTTTACGCATCTAACTTGTTCTGTGGACGTAAACTTCCAATACACCCTTGTTGCAGCACAACCCGAAAACATCAGCGGCACGTACCAATTGACCGCAATTATCCGTGAGCAAGTAAGTGGATGGCAGCGAAGCGTCCCCCTTCAAGAAACAAGCTATTTCACTGGCGCCACGTTTGGCACAAGTGCAAAACTTGACCTGTGCATAATGGAATCGCTTACGCAGTCCCTGGAACAGGGTACAGACTTCCATCCTGGCTACTACACACTTCTGATCACGCCAAATATCAAACTGAATGGAGAAATTTCAGGACGCGCTTTCGACAGCACATTCGACTCGGGCTTGAACTTCCAATATGACCGCGTCCATTTTTTTCTTGTCAGGGATGAGGAAAAGGGAAGTTCATTGAACCTAACCGAGACCGGCATCATCCATGAAGAGCGCACGGAAGCCAACACGATCATTTTATTTGGCAAAGAGATAGCAGTTTCAACGCTGAGATTGCTAGCATTGATCGGGTTCATCATTTCGTTGGCAGGACTCGTTGTCCTTGGATCGAGACTGCAAAATCTGTCACATAGCAACCAGGAGAAATTCTTCCGCCTAAGATACGACTCACTTCTGGTGGACATTCAAAATGCAGATGCACTTGTTCCATCCAATGCACTTGACGTTAAAGATATAGACGCTCTGGCTAAGCTGGCAGAACGATTCAATGCAATGATCCTTCATGCAAAAGAGGGTAGTATGCATACATATTATGTTCAGGGTTCAGGAATAACCTACAGGTTTGTGATGAACGGAGATACAGAGGGGACAGTTCTCCCGGAATATGATATTCCTGGTCAGGGAGGTGGATCATGATCCAGAAAAACATGCTGCGCCTGGTTTTCCTGGCGCTGATCGCATTGATCGTTATCAGCGTCGGCTCTGCATTTGCGGCAAATATTGTTGTGCCAGCCACCCGCCTTACAGATCAACGCAGCGTTACCACTGCGAATACGCTGAAACCAACTGCCTGTTCGGGAATCACTCTGACCGCGATCGTGTATTGCCCAGCCGGGGGCGGGATTTGTGATGGGACAAACGCCAGCGAGTTGATTATTGGCAGCCCCAATATCGACACGATAACAGGCAAAGGTGGTTCAGATTGCATTGTTGGCGGTGGCGGGGATGATGACATTACGGGAAGTCAGGCAAAGGACGTCTGCCTCGGTGGACCTGGAACGGACACTTTCAAGAAGTGTGAGACGTCAATTCAATAGGAATGTAGACCACACTAAAAACTTCCGAAGTTTCGATTCTTTGGCGCTTCGGAAGTTTTGATTTTAATCAAAACAATGGAGGACTTCCATTACACCCTATAGGTAGATTCCCCCATGCGCAGGCACTGCGCTAAAAAATAGAATGGACGCAGAAAGAAAATGCGTCCATGAAAAGCCTTTTTAAGCTATACGTAACTTGCATCGTTATCGGTATTGTAGCGTTCCCGGTCTATGCTTTTGCATCCTCTAATTCAGGTCCAGCGGCTTCAGGCGAAGGCGCCAGTACAATTAGCGGCTGGGTGGTCTCAAACTTGAGCTATCAGCTGGCGAATGATCCATCCTTCGTGAGCGGCGTAAGCTTTGATCTGGATGGAACTGCAGGCACTGTGTCCGTAAAGCTCAATTCCAGCGGCGCATCATACACGGCCTGCACAAATACGTATGAATATCACTGGCAATGTGATTTGTCCAGTGGGATGAGACTTTCCGACATGAGTGAATTCCGCGTGATCGCAGCAGGCAATTAATTCACGTTCATAAACCCAAACAATTTCCATAATCCTCTCATTGTCGCGTGACCGAAATCCGGCTTTAAGAACTGATTTGGGCACGTACCAGGAATCACCGCGATTCCGTTCGCTTTGCACATCTCCACAGCGGACTGTGAAACGCTTGTCATGCCAGCTGCAAGCCCGGGCTTGGTTCCCATCATGCAGTGCATCCAAACGTGTTTGATGCCCAAATCCACGCATTGCTGGACGATTTCTTCGGTCACTTTGGGGCTGGTGAGGATGAAAACTGCATCCACTTTTTCGGGGATGGCTTTCAAATCTGGAAAACAGGCGTCGCCATTAAAGGCTGTAATTCGCGGGTTTACGGCAAAGACCTTGTATCCATTTTCCTTGAGTTTGTTGTATGCGAGGTTGCAGCCGGTATCGCGTTTATCTGAGACGCCCACAACAGCAATCTTCTTTTGTGTGAGAAAATCCTGTACCAAATTATCTAATTTTGCCATAGCATTTCTCCTCTAACGAAAATCAAAGTCACAAGGTTTCGCCAGCCTTGTTTTCACAGTCACAATTAGTTTCAATTGATTATACATATTCAGAAGTTCAAAATAAAGATGATGAATATCACTTCTTTAGATAAATTGACTTAGCCTTACAGGCGTTATAGACAGACAAAACAAGAGCGGGTCGTTCGGAGCCTTTGCCTGCCACCGAACGACCCGCGTCTTTTATTCTAGTGGATGAGGCGAACTATCCACCGCTGCCGCTAATACCGCCTGAGTTATCGTTACCACCACCCGAATTACCACCGTGATCATCATTCGTATCGTGATTGCTGCCATCATCGCGAGTGTTGCTGCTACCACCATGATCATCGTTGATATCGTGATTCGAATTTTCAACCATGCCATTGTCATCGCCGATTTGTGTTGGATCGGCAATTTCAATTTCTCGTACAGAGAGTGTTCCGTCGGCATTGGTTGTAAAGTGGAGTTTCACTATGGCACCAGCGACAATCTGACCTTTGATTTCAACGCCGGTCGCAAAGTTGAAAGCCTGTCCATTCAGGGTGATCGAGATATCTGTAATGGAGTCCACAGTGCCAAAAGCATCGTTGCCATGTGCATCAAAGACGGGACCTTGGGGTATTGATCTGCCAGTTATGGAAGTGGAGGGATGTTGAGGTGTGCTGGCGCTCATTTCAACGAAATCAGCCGCGGAAGGAGTCTCGATGCGCTGTGCTGTAACGGAACCATCACCCGCAACAGCAGCTTCCACTTTGACGGTATCCCCTACCGCGAATGGTCCATCCCGCAAAACAGATTGATCTACCTTGAGCGTCTGTCCATTGACAGGATTGCGCCACGAAGAAATTGGATTGTTTTCATGTTTGCCTCTTTACTAATTTGAATTGCTTTCATCCAATTTGTCGTATTAGTACCAAAAAAGTTATGGGCAGATTCGGGCAATTTGGAAAGACGTTATACTTGATGCATGGATATTCAAAACGCTTATAACGAATGGTCAGAAACATATGACTCTAATGAAAATCTGACCCGTGATCTCGATCAACAGGTAACCCGCAGCCTGCTCGGTGGACTTCATTTTGACTCTATCCTTGAGATTGGCTGTGGGACGGGCAAGAATACCGCCTTTCTTTCACAAATCGGACATGATGTCCGCGCAGTGGATTTTTCGCAGAGAATGATTGCCAAGGCGAAAGAGAAGGCACAGGCGGAGAACGTCCGCTTTTCGATGATGGATATCACCCGACCATGGGATTTTGAGGATCAATCTTTTGATCTGATCGTCTGCAATCTGGTGTTGGAGCATATCCAGAATTTATCATTTGTCTTCGCTGAAGCAGCGCGGACACTTCATCCTAGTGGCAAATTCTTCGTGAATGAACTTCACCCCTTCAAGCAGTATGATGGCAAGAAAGCCAGATTTTACAGGGATGACGAGAAAATCGAAGTGGACGCGTTCATTCATCACATTTCTGATTTCCTGAATGCCGCTGAGAAAAACAATTTGGCACTTGTGAAACTAAATGAATATTGGCATGAGTCCGATCAACACAAGCTACCAAGAATCATCTCGTTCTTTTTTGAAAGACGTTGACGATTCTCTAACAAAACTCTTATCGCCCACTTCGCAAGCACGACTTAAAATAATTTACGAAACAATCACAGGATATCAATCTGCCTCTTTCCAGGGCGCTTGATGCTCTGGAAGGTGGGGAAAATCAAACTCTGATGCAGGAGACTGAATATGACCGATACAACCGCAACCCCTGAAAACGTTCAGCAATTTTCGTTCAAAGCAGAGACCAAACAACTGCTGAATATTCTGATTCATTCGCTCTATAAGGATCGGGAAGTATTTTTGCGCGAATTGCTCTCGAACGCCTCTGACGCGCTAAACCGTCTGCGCTTTGAGATGGTCACCAACCGAAATGTAGTGGATCCTGAAGCGGAGTTGAAAATCCACATTACCGCAGATAAAGAGGCGCGTATTCTGACCATCCAGGATACAGGCATCGGCATGATGAGGGACGAGGTTATCGAAAACCTCGGTACGATTGCCCAATCGGGCGCCCGCAAATTTATCGAGGCGACCAAAGATCAAAAAATAGATTTCTCCCAGGTTATCGGTCAGTTTGGCGTAGGATTCTATTCCGTGTTCATGGTCGCGGAATGGGTGCGGGTCACATCACGCTCCTACAAACCTGAAGCGGAGGCAGTGATGTGGTACGCGACGGGCGAGGACAACTATCAGGTCGGCGCGGCGGAGATGAGTGAGCGCGGAACGAAAGTAGAAATCAAACTGAAAGAAGACGCCTCAGAATTTGCTGAAGAGTATCGCCTGAAGAATATCATCCACAAACATTCGGATTACATTGGCTTCCCGATTTACATTGGTGAGAGCAAGGAAGCTGTCAACAAGCAGACCTCCTTGTGGCGAACTTCGCGACAAGAAGTCACTGAAGAGCAGTATAAGGAATTTTACAAACAGACCACTTTGGAATTCGAAGATCCACTCCTGCACATTCACATCGTGACCGACGCGCCTGTGCAGTTGTACGCGTTGCTCTACATCCCATCCAAAATGGAGCGCGGTATGTTCGCGTTGCGAAAAGATGATGGGCTCAAGCTCTATTCGCGCAACATCCTGATCGATGAATACAATAAGGATTTGCTGCCCGAGTATCTACGCTTCGTGCAAGGTGTGGTGGACTCGGAAGATCTGCCGCTCAACGTCTCGCGCGAGACGGTTCAATCCAGTGGGCTGATGCCGAAGCTGAAAAAGGTTCTGACCAATCAGGTTCTGAAGGATTTGGAAGCACTCGCGAAGAACAACGCTGAGAAATATCAAATATTCTGGCAAGAATTCGGCGGCTACATCAAGCAGGGCTTATCTTCCTACACAGCAGACGATGAAAAATTGCATTCTTTACTTCGCTTCAAAACTAATCTGCAGCCTGAAACCTGGTCATCGCTGGAAGATTATGTCTCTCGCATGAAAGAGGGACAAAAGTTCATTTACTATATTGTGGGCGACGACCCCAAGTCTGTGATGCGCAGTCCGCATTTGGATTACTTCCACTCGAAGGGAACGGAGGTGCTACTGCTTACCGAGCCCATGGATTCGTTCATGCTGATGGGTTTGCGCAAACACAAAGATTTCGAGTTGAAAAATGTGGCGCAGGCAGATGTAGATGTAACCGAAAAACCTAAGGAGCAGATGGAGGTGGAGAAAATTTCCGATGCCGATTTCAATTCCCTGGTGGAACGATTCAAGCAGGTTCTTGGTGAACGCGTAACAGACGTCCGCGCCAGTAACCGTTTATCACAGTCTGTAGCTCGATTGGTTGATCCCGACGGAACCCTCAACCCCGAACTGCAGCGTGTGTACAGATATCTCGGCAAGGAATACGAAGTGCCGAAGAAAATTCTGGAATTGAATCCCAGTCACAATATTTTGAAAAATCTGCTGAATTTGGAATCAGGTTCTGAGTTGCAGACAGTAATCATCGAGCAGATCTATGACAGTGCCCTGTTGGTCGAAGGTTTGCATCCGGACCCATCCAGTATTGCTCCGCGAGTACAACAGATTATCGAAGCAGCATTGGCAAGAAAATCACAATAGAAACAGGGAAACAAAAAGACAGCCAGATCTTCAATGACTGTCTTTTTGTTTAAGTTATACTGACACAATGGACTCAACATCGGAACAATCTCTTGCCCGCCTGATCCGCAATACCCGGATCGCCGCTCTGGGAACCATTCATGAGGGCGAACCGAATCAGGCGATGGTTGCCATTGCATGCGAGAGCGATTTTTCCGTTTTCTATATCCACGTTAGCAAACTCGGGAAACACACCAGGGATATGGAGCAGAATCCGCACGTTAGCCTTCTCATCACTGAAGCAGACGACCATCGCGCCCACCCACAGACTCTGGTGAGTGTTTGTATCAGCGGTGTGGCTGAGATAATTCCACGAAATGCATCAGACTATGTCCATATCAAAGATTTATACATCCAGAGATTTCATGAAGCCGACCAACTCTTCAGTTTGGGAGATTTCAACCTCTGGAAGATCACTCCCAAAAGCGGGCGCTTCGTCGCAGGCTTTGGTCGCGCATTCAATCTCGTGCCTGAAAGATTGATAAAGGTTTCCTCTATTCAGGCGTGATTTTTATATAGTCAGTCTTTTTATTACCCAGCAATCCGCTGATCAGATGATATAAAGCGTACAACTCGAGGGCAAACGGAAGATAGCCTCCATACCCAAGCAGCGGCATCTCGAAAATATGCAGCCAGTTTCCCCAAGAAACATTGTAAACCCACTTCGGATACGAAAAGTAGTTCCACATCTCCCAAAAGAAGGCGGTCAACAAGACCCCGAGCCACAGTGAAATAACGGGACGCCAGTCCCCTTTTTGAGTCCAATCGGCGAGGGAGCGATTACCTGACCAGATATTGATCGGTTCGAGAATAAAGTAGAGAGATATCCAGATAAAGCCAAAGAAGATTTTCGGCCAGATCAATATCAAAGCGAGCATGATCCAGCCGACAACGAAGAAGATAGGCGTCGTTCGTTTATCGGTGCCGATCCGAGGTCCGGGTTTGAGGCGTTTGACAAAGTCAAAACTAGCGAAGAGTTCTGCAGCCCCAAAGACGGCTGGAAGAACTGTTGTGAAGCTCAGCGTTGTCCAGAACGCAAATTCAAAGTGAGTGAATAGTTCCACTCCGAGGTAAACCCAATTTTGCGTGCGAATGTTTAGCAATTCGAAAATCCACCAAGCAGGTGCTGAGACCAGGAACAATCCCATATATTTGCGTGAGCTACGCTTGAGCAGAGACGTTCCCGTGCGCCAGAACACCAATCCGTCGATGATGAGACAATATCCCAGCCATAGTGGGAAAAATCCCCAATTTGTTCGGGGACCTTGCAATGTCCAATTGAGAATCCAGAAGACGAAAATCAGACCCAGCCCAAGCCAGCCATGCCAAAGAAATTTAGATTTTTCTGTCTCTATACTTTTGGTTTTGATATTTGTTCTCATTCCCCAAGTGTACACGCAGAGAACAAAATCCGCGATGTGCCATGTCTAAAATTTTATTGGGAGGGATAGATGTTCACTGTTACATCGTGAAGATTCGCTGATGTGGTTAACAAGCTGCTCTTTTGGTTTTTCAAGGTCTGGTCTAGAAAAGCCAGAGTATATTTTTCTACGAGAGACATGATCCGATCTGCACGATTTGAAAACGGTAAAAGATCTGGTTGTAGGATTGGTCCATCGGTAAAACTTTGATGACTCGCGCCATGAATGACAACCCAATAACTCTCCGTTGTGGATTCAAATTTATCGATCAACGTAGGAGGAAGCTGCGATTCTTTGGTGAGAAACATAAATGGCTGTTCAGGCGGGATAGCGGTTGCTTCGGTGGAGAATGGACCGCCCCTCTGCAAGCCATCCAGATTCAAACATGCGCGAAAACGAGAATCTGCTTTGCAAGCTTCCGAGGCGGTGATGCCTCCCAAAGAATGACCGGCGACCGCTACAGACTTCAAATCAATTATTCCGGCAAATGGACTGTTGGCATTCACATTTAGCGCTTCCAGTTGATTCAATGCGAACAGCATATCCTCCGTTCTCACTCTGATTCGTTCTGCAATGAAAGCCGCGTGTGCACTCATCGCAAGGGAATCCTGTTCCTTGGAATATGTAGCGATCTGATGATTGGATAATCCAACCGCGGCAACATCATAAGGATGATTTAATCCAACGACGATATATCCATGACTGGCAAGTTCGCTGGCTAATACGGTGTAAAACTCCACGTTCGTCCCATTGCCTGCAGAGAAGATAAGGATCGGATAAGGCTCCCCACTCTTTGCCGGGGCTGCATTCCATAGGTTATGAGAATGAATGAACGGAAGACCAAATACTTGCCAGGCCGTAACTTCACCGCTTTCGATCAATGATTTTGAGACCGTGGAAAGCTCGGGAAAATAGGGACTCTTTGCCTTGTTCCCGCGTTCTGCTGGATACCAGACGACGGCGATTACTTCACGAGAGTCGTTCGGATCTTCACTCATAGCTTCGTGTCGCGAGGCATCCACCCATCTGAAAACGGTTTGACCAACCGCATACGTCCCCGTCGGTGCAGGTAGATTCAATTGGAAGGCAACCGATAGGATCAATAGAACCAACACGCTTAGTCCGATAGGAAGCACATTTTTTAGTATTTTAGGTCTCATAATCTCTTTTCCGAACATGTATTGAGTAAGTAACGGATGTATAGCACCCGTTCAGGGATCTAACAACCCTCTAGCGAGGGTACAAATCCATCGATCTTCGTCAAATATATTTGTCATATATCAATATATTTGGTTTTACATCAAAACTATTGACAAAACATAAAAACATTGCTAAACTAGCGGCATTGGAGTACCCCAAATGCCACTTATTCCCCAGTCCTGCCCTAGTTGCTCATCCCCGCTGGTAGTCACGCAACTCAATTGCACCGTTTGCGGCACAGGCGTTGTCGGCAAATTTGAGCTTTCCCCCTTTTTCCGCCTCTCCCCTGAAAGCCTCCACTTCCTTGAAGTCTTCGTCCGCAATCGCGGCAACGTCAAGGAAGTGGAGCGAGAAACGGGCGAGTCCTACTGGGCGATCCGCCGCCAGTTGGATGAGGTCATCACCGAAATGGGAATGGAAGCGCCACAAGAGACCGACATATCGACCCACCGACAGGAAATCCTTGCTCAACTCAGTCGCGGCGAGATCAACGTGCAGGGAGCCACCCGATTACTTTCTCAATTAAAAGGAGACCACTCATGAACGGTGAAAAGGAACGTTTAATGATTTTGGATATGATCGCTGAAGGGAAGATCACCGCCGATGAAGCGGAGGAACTTTTTAAGGCAATGGATGTGACAGCGGACGTCGTCGGCTCGGACTCACCCGCACTTGCATCACCCTTATCACAGTTATCTCGGCTGGAAGCCCTCCCCCTCACATCTCCATCTACTGGCTCGTCCGCTTCCAAAGATTTGATGGCGGCGCTGAAAGAAGCAGGTATTGACCATGTGACTCTCAGTGACGTGCAGGAACTTCACGGTCA
>WNFZ01017142.1_pt1 | contig 11359 bp, 10 predicted proteins | sample 5400081 | NCBI WGS metagenome assembly WNFZ01 (sample SAMN13153365, study PRJNA577476) | soil metagenome | isolation source: 80 cm soil or saprolite under grassland replicate 1 | place: USA:California | collected 2016-06-15
ATTTTTTCGTGACCTTCATTGAAATCGATAAGGATCGGCGCAACCCGGCGATCGAAGTCGAAGATGGCGTCACAAGTGGCGACTACCTTCACGGATTTCTGCGCGGTACGCGAAGCGCGCTTTACGAAAGCGGGCGCGAGTCGATCACCATGAGCATTCCCGAGCTGAACGCATTTAATGTCGGCGCATTGATCGCGCTTTATGAGCGCGCGGTGGGTTTTTACGGCTCGCTGGTTAACATCAACGCCTACGATCAACCAGGCGTTGAAGCCGGAAAAAAAGCGGCGACAAGATTATTGGAGCTTCAAAAACAAGTGCGCGCGAAATTGACTGGCGGGCCTGGAAAAACGGCCGAAGAAGTTGCGCGTTCCATAGACGCAGACCCGGAAGACGTGTTTCACGTGCTGCGGCATTTGGCGAGCAACGATCCACATATCCAGGTTTCGCACGGTGACGAACCGGCCGACGATCAATTTTCGTACGCCGACTAGAATGCGCAGACGAAGCCAGAATATGGCGAAGCCGCCTTCCGAAGATCCAACTGAGATCCCGAATGTTGCGTGGAGCGATGTGGTTCGTTTCATTCGGCAACTCAGCCACGACCTGCGCAATCATCTGAATGCGATCGAACTGCAGTCTGCTTACATCAGCGAGCTGGAGCGCGATGACCAACTCAAGGGCGAAATCAAGCGTTTGCGCGAAATGATCTCGGGGATGACCTCGACCTTACAATCCCTTTCCAAGGCAGTCAGTGTGGTCAAGCCGAACTTGATCTCGTACCCGGCCGCAGACTTCGTCGAAGATTTGCGCAAGAAAATCGATCATGATTTCTCCGGGGAAAGCGCGGAAATCAATTGGAACATTCAAGCTGGCGACGCGACGCTAAATGTTGATCCTCAACTTTTGCCGGAAGCGTTTAGCGAGCTTTTTGCCAATGCTTTTCGGCACAATCGTGACAAGGGAATATTGGTCGCGATCGCTAAGATGGACGAAAATCGACTCCTTTTTACCCTTCAGGAGCCAAAAAGCCGATTTGACCTGCCTACCGAGAACTGGGGATGCGAGCCGCTTCGGAAAGTCAGCCAGGGCCATTACGGCCTTGGTCTGAATCGCGTCCGCGCTATCGTAGAGGCCCACGGTGGCGAAATATATGCTCAGTACAATCCGAATGTTTCGGCGTTCACTACGACACTCGTCCTTCCCGCCTCAGACGCTCCTTTCAAAGATGCCTGAGTCGCGTTACTTCCCACTTTTTAAGACACCGAAGTCCGCTGGTCTTGCGTAGTATGAGGGCGGCCAATCAATGAAAACCAACAATCATCGCGTCCTGATCATCGACGACGAGCGCCCCGTGCTCATGACGCTCGAGGCGTTGCTAAAGCGGCATGGTTACCACGTGGATACAGCATCTACGGCCTCCCAGGGACTCAAGTTATTAAGGTCCAAACCTTCCACACTGGTTTTGCTCGATCTTCAATTGCCCGACGCGGACGGATTAGAGACGCTGGATCAGATCAAAACCGAGGTTCCCCAGACACAGGTTATTATTTTGACGGCCCACGATTCCTTGCACAATGCCATCGAGTCGATTAAACGCGGCGCTTACCATTTTATCAGCAAGCCGTACGCAGCTGAGGAGCTGCTCAGCCTCGTGGAGAAAGCATTGGAAAAACAGTTCCTCGTGCGAGAAGCCGAAGAACTTCGGGAAAAGACCGAGCAGCTCGAACGCCGTCTGGAAATGGTAGAAGCGCGGCCCGCACTCATTTTCAAGAGCAAACCGATGCAGGAGATCGAAGATTTGATCAATGCGATGGCGCCCTCGGACGCCAACGCGCTCATCGTGGGTGAGAGCGGCGTGGGCAAGGAAGTGATTGCCAACGCCATTCACGCACGGAGCCGGCGCGCGGGAAAACCGATGGTAAAACTCAATTGCGCGGCGTTTCCCCAAACGATGATCGAAGGAGAGCTTTTCGGGTACGTGAAGGGGGCGTTCACGGGAGCGATGCAGGATTTTCCCGGAATGATTGCCGCGGCCGATGGCGGCACGCTTTTCCTGGATGAAATATCCGATATGCCCCCGGACCTGCAGACGCGCTTTTTGCGAGTGCTACAAGAACGCGAGTATCGGCCTCTTGGAAGCACACAAACGATGAAAGCAGACTTCCGGGCAATTGCTTCGACCAATCGGCCGGTTCCACAGGCACTCACGGAGAACCGGCTGCGTTCCGATTTGTATTACCGATTAAACACTTTCCAAATTGAAGTGCCGCCGCTTCGAAAACGGAAACAAGACATCCCGCCGCTGATTGCTGCTTTCGTGCGGCAGTTCGCTCAGCAGCTTGGCAAACCCGAGCCAGAGATTTCGCCGGAGGCATTCCAAAAATTACTGGATTATTCGTGGCCGGGAAATGTTCGTGAATTGCAAAACGCAATCGAATACGCCGTCGTGCTGGCGCAACAAGGCATGATCGGCGTAAAAGAGCTGCCCACAGAAATACAATTGCCGACCGCGCTGCAACAAACCGAGCTCGCCGCGCTACCACGCACGGGCGCGCAGAGCCTCGACGATGTCGAACGAACCGCTATTATTCAGGCGCTGGCTGAATGCCATGGAAACAAGAAAAAGGCGGCGGAACTTCTCGGCATCCAGCGCCCCACGCTTTACAACAAGATGAAGCGCTACGCCATCGAGCTGTAAGAGAGCGCCTGCAACTATAGACCTCGCAATCAGCCATTCTGCGGCGGGCAATCGCATCCCTCGTCGCGACGCTTTTGCTCACCAATCACCACTTCCAACCTTATTTCCTGGAACGCGAGGTGATCGTGGATTAGTCCGAGCAACTCGAGGGTGCTCGCGTCCGGCATCTGCGCGCAATGCAACTCGATCCGCGCCGGCTTGCCAACCAACTCCGGATGCGTCTCTACCAATTCGCCGTCGAGCAGGAATGAAACGTACGCGTTGAACCGCTCCTGTAACGCGAGCAGTTGATCGTCGGAACCATCCCATTCGTTAGGCTCATTCATCACAAGAACGGCCTCACCCGTTTTTGTGTCCTCCGCGATTACATCGATCACGTCCGTTCGATCTTTCCTCATTTTCATTTGATCTTCAGCACAGCCTTTGCAGAGCGATCGGTGCGAGACCCTCCTCTGCTTCAAGTTGTCAACTCAAACCCCAGAATCGCTGCCCCAACTAAACACGCTAATGAAAAAAATTAGGCCTAGACAGCCCGTCGAATGCGAATAAACAATCAAAGATACAACCAGGAGGAAATATGGGCAGGGAAATAAGAGCCATCGCAATATGTCTCAGCTTTTTAATGCTGGCGCCGTTTAGCACGGACACATTCGCTAAGGGACCAAAGAAGTCACACCCACGTGGACCGAAGAACGCACACGCAGGTAGGGCTAAGAACTTCCACGCGGGTGCGGTCTATGTCTTAACAAATCAGACTAATAATTCGGTGGCCGTGTTCCGCCGAAACGCGAAGGGCACGCTTACCTCCGCGGGCGAATTCCCAACGGGTGGCGCCGGCAATCCGACCCCGCAACCTCCAGATCCGGCGACCGATCCGCTCGCGTCGCAAGGCGCATTGCTTATCGGCCGGGGTAATCAGCTTTTGTTTGCGGTCAACGCCGGCAGCAATCAAATCTCGGTTTTAAGGATAAGGAAAAACAGCCTCGATCTAGTTGACGTCGTCGATTCGGGAGGCATCCGTCCCATCAGCCTGGCGCTGCATGACGATTTGCTGTACGTGCTTAACGAAGGTGGCACTCCCAACATCACCGGTTTCGAGATCGAGGAGGACGGAACGCTGACACGGAAAAAGCCGGTAATCGGATCAATACATACACAATCGACGATGATGGACTGCCAAGCGCACCGATAGACAACGCTTCCAATGGAATGACCCCGTTCGGTTTTGCATTCAACAACGCCGGCACTTTGGTTGTGTCAGAGGCGTTTGGCGGCGCACTAAACCAATCAGCGGCGTCGTCCTATAGCGCGGCCGATGACGGCACTCTAACCGTGATCAGCGGTTCGGTGTCAAACTCTCAGACCGCCTCTTGCTGGGTCGTGATTCCGACCAATGGAAAATTGGCTTTTGTGTCGAACACTGGCAGCGGCACCATCTCCAGCTATTTCATCAACCCCATGAACGGATCACTTACTCTACTTAACTCTGTTGCCGCCAGCACCGGAATGGGCAGCGCGCCAATAGACATGACCTTGAGCGTTAACAGTCGCATCCTTTTTGTGCTTCTGGCTGGCACCCAATCGGTGGCCTCTTTTCGCATAGGAGGAGGTGGCAGCCTGACGCTGATTGATACTGCCGGCGGACTGCCGCTGGGCGCGCAGGGCATCGCCGCTAAATAGTGACTCCCACCGAGGGGCTTTAGCTCCAGGCTGTTCAACTTCCAGCTCATTTATTCAACGTTCGATGTTGGACGTTGCAGATGGCACGACCGAGCGTCTCGTAGTCGGTCCTGATCTTCGCGGCGAGACGCCACTGGTTTCTGGGTGCGAGTACCGAATGGCCAGGTGTCGAGCGAGCTGACGTCGAAATCGGCGATGTCGATTCATTGGCCGAAAAATATCCCGACGCGGCCGACGATTTGCAGGCATTCCAAAAAGGTAGGGGCGATTGACCTCAATCGCCTTCGGACGAACCTTGATATCGCCGTGGCAAAAGGAAAAAGCGCAGGGCGATTAACACTGCTTGGCAAAAGCGAAGCAAAACTGCCGGCATCCCCGTCAGAAGCACGTCTCGAGACTTTCCCGAATCCTGCGCCCCGTCGGAATTATCGGATACATTTTGAAACCGACGATTTCACTTCCGTTTGTCCAATCACGGGCCAGCCGGATTTTGCCAGAATCGACATTGATTACGTGCCGGATCGCCTCTGCGTCGAAAGCAAATCCCTCAAGTTTTATCTTGCTTCATATCGAAACGAACGCGCCTTCAACGAAGCGGTGACCAACCGCATTCTTGACGATTTCGTAAAAGCATGCGCGCCGCGCGAAGCGATCGTGACCGCGCAATTTTCGGCCCGCGGCGGAATCGCTCTCACAGTTCGTGTCGAGTACCCAGACAAGAAGGCTGGCCGTGACGAGGCATGATGTTGTCATTCCGGGCGAAGTCGAGGAATCCCGTTTCGAAACCGAGGGCTATTTCCGCGGGATCCTTCGACTCCGCTTCGCTTCGCTCAGGATGACAGTCAATTATCAATGAAACGCGCGGTCGTTCTCCTCAGCGGCGGAATTGATTCGACAACAACGCTGGCAATTGCAATCGCGGAAGGCTACGAAGCCTACGCCCTCTCATTCGAGTATCGCCAGCGTCACCACATCGAAACGGAAGCCGCTCGCCGCGTCGCGGACTCGTTAGGCGCGAAGGAGCATCGCGTGGCAAATATCGATCTGCGCGTCTTCGGCGGCTCGGCGCTCACTGATCATGTCGATGTACCAAAGAAACGATCGCAAACAGAAATCGCGCATGGAATTCCGGTCACGTATGTCCCCGCGCGTAACACGATCTTTCTAGCTTATGCGCTTGCTTGGTCGGAAGTGGTTCCGGCCAATGACATTTTTCTAGCGGCTACCCCGACTGCCGGCCGGAGTTCATCGAAGCGTTTGAGACCCTGGCCAACGTTGGAACTAAAGCCGGCGTCGAAGGCAGACACTTTCAAATTCACACGCCGCTAATCAAATTCTCCAAAGCCGAAATCATCCGCAAAGCAGTCGAGCTGGGTGTCGATCTTTCCCTCACGCACAGCTGTTACGACCCGTCGCCGGAAGGTCTCGCCTGCGGCGAGTGCGATTCCTGTCTCTTGCGGCTCAAAGGCTTTCGCGAAGCCGGGATAAAAGATCCAATTCGTTATACGAAAAAATGAAACGGCTCTTCAGGATTTTCGAACTCTCGAAAAACGAACAACGCGTCGTGCTGATCGTAATGTTTGTTCTGCTGGCGGTCGCGTTCGTCGGATATCAACGCCGCGTTCATCAGCGTCCGGTTCACCTAACATCAGCGACGCTAAAACCGTCTCCGAGCCCCGTGGAAACTGACCATGATCAGTAGTTTTAGTCTTCGCTCAAGCTTGGAGTCCGCGCGTACTTGGCCCTACTCTTTCCGCAACGGTGATGCGATTAGACTGACATAGTTGCTTACAATAAATCGCGTCATGAATAATCCTTATGTTGCCGCTTCTGTAATGATTACAGTTATGTGCTGTAACGCAATTGCGTTAACTCAAACGCCAACACCTACAAGTAATCCTCGCCCAGAGGAGGTCCCAAAATGGGTGTCGGATTACCGAGTCCCGCTACCGAAAGAGGGTCTGGTGCCGGACAAAGAAACGGCGATCAAAATTGCAGAGGTCATACTGTTTCGCCTGTACGGGGAGGAAGACATCGTCACGCAGCGACCCTACAAGGTAAAACAGGAGGACGATATCTGGTGGATATCCGGAACGCTAAAGGAGAACGAACTCGGCTCCGCTTTTAACATCGCGATCTCAAAGCAGACGGGGGCCGTTTTGCACTTGGAGCATTAGCGATAAGGCGCAGGAGAGAAGGGCGATGGGCGTTCGGATCTGAACATTTGGCGTTTATTCCTCACTTAAGCCCGGAATTCGTCCGTAGCCGACAAAGACCGGACTGATTTTGGCGTCGCCGCTGTTCGGTGGCGGCGGCAATTTGAAATCGAAGACGCTGACGCCGAAGCGTTGTTTGCCATCGTATGTGCGACCGTCGCTTGATCCAATCATGACTCGTTTTTTGGTCCGCTTCTCGCGGCCGAGATAAATCATTGTGTGCGTTACCGGCGGATCGCGATCGATGTTGTAAGTGCCGCTCCAGAAAAGTAGGTCACCCGGTTTAAGCGCATCCAGTTCAAACGTATCCTCGTGGCGGCTCAAGACTGCGTTGAAATTTCCCGCTTTGCGCACCCAGACATATTGCTGGCTCGAATCGCGCGGGACATCTTTGAACCCGTTTTCGGTCAGAAGATAATAAATGAACCCTGAGCAATCCATGCCGCCATTTGCGGGATCGGCCGAGCCGTACGTGTAGCCGAGATTCTGCTTTGTCAGCTCGAGCCCAGCGTCGAGGATTTGGCGTACTCTTGCGGGATAACTTTCGTAGCCTGCAATCTCATCGGGCGAAAGAGTTACGTTCGGCGCGCCTTTCTTTTCTGCACCGGGATGCGGCGAGCGTGAAGGGCTTGGAGTTTCAGTTGGACTCGGGACCGGGCTTTCTTCGGGAGTTGCTGTTGGCGTGGGAGAGCCTCTTTTACGCTTTGATTTTGTCTTCGGTGTGGCGGTCAGAGACGGAGTCGGCGAAGTCTTCTTGTGTCTTGGCGAAGGCGTAGGCGATGGGCTGGGCGTCGCTTTCTTCGCTGAGCGTTTCTTATGTTTTCGCGGGGCTGGAGTTGGTGTGGCGAAAATCTTTTTGATCTTTGTGCCTAACGACTCTTCGACTGCGTGCGCGGCGGGAACTGTGCCCAGTAAGATTGCAACCAGCAAAAGACACTGAACTATCGTTTTGCAGGCTATCGGGCTTGTAGGGCGTTTGACTCGTTCGCTCCGGCTCTCTCGCCCGGGCGGGCTGCCCGTCCATGTCGCTCGCGTCCCCGCGGCTCCATTCTGTGAAACGCCAATTGCCGCGGCGTCTGACACAGACGCCCTACAGTTTACGGCGGCGTGTCTAACATTTCTGGGAGTTCGTTCGATCGCCGAAGACAATTACTATGCGAGTTCCTGAAGAATTGCTTTGTTGAGGCGAATCCCGCCCTCGAAATTTTCGAGAGGAAAATTCTCGTTAGGCGAGTGTGCGCGGCAATCGGGCAGCGCGAGTCCCACCAGCAGCGTTTCGATGCCCAGAATTCCGCGGAACTGCGAGACGATGGGAATGCTACCGCCTTCGCGGATCAGCGCGGGGTCGTGGTTGAACGCCTTGCGCAATGCGCGCTGAGCAGCTTCGCCGATCTGCGAATGCGGATCAGTGAGGTACCAGGGGCCGCTGTGGCCGTCGGTGATTTCCATTGTTACGCCTTTGGGCAGGTTCTTTCGTAAGTGTTCCCTTGCCAGTTTCAGGATCTCATCGCCTTCCTGATCCGGGACGAGGCGGAACGTCAGTTTCGCCATCGCATGGCTGGCGATCACGGTTTTTGTACCTTGCCCCTGATAACCGCCGCCAATTCCATTGATCTCCGCTGTCGGACGCGCCCAGATGCGCTCCACCGAATTGTAGCCGGCCTCGCCGAAAAGTTCTGGCACTCCGGTTTCCTCGCGAATCAGTTTGTCGCCATCGACCGGAAGTTTGCGCCACGCGTCGCGTTCCCAATCCTCCAGCGGCTTCACGCGATCATAGAACCCAGCGATTGCCACACGCCCTTCGCGATCATGAAGCGTGGCGAGCAATTGTGCCAGTGCTGTGATCGGATTGGCAACAGCTCCTCCAAAAATGCCGGAGTGCAGATCCATCTTCGGTCCGGTCACTTTGATTTCGAGAGCGGTCACCCCACGCAAGCCGTAGCTCAACGTTGGCACGCCGCGCTCGATCATTCCGGTATCGGAGACCACTGCGACATCGCACTTCAGCGCATCGCGATTTTCCGATAGAAAAGGACCGAGGTTTCCGCTGCCGATTTCTTCTTCACCTTCGATCACCAGATGCAAATTCACCGGCAACTCATGATCTTGTTCGATCGTCTCTTGAATGCCGAGAATGTGTGAAAGGATTTGTCCTTTGTTGTCTGTTGCGCCGCGCGCAAAGACGTATCCGTTCTTGAGAACAGGCTCGAACGGTGGCGAATCCCATAAGTCCAGAGGATCGGGCGGCTGCACATCGTAATGTCCGTAGATCAAAACAGTGCGGCGGCCGGCCTGATGTTTATTGCGCGCCCAGACGATGGGGTGCCCGCGCGTGGAAACAAGCTGCGTCTCCAGTCCGATGTTCGTGAGCTTGTTCACGAGCCATTGTGCGCAGTCCTCCAGCTTTTCTTTGTACTTATCGTCAGTCGAAACACTTGGAAACCGAAGGAACGAGTAATACTCCTCAAGGTAATTATCGCGCATGCCACAAGCTAATCGGTTTTCGCTGTTTGCCTACGATTTCCACGCAGTTCAACGCGGATCAGATACAAAATCGAAGCTGCCGCCAGCACAATTCCTGTTACAACAAACTCGCGAGCCGTGGCGTGCCAGAGAATCCAAACGATCGCGACGATCGCCAGCGCGGGCACAATTTTCATTCCAGGAAAATTGAAGGGTTGAGCGCCGTCGGCTCGCACATCGCGTTGCACAAGAACCCAGCAACTGGCGCAACAAAGCAGATACATCAACAACACCGCAACGTTCGAAAGCACGGCCAGCTTCTCAAACGTGCCACTGATTGACAGCGCAAAGGCCAGTATCGCGTAGGTAATGATTGCGACGTCCGGTGATCGATAGCGTGGATGAACGTGCGCGAAAAACTGCGGCAACGCACCATCGCGGCCGAAAGCAAAGATCAAACGCGGCGAACTCAGGATGTCGCTCGTCACGAATCCAAACGCAGAAATGGTCGCTCCAGCCAAAAGGATTGTGCGGCCGATATTCCCCATAAATTTTGCCGCCGATTCGGCGAGTGGCGCGTCAGGATGATTCGCAAGATCGGCGCCGAGCGTTCCCTGCCCCACGATTTGGATCAGAATGTAAATGACCGTCGTGATGACGAGTGCGAGGTACGCGGAGCGCGGAACCGTTCGCGCCGGATTCTTCACTTCGCCGCTGGGAATCAGCGCCACCTCGATTCCGACAAAGGCGAAAATCAACAGGATAACGGCATCGCCTAACGACTTGCTGCCGGGCCAACCGCCCCAGGCAAGATTCGGCGGATGCACAAAAAAAATTCCGACGCAAATGAACAGCAAGAGAGGAAGGAGTTTTGCCACCGTGATCACGGTCACCGCACCTGCACCTTCGCGCACGCCCCGGATGTTGATTAGAACAAGCGAACCATAAACGGCGAGCATGACGATGATGCGCATCACGGGGATGCCGAGGAATGGAACGACGAGCGCGACTGAATTCGCGAGAACGTTCACGACGCCAGCAACCGCGCCGAGCGCGGTTAGAAAATAAAGCATGCCAGCGAGGAATCCGACGTAACGACCAAACGCGACTTCCACATACGCGTAAAGGCCGCCCGTCAGCGATACCCGGCTGCCTGCAATTGCGAAACAAGTGACGAACAACACCATCGCAATGGCACAACAAACAAACGCCAGTGGCGCAGCGGGTCCCAGTCCTCGCGCAACCGCGGCCGGAATCACGAAAATGCCCGCACCAATCGTCGAGCTGACAATGTTGGCCGTTAAAGCTGGAATTCCGATGCCGCGAACCAACTGATGATCGACGCGCTCCGCTTGTTGGATCGACAACGTCGATTCATCCGCCATTGGTGCAGCCTGCGTGATTCAGTTGTCCAAAGCAAGAGTGCGAGCTAAGCTTCGCGACCAAGGGTCGTATTTTTCGAATGGCGGGTAATTTTAGCGCGGCACGTGGGACGGGGCGCCTCTCCTTGGCGAAGGAGACGGGGAAGGTGAGGATCGAGTCCCAGACACCGCCGATCGTCCCAATCCCTCGCCTTGATTCTCTCGCTTTATCCCGAGGAAGAAGCGCGAAAGCGCAAACGCCGACATCAGTTCGACACTACGCGACCGACCACCTGGAGCTCGCAACCCCCAACATCCTGTGGCCGGCCCGTCTTAAAACCCCTTCAAATTGTGTGTTTTTCGCTTGTCACCCTCCCACGCCTGCTGTATTGACCTCGTGAGGCCCGAGGTTTCGCCTACCATGCATTTACAATCGCTCGAGCTGCTCGGCTTTAAATCGTTCGCCGACAAAACGCTTCTTAATTTTCACGAAGGCGTCACTGCTGTTGTTGGGCCGAACGGTTGCGGAAAATCGAACGTGCTCGATGCCGTTCGCTGGGTACTCGGCGAGCAATCTGCGAAATCTTTGCGCGGCGATGAGATGGCTGATGTGATCTTTGATGGTAGTGAGATGCGCAAGCCGGTAGGATTCGCCGAGGTCTCTCTGACCTTCACCGATTGCGCTGACGAGCTTGGTATCGACTGGCACGACGTGCGCGTAACGCGTCGCGTTTATCGCGATGGCAACTCCGAGTACCTGCTGAACAAAACGTCCTGTCGACTGCGCGATATTCAAAGTCTATTCGCCGACACCGGTATCGCGCGCTCCGCATACTCAATGATGGAACAGGGCAAGATCGATATGATCCTGAGTTCGCGCCCCGAAGATCGACGCGCAGTGTTTGAGGAAGCAGCCGGAGTCACAAAATACAAGACCCAGA
>WNFZ01009626.1_pt1 | contig 11358 bp, 9 predicted proteins | sample 5400081 | NCBI WGS metagenome assembly WNFZ01 (sample SAMN13153365, study PRJNA577476) | soil metagenome | isolation source: 80 cm soil or saprolite under grassland replicate 1 | place: USA:California | collected 2016-06-15
GCGTTAGAGGCGTGCGCAATTCGTGGCTGAGCATGGCTAGAAATTGGTCCTTCGCCAGATTCGAGCGCGCCTTTTCCTCGAGCTCGAGGTTTGTCTTCTGCAACTCCGCCGCGAGCGACTGCGATTGTTTAAGCAGGTTTTCTGTTTGCGTGCTGGCTTCGATGGTATTGAGCACAATGCCAATGCTCTCGGTTAATTGATCCAGGAACGCCTCGTGGGTCGGACTGAATCGCTCAACCGACGAAAGTTCCATGACCGCTTTTACCTGGTCTTCAAAGAGAATCGGCAGAACCACGATGTTCGTCGGATGAAATTCGCCCAGGCCAGAACTCACTTTCGCGTAGTTGTTCGGTACATCAGTCAGAAGAATGCGTCGTTTTTCCAACGCCGCTTGTCCCACGAGGCTCTCACCCATTTTGAAGCGGTTCTTCGCGCTATTTCCTCCCTGGGAAGCGTAGCTTGCCAACAGCTTAAGCTCCGATTCTCCGTTAGAATGACCGATCATGTAGAAGGCGCCTTGTTGCGCTGAAACCAGCGGAGCAAGCTCTGATAGGATGAGTTTACCGACCGTCAGGAAGTCGCGCTGTCCCTGCAGTATGCGAGTGAACTTGGCGAGGTTCGTCTTGAGCCAGTCTTGTTCCTTGTTCTGGAACGTGGTGTCCCTCAGATTGCGGATCATTTCGTTGATGTTGTCCTTTACGAATGCGACCTCGCCTTGTGCTTCGATCTGAATTGAACGGGTGAGGTCGCCCTTGGTTACTGCTGTCGCGACATCAGCGATAGCACGAAGCTGGGTGGTCAGATTTGCCGCCAGCCGGTTGACGTTATCCGTCAAATCCCGCCATGTGCCCGCAGCGCCAGGCACGTTCGCCTGACCGCCGAGTTTTCCTTCCACGCCCACCTCGCGCGCGACCGTCGTAACCTGATCGGCGAACATCGCCAGTGTATCGATCATGTTATTGATCGTCTCGGCGAGCTCGGCAATTTCGCCCTTGGCTTCGAGGAAAAGTTTCCGTTTCAAATCGCCGTTTGCGACTGCTGTCACCACCTTGGCAATGCCACGCACCTGATCAGTCAAGTTGGACGCCATAAAATTTACGTTGTCGGTAAGATCCTTCCAAGTTCCCGAAACGCCTTTCACTACGGCCTGGCCGCCGAGCTTGCCTTCCATGCCCACCTCGCGTGCTACGCGAGTCACTTCATCGGCGAATGACGACAGTTGGTCGACCATCGTATTGACCGTATTTTTCAATTCCAAAATTTCGCCCTTGACATCGACGGTGATTTTCTTGCTCAGATCGCCAGTGGCAACAGCAGTGGTTACGGCGGCGATGTTGCGCACTTGTGTCGTGAGGTTGGAGGCCATGAAGTTGACATTGTCGCCGAGGTCCTTCCATACGCCTGCAAGCCCGCGCACATCGGCTTGTCCGCCGAGCTTGCCTTCCGAACCGACTTCGCGCGCGACACGAGTAACCTCCGATCCGAACGAGCGAAGTTGGTCCACCATCGTGTTGATCGTGCCCTTTAGCTCCAGAATCTCGCCTTTCACGTCGACGGTGATTTTCTTGGACAAGTCACCAGTCGCGACGGCCGTGGTTACTGCAGCGATGTTGCGAACCTGCGCGGTAAGGTTGGACGCCATCGAGTTCACGGAATCGGTCAGGTCTTTCCACGTGCCGGCCACACCGCGCACATCGGCTTGTCCGCCGAGTTTGCCTTCGGTGCCGACCTCGCGGGCCACGCGCGTCACTTCCGCTGCAAAAGATGAAAGCTGATCCACCATCGTGTTAATGGTGTTCTTTAACCCGAGAATCTCGCCTTGTACGTCCACGGTGATCTTTTTGGACAAATCGCCGCTGGCCACTGCAGTAGTCACGTCGGCAATGTTGCGCACTTGTGCCGTAAGATTCGACGCCATCGAGTTTACCGAATCGGTCAAATCTTTCCAGGTGCCGCCGACCCCGGGCACCTGCGCTTGTCCGCCGAGTTTGCCTTCGGTGCCGACCTCGCGCGCCACACGCGTCACTTCCGCAGCGAACGAGCGAAGTTGATCCACCATGGTGTTGATCGTATCCTTGAGTTGGAGAATTTCGCCGCGTACGTCCACGGTGATCTTTTTGGACAAATCCCCCTTGGCCACAGCGGTTGTGACGTCGGCAATGTTGCGAACTTGGCCCGTCAGGTTGGACGCCATCGAGTTCACTGAATCAGTAAGGTCCTTCCACGTGCCGGCCACGCCCCGCACGTCCGCCTGGCCGCCAAGCCTGCCTTCTGTGCCGACATCACGAGCGACGCGTGTCACCTCCGCTGCGAACGAACTGAGCTGGTCGACCATCGTGTTGATTGTGTTTTTTAGCTCTGAAATCTCGCCTTTTACGTCGACTGTGATTTTCTTTGAAAGATCGCCATTCGCGACTGCGGTTGTTACCTCAGCAATGTTTCTCACTTGGCCGGTTAGGTTGCCGGCCATGAAATTGACGCTGTCGGTGAGATCCTTCCATGTGCCTGCGACGCCTTTGACGTCGGCTTGCCCACCGAGTTTTCCTTCGGTGCCTACCTCGCGCGCCACCCGTGTCACTTCCGATGCAAACGAACTGAGCTGATCAACCATCGTATTGATCGTGTTTTTCAGCTCGAGGATTTCACCCTTCACATCGACTGTGATCTTCTTCGACAGATCCCCCCTCGCGACAGCAGTCGTGACTGCGGCAATATTGCGCACCTGTCCGGTCAGATTGCGTGCCATGAAATTAACCGAATCGGTCAGATCTTTCCACGTACCGGACACCCCTTCCACGCGAGCTTGTCCGCCTAGAATTCCCTCAGAACCTACTTCGCGCGCGACGCGCGTTACCTCCGAGGCAAACGACCTAAGCTGATCCACCATCACGTTGACCGTGTCTTTCAGCTCAAGAAACTCACCTTTCACATCGACTGTGATTTTCTTGGTCAAGTTGCCGTTTGCCACTGCAGTCGTGACCGTCGCGATATTGCGGACTTGAGCCGTGAGATTGCCGGCCATTAAATTCACATTTTCTGTTAAATCTTTCCAGGTGCCGGCAACGCCTTTCACTTTTGCCTGGCCGCCGAGCTTTCCCTCCGTGCCCACTTCGCGCGCCACCCGCGTGACTTCCGACGCGAACGCGCTGAGCTGATCGACCATCGTGTTTACAATCTTTGCCGTGCGCAAAAACTCTCCTTTGAGCGGCTGTCCTTCGATCTTTGGCGCCGGCCCAAGCGTCGGACACGTTGTTCAGCGATGCCCGCTGTGTGATTCGGCCTTCTTTTCCGACCACATGCACGATGCGTTCTAATTCCCGGGTCATGCGCTCGTTGCTTTCGATTACTGTGTTAAACGTGTCGGCGATTTTGCCCGGCACGCTCGTCCAATCCTCCGGAAGTCGCGCGGAAAAATCACCGCGCTTGAAAGCCATTAACGCCGCGAGCAATTGCTTCGTATCAAATTCATTTCCGTTAGGCTGCGAACATTTCCGTGGTCGAGTTCTCGTAGAGGGAGTTTTCTTCATGGAATAGGGCCTTAGAAAAATGGAGTTCCCTTCGTGGCAAATTCGACGTGGAATATGAGACGGTTCATTTCCAGCGCCGTAGAGTAATCGCCGAATCGGTCACACCAAGCCGCATTTTCTTTCAACAAAACCACCGTCACCGCGTTTTGGTCGCGCAAAAAATCACTCCGTAGCAGAGATTCCCTAATAAGAAACGACGAAGCGGCGAGTAACGTTGTGCCACCGGAAGCCAAGAACTCCCGTGTAAGCCTTTTGACGAGCTCGCTGGATCGGCGTCGAATGCCGATGCGAGAAAGAAAGAGGGAATCTTCCGCTGACTAGCGGAGAGGCAATGTCGGTAAGCTGCGCAACCGGAAGCCAAAAATAATCCCCAAAACGCCCAATATCACTGCGTACCATGCGATAATCCAGATCACTGCCGCCGCCCCGGCGACCGGATTCCACAAAAGCAGGAACGCAAAGACAATTGAAGCCAGGCCCATAAGGATGAGGAACCATTCGCCCTTGATTTCCCGGCGCAGCCTCACTGCCAGAGCAATCTCCGTTGCGCCAATCATCAGCGCCCACGCAGCAATGTAGATGACCAACGCCAGAGCCGTTATCCTGGGGGCATGGAATGTGAGGAAGCCGATGATGATCCCGAGAATCCCGATGATCAGATGGAATCCCCAGTCCGGGTCGGAAGCACGATGGCCGATCGCGCCGATAACGCGAAAGACACCGTCAACCAGTACCCAAGCTCCAAACAGCAGCACTAACACCGCGATTGTTAGCCCAGGATACACGAAGGCAATAATGCCGAAAATAATTGCGGCGATACCCCTTATCACCGGAACCCACCAATGGCGTTTTAAGGTCTCGATAAGCATTGCATTCTTTTAAGGATCAATTTGCAGTGACGCAAGCCAGTTTTAAGAGATGGCTGCCGAGGAGCCGGTGGCCGAACGAATGCGGCCAGTCAATCTCAAAGCCCGCACTTTGTGCCGGCTTCGGCGATACTGGAACGAGTCCGAAGGAGAGATGCTAAATACGTGTCGACTAAAGGTGCGTTGTTAATTCGCGCCAGATTCGCAGGCGTCTGAAGGCGCGAAAAGATGGCATAGGCAATCTTGCTTCGCGGAACCGCTTTCTCACCGTAGCCCGACGGAATATTGCTTGACCAATAACGGACGTATTGTCCATCCGCACGATTCTCCATGCCGAGAAAAATTGTGGAGTGCCCGTGCTCATTTTTTCCCACCTGGCGCGACCAGAAAATTTTCATGAAGTCGCCGGGCTTGGCCTGATCGAAATTGTCGAAATTGGACCCCAGCTGCAGCTCGTGAAAAAGACGGGCCGTGCCTGGCCCATTTGCATTCCAGCGGCCCCAAATTCCTTCACCATCGTGTTGATCGCGAATGATCAGCTTTTCCAGGGTGGCGTAATCGAGATGAAGGTCCCCTCGTGCACGCAAAGCCTCAATCGTTCTAATGAAGACCAGATATGTTGCGCCCGAGCAGAAACTTGGTCCCGACGGCAAAATGAAAAATTTCCCGGACTCGAAATGCGCCGAAGATTGCAGGCGGATCTTCGCGAAGTGCGAAACAGAATACCGGCCGCCTTGCGGCATCTGTTTAACCTGCTCTAGGATGAGGTTGTCGTAATCGTTTGCAAAAGATGCGCGGGCGAAGAGCGCGACAATGGCGATAATTACTGACGCGCCGACCTTTTTCACGCCGGACAAGTAACCACTGAAATCAGATCTGGCAACGCCCGACCGCAGTTCCTGTAGCGGCGGTCTGCGACCGCCGAGTCAGCCGAGTCGCTCGACGTGACAACGTGCACGGCCGCCGCTAGAATCATGATCATGCTGCGTTTTACGAAGATGAACGGCGCGGGAAACGATTTCATCCTGATCGACAACAGGACAGGGGACATCCATCTGGATCGCGGCCAGATCGCGCGTCTGTGCGATCGCCACCGCGGTATCGGGGCGGACGGAGTTTTGCTCCTCGAAGAACCATCGAACCACGCGGATTTTCGGATGCGTTACTTTAATGCCGATGGAGGAGAGGCGGAGATGTGCGGCAACGGCGCGCGCTGCTTCGCGCGCTTTGCGAAAACCGTTGCCGGCTCGCGCGACAAAATCTTATTCGAAACCCCGGCTGGAATTATCGGCGCTCAGCTTCACGGTGACCTCGTCACACTGAATATGGGCGACCCAACCGATTTGCAGATGAACGTGCGCCTGCAAATTGAAAACGAGGAAGCTCTCGTTCATTACATCAACACTGGCGTGCCGCATGTAGTCATCCATGTTTCGCGGATTGATGTTGTCGATGTTCGCAGCAGAGGAAAAAAGATCCGGCAGCATGACATGTTTTCGCCGAAAGGTGCAAACGTGAATTTTCTGGAGAAACGTGGCCCGAAAGAAATCGCGATTCGCACTTACGAGCGCGGGGTTGAAGACGAAACACTGGCGTGCGGTACCGGGGTGGTAGCGAGCGCGTTGATTTTAGCCGCGATGGAAAATCTCTCCGGCTCGATCAGCGTTCTGGTTCGCGGCGGCAACAAATTGCAGGTCGGTTTCGACAGAATCGGAGGCCAATTTCGAAACGTCACGCTCACCGGTCCGGCCGAGTTCGTGTTTGAAGGGTCGATTGAAGTTTAACTTTAGCGGCTCTCCGTGTCTTGTTCTTCTGAACGACATGACATTTCAGAATGGCACCTCTACAATTTGGCAAGATGTTTCGCGGCACGTTCACGGCATTAGTCACGCCATTTCGCAACGGCGGCGTTGACGTTTCTGCTTTTGAAAAACTGATCGAAACGCAAATCGCTGGGGGCATCACCGGAATTGTCGCGATTGGAACGACCGGCGAATCGCCGACACTCTCACACAAAGAACGCGAACAACTGATAAGGCTCGCAGTTGCAACCGCAAACAAACGTTGCCTTGTCCTTGCGGGAACCGGCTCAAATGCCACCGACCACGCGGTGGCCGACACAAAGTTGGCCGAGAAACTCGGCGTCGATGGCGCGTTGCTCGTCGCGCCCTATTACAACAAGCCAAGTCAGGAAGGACTCTTCCGCCATTTCAAGAGCATCGCCGCCGTCACATCCTTGCCGATCATGCTCTACAATATTCCCGGACGCTGTGGCGTGGATATCATGCCCGAAACAGTGGTGCGTTTGGCAAAAGAATGCCGCAACATTGTGTCCATCAAAGAAGCGAGCGGCAGCGTGGAGCGCGTTAGCGATCTGCGTCGGCGTTTGCCCGAATCGTTTACTGTTTTGAGCGGCGACGACTCGCTCACGCTGCCGTTCATGGCGGTAGGCGCAGCTGGGGTGGTAAGCGTAGCATCCAATCTGTTTCCCTCTCAAGTCTGTGGGCTTGTCCGCGCCTGCGAATCAGGCGATTTCAAATCGGCGACACAATTACATCGCAAATTGTTGCCACTGTTTAAGGATTTGTTCATTGAGCCAAATCCGGTGCCCGTGAAAACAGCACTGGGCTGGCGGGGAGTAATGTCCGGTGAAGTTCGTTTGCCGTTGTGTGAGATGATCGAAGTAAACCAGGCGCGCTTGCGCAAGACCTTGGAACAATTCGAGCAAAACAAATGAACTCGACCGCGCGCGTGTTGCTCATCGGCGCGGCTGGACGAATGGGGAAAACGGTTGTCGCCCTCGCCAGGAACGATCGACAAATCGATATTGTGGCGCAATGCGATTTGGGCGACTCCATTGAGTTAGCGATGGAAAATTGCGACGTTGCAATCGATTTCAGTCACGCGGACGCCATTACTGAAGTCTGCCGCGCTGCGCTGCACCATGGTAGGCCGCTTGTCATTGGTACGACTGGACATTCACAAGAGCAACGCCGAACACTCGAAGAGGCAGCGCGGTCGGTGGCGATTGTGTTCGCATCGAATTTCAGTGTCGGTGTCAATGTGCTTTTCTGGTTGACGCGGAAAGCTGTTGAATTGCTCGGCAGTGATTTCGACGCGGAGATTATCGAAACGCATCACAAGATGAAAAAAGACGCGCCCAGCGGCACAGCGAAAACTCTCGCGGAGACGTTGAAAGCGGCGCAAAAAACTGGACACGAGATAGCGATTCAATCGATTCGGGAAGGTGACGTAGTCGGCGAGCACACCGTAATTTTCAGCGGGCCCGGCGAACGCCTCGAGCTCACGCATCGTGCAGCGAATCGCGAGATTTTTGCGCGCGGAGCAGTACGCGCAGCGAAATGGATTGTGGGAAAACCGGCGGGCCTTTACTCAATGCACGATGTCTTGGGATTGTAGAGCTGTAGGGCGTTTCTGTGAAAGGCCATGGCGCCTGGCACAAACGCCCAACGATTTCTATCGGTCATAGATGCGGCTCCATGAGAACCGCAGTTGCGTTTGGATCGAATGTCGGTGATCGCTTCGGCAATTTGCGCGTTGCACGAGATGCGATTCTTGCTCTTCCAGATGTGAAGCAGCCAATTCTTTCCTCGCCAATTTACGAAACCGAACCGGTCGATTGCGAACCGGGAGCAGAGAAATTTTTGAACGCAGTCATGGAGTTTGATTATGAAGGGGAGCCCGTGAGTTTGCTTGAGCAAATCATTCGAATCGAAGAAGAGTTAGGCCGCAGATCCGATCATCCAAAGAATATTTCGAGGACAATCGACATCGACCTGCTCTACTGCGGCGAGCGCAAGCTCGAAGATGCGCGATTACAACTGCCACATCCGCGGATGCACCTGAGAAGCTTTGTCCTCCAACCGCTGGCCGATATCCGGCCAGAGCTGATTTTACCGGGTCAAATCAAAACGGTCGGTGAGCTGCTCGCGGATCTGAAGGAATCCGCCAACGTCGTTCGGTTCAGGCATGATTGGTAAACGCCAATCCGGCACGCCTGCCTAATAGCTGCAGCTTGCGTTCGCGAATCAGCAGCTGATCTTGCGAGCAGGAGCGATGAAAGATTTTCGTCAAATGAAGCAACGCGGTGAGAAAATCACCGCGCTGACCGCGTACGACTATCCGACGGCGCGCTTACTTGATGAAAGCGGAATCGACATCATCCTTGTGGGGGACTCGTTGGGCATGGTGGTGCTTGGTTACGAGGATACGACGCCCGTAACGCTGGAAGAAATGTTGCATCATACGCGCGCAGCGGCTCGCGGCGTGAAACAGGCGCTGCTCGTCGCCGATATGCCGATTCAAACTTACGACACGCGCGAGCAAGCGCTGGCTACGGCGCGGCGATTTATCGACGCCGGCGCCCAAGCGGTAAAACTCGAAGGCGGTACGAGTCATGTCGCGCAGATCGAAGCGATCACACAAGCAGGCATTCCGTTTATGGCTCACATCGGAATGCTGCCCCAAAGTGTGAAGCAGGAAGGCGGCTATAGAATCAAGGGCCGCACCCAATCCGAGGCCGAAGCGCTGCTGGCTGACGCGCGTGCGGTACAAGAAGCCGGCGCATTTTGTGTCGTACTGGAGATTGTGCTCGCTGACGTCGCGAAGCAGATCACAAATGCAATCAGCATTCCAACCATTGGCATCGGTTCAGGCGAGCATTGCGACGGACAAATTCTCGTCACGCACGACTTGATCGGACTGTTTCCCTGGTTTACGCCGAAGTTTGTGTCACCCGAGGCGCGCGTGGCAGAAGAAATCCGGCGCGCTGCCCGAGCTTTCATCGAGCGAACACGGAATGGCGGCGCGGGAAGATAGACTGGCAGCCTCTCCCAGCAAATCTTCGTCATTCCGTCGCTGCCATCTTGAAATGTGATATGTTGCAAGCCGCATGAGGGTCTCCGGGTTCGAGGACATTGATAAGTTCGAGACTGAAGGTTTGCTCGCGGGTAGCAAGGAACGGAGCTGGATCTGGTTCGGGTTGATTGTGTCCTTGGCAATTCATTTCGCGCTATGCGCTTACTTTTACCGGACGCGTTTCGCGCCTGCGGAAGCCGCGTTCGTCCCGAGCGAGCAGACGCCCACATTCAAGGTCAGGAGCATTACCGAATCGAACGTCGACAAGAGCAGTGCCGATCAAACAAATCCGGCCGCCAAACCGAACCCGGATAACACCGACGTGCAATTGCCGGATGAAAAGAAGTCATTCGACAAATTATTGCAGGACATTCAGGCGAGCGCGGCGCTGCCGGACGATATGCGGGACGTTTTGCCGGACCAACCGAAAGTGGACCAACCGGAGGTGAATTCCGTGCTGAACGAGATCGAACGCTCCACGGCACAGACTCTCTCAAACGACCCAAACGCGCTGCACGAACAATCTTTGCTCAACAATAGCTCGACATCAGGCCGTCCGCAGCCCGCTCTGAGCGGAACCGAGCTTGCCACGAGTACGGCGATTAAGCGGCCAAACACGTTCACGAGTAAACTGCCCGGCGATAGCGCTGGACCTAATAAAGGGCGCGCTCCCGGGTTTAGCGATTTGGACCAGTTGCTGGCACAAAAAGGTCCGCTCGGGTCAGGCACAAAATTACGCCTGCCGGACGATCAGCTTTTCGAGTACGACAGCGACATGTTGCAATCCAGCGCCGCTGGTCAACTGCAAAAGCTGGGCACTCTCATCCAACGCAATCCTAAAGCGACATTTACCGTGGAAGGCTATACGGATTCGTTCGGCACGTTCGAATACAATCTCGATCTGAGCCAGCGCCGGGCCGAGAGCGTGAAGCGATACCTTGTCGAGGTCATGCGCATTAACCCGGCGCAAATTGAAACGCATGGTTACGGCGCAACGAAATTCCGAGCATCACCAAGCGGCTCAATTGAAGAGCAAAGCGGCAATCGGCGTGTGGAAGTCGTGGTTCACACGAGCGAAGGGTAAAGGGAATTGCGGATTGTGGATTGCGGATAATTGCTCTGTAGCGGGACTCTGTCGTAATTAGCGCCCTACCAGTTTTTAATCCACTGATTTGGGTCAATGGAGTTCCCAGTGCTCCACAAATCAAAGGTCGGATTGTAGCCCTTGGGCGTTGCAGGGTCGGCCTGATTGGCGGTCGAATAGCCATAGCTGTTGCCGAATGGATCACGAATGAAAGCTATGGGCTGAGCCTGATCGCTTGGACTAAGCTGATTCGGCTTAAAAGTGAAATAGGATCGTGCTCCCGCATTCGGAGTGCGACTTCCGTTTGTCGCCCCAAACAGCACGTTATACAGATAGAGACTGGCATTCTGATACACCGCCTGAGTGGCATCGAAGTTCTGCCGCGCATCCAAGTTATCTGTGGTGTTATCCCGTGGATAAATTCCGTTGTCTGCCCTGTAACTTTCGCAAGCTGCGGACATGGCGGCGATTTCGGTTTCGGCGCGGGCGCGGGCGCCCTTCTTCTGCGCGTAGCCAACTGTGCTGAGAACTAATCCCGTCAGGATAACGATAACAGTGATGACGACGATCAGTTCGATGAGCGTAAACGCGCAGTTGAATCTATTCGTCAGGCGTTTGGCACAAACGCCTCTACAAGCTCTGGGGGGAGATTTCATTCGTCATCAGTGCATCGTCATTTCGCAGAAGGCGGTCATGTTTGCTGTTGCAAGCCGGTGATAATGCTGATCAAGGGCGTGAAGAGAGCGAGCACAATCGTGCCAACAATTACTGCGAGGAATACAATCATGATTGGCTCAAGCATCGAGGTCAGAGCCGCCACGGCGTTATCGACTTCATCATCGTAAACGTCGGCGATCTTTAAAAGCATTTCCGGGAGTTTACCGGTTTCCTCGCCCACGTCGATCATACTGACCACCATCGGCGGAAACGCGCGGCTGGCTTCCAACGGTTGCACGATCGATTCGCCTTCTTTCACGCTGTCGTGCACCTGCGAGATGGCGGC
>WNFZ01005723.1_pt1 | contig 11356 bp, 13 predicted proteins | sample 5400081 | NCBI WGS metagenome assembly WNFZ01 (sample SAMN13153365, study PRJNA577476) | soil metagenome | isolation source: 80 cm soil or saprolite under grassland replicate 1 | place: USA:California | collected 2016-06-15
AATCTGCCGCCGATGCCTACCAGCGAGCACTTGCCCTGTGCGGTAATAGTGCTGAGCGCGCCTATCTTCAACGGCGGCTGGATGAGATGCTTGATCTCAAACTGTAATTAGAGAAACTAAGCGACCTTCGTGTCAGCCGCGGTTAAACAAAACTGGCGCACAGTCAGAGACCGTGCGCCAGCGGGAAAAAGAAGGCATTTTATTTTGCCACGGATCGATTAGCCTTTACTCTCTATATATTTTTGCAATGCAGTGACAGTATCATGAAGATTTTTTTGTCCAATCATGCCCATGAATGGGGTAAACATTTTCATCCAGCCATGAGGAACCATTTCGAGTTCATGATCAATCCTTGTGTAATTGCCCTCGGCAGTAAAAAGAAAACGATGACCACCAGAAAGAGTGTTTATATGCGGGACAAATCGGATACGTTTGTTTAGCTCATACTTTCCAACTTCTTGAGCAACAGCACCGAATCCCCTGAGCTTCCATTCAAATGTGCTACCAAGACCACCGTTTCCATCAATTTTCCGGGAAGCAGTAATCGTTGGATTCCAGGAAGCAAAGCTGCCAGCATCGGCTACAACAGCAAAAACTTCTTCAACTGGCTTTTTTATTGTTTGGGTACTCTTAAAAAGTGCCATATTGTTATATCCCTGCATTGCTCAAGATAGTCATCATCTCGGATAGCAGCGTGGTAAGCTGAGGATGCGTGACTTCGAAATGGTCAATTGTATCCTGCAAGCGTTCCAGCATTGACTCATCGGCTTCTGTTTTTGCGCCGGAACGTTTGAGCAAACTGCGGATATCTGTGTCAAGGTGGCGTAGCATCTCACGTTCCTTTTCATCCCTGCCCCCAGTGCGCTCAAGCTCGTTATGAAGCCGTTCAAGAAGTTCACGAAGGTCTTGGTCAGTCATGGAATAACATCTCCTTTCCACTGAAAAATAATTAACGATCTGCCTCTCCATTTTACAACGTTTTGGCTGGCAAATAATTAGCAGGATGCTGGATTTCCCTACCTATACGTTTAAGATAGTTGAATTGATAATAAAGAAACCGTATATTTTATATAGCGTTTATGATTTAGAAAAGGAGAAGTAGAGATGACAGCTCAACAGATTCTTATTTGGATTATCATCGGCGGTATCGCAGGGATCCTGGCAGAGATGTTGGTCGGTGGCTTGAGGTCTGGGCTAATCGGCGCGATCGTCGTTGGAATTCTGGGCGCCATCATTGGTGGCTGGCTGTTCGGCGTATTAGGCCTCAGGATTGGAACTGGCATCGTGGCTGAAATCATCAAAGCATTAATCGGCGCCGCGCTTTTGTTGTTGATCTTGCGCGGTACGCGTAGGTTGTAGCAATTACCGCCTGAGTAGGGGACAAATTTCTCAGAGATCGATCTCGCATATTGGAAGCAGAGTCCAACGACAGGAGTTGTTGGACTCCAATATATTTTCGCAAGAGGTCTAATACAATATTTCTCGATCCGCATGCTCGATTTCGTCATATATTTTCTTAACCTCTTCCTTCATCTCGGCAGAGACACCGGCAGTCATGGGAATGAATTTAACCATGTCGCGTGCTTGCCGTAATAAGTCTTTGACTCCGGCGATATAGGAAAGATCATTCTTGCCCAATTCAGAAGGGACGGCAAATTCACGCGCTTGTTGGATCAGATTGCGGGCTCGGATAACACGTTCAGCAGCAGGAATAAGTTTTGCCATGTTTCCTCCTCTATTTTGAAAACCGGTAAATCTGGTTTGATTTTAGCATAAGGAAACAGCCCGAATCTTGTTTGGATAGTTGGTCCCGAGATTCTTCTCCATGGGTGCTTTGCCTCTTGACAAAGGAATTTTGATATTATATAATGCAATCGGTTGCATAAATCAAGGAGTTATGAGCACAAAATCTGTCCGTACGATCGCTGATATCGCCAAGTTGGCTGGAGTTTCAAAGTCCACTGTGTCACGTGCATTGAGCGATAGCCCGCTCATCGGTGAAGAGACGAAGGCCCGTATCCGCTCGCTGGCTCGGCAATATAACTTTGAGATCAACGCTTCCGCCCGCCGGTTGAGCATGAAACAAAGCCGAACCATTGCGTTTGTGACCCATGCATATCACAGGGATTTCTCTGTAGCAGATCTTTTTGGACTTGAGATCATGGGCGGCATTTCCAGTGGCTTGGCGAAGCGAGGCTATGATTTATTGGTTATCCATGTGGATCCAAACGATACAAAATGGGCACATCAATACTTTGATACAGGCCGCGTGGATGGGTTTATCCTGATGACTGCCACACGCAAGCAAAGCCATGTGAAGGCTCTCTTGGATATAGGTGCTCCATTTATCGTCTGGGGTGTCCCTGCCCCCAATCAAAAATACTGTTCAGTCACCGGTGATAACTTTAGTGGCGGCAGATTGGCTACAGCACTTCTCATTGGTTCTGGAAGACGAATAATTGGCTTTATTGGTGGTCCTTCTTATGAGCTGGAAGTGCAACACCGCCTTGCTGGATATGAGAGTGCCTTCCGCGAAGCAGGCCGGGATGTTAATCCTGAACTTATAGAATATGGGAACTTCATGAACACCTCAGGGGCTGAGGCAATGAAGCGGCTGCTCAAAAAAGTTCCAGATATTGATGCGGTATTCGTCAACAGCGATTTGATGGCGATTGCAGCAATGGACGAGATTCGTGAACATGGGCGCCGCGTCCCGGAGGATATCGCAGTTGTCGGCTATGACGACTTATCGATAGCGGAACACAGCAATCCGCCGTTGACAACGATCCGACAGAACATCCCACTGGCAGGAAAATTGTTAGCACAGAATCTGATTGAGTATTTGCAGACGGGCATGGCAACAAATGTTTCCATCCCGGTTGAGTTGATCGTCAGAAAATCCGCTTAAGTTCACGCTCTTTTTTTAGGAATTGATGCAACCGATTGCACAAATTATTAGATGAAAGGAAAAGAAAATGAATATCTACCCGTCCTTCACCGGTATCCACAGTTTTATGTCTTATAAGTTCTCCACGCTGCGAATGGATGCCTTGCGAGATTCGCTCTGGGCAAGACTGATCGGTAAGAATATAACGCTTGCGGTATTCCCTGAACAAGCACCAGAGAAAAGTCCAAATAGAAGGTTTATCGGTGTCACAGATATCCCTGTTGACTTGATCGTTGGCACACTTAACAGACACGACGATTTTGATCACAGGTTCCGTCCATTCAAAAGCTACTTGCGAGATCGTTGGGTGAATACCTATCTCGCCCTTGAGAAGGACGGCTGGTCACCTATCGTAGTACATAAGGTAGGAGATAATTATTACGTTGAAGATGGACATCATCGCGTTTCAGTAGCGCGCTGGCTTGGAATGTCACTGATCCAGGCAAAGATATGGGAATATCCTATTCAAATAAAACAATCAAAGGAATGTCAGCCCATGCGATGTGTAGAGAGAAGTTCTTCAAAGACATATGCTACACAATACAATTCAGAATAAAGACAAAATAGAAAGCGTTTGGAACCTTGGGTGAGAGAAACTTACAACTCTGAACTTAAAGCAAGACCTCGGAAGAGAGCATTTCAAACCTCCGAGGTCTTCTTTGTAAGGTCGAGCCAAGGCTACTCCTTACTTTCGAGGCGTCTTTTGCAAAGGAATTCTCTGCAACGCGACACGGGGTAGCGTGATCGCGGTCGAGATTGCAGACAAGCGAAGTAGTCCTGTGGATAAAAACATGAGGACGACCCTGACTATATGTCTTTTTAGACTTAACATGTGATCTCCTTTCTACCATTCCAAACATCTGCAGAACAGGAAGGCGAAAATAGAAATCAATAGCTGTTCTCCAAATATCGGGAAAGCCAATTTTCGAATACCTATAATGTAAAACGAGAAATAATAATGAATATTATGCTATTCGATGAATATCAGATTAGAGTATTCCCTAGCAAGGAGCAAAATTATTCAATTATTTCTCAGGAGGGATGACCATCCACCAACCTGATCCGCCTGGATCACCATTGTTCCACCAAGCGTTCCATACTCCTCCACTTCCAGCCCAGTTGCTTGACTCTTGTGTGCCTGTGAGCGGATCGTTGTAATGAATAATAATTGTATTGTCGTGATTCAGGTCAACAGATATACCTGTTATCACGATAAAATGTGCTTCTGATTGCGGCTCATTCAAGTTAGACAGTACATCTATGATAACTGGTTCGCCATTACGCAGTTTTTGGAGCAACACAGCCAATCCCTGCCCGGAACTGATGACCGTTCCTGTTGAAACATCATCTACATAATTTTTCGCGATCTTCACCATGTTCAATGGGCTGGTGAATGGAGGAAGACCTTCTGTGTAATATCCATGCGCAGTGGCATAATCTATCGCTTCTTGTTCACTGATAGAAGAGTTTGGATGAGCATAGTTATATGTCATTACAATGACTGCTTCGCCACAGGATGTACTCTTAGATTGTCTAATGACAGGGACATTCAAGTTCAAAGGATCATGTTGAATTTGTGAAGTTGAGTAACTCCCCTCTATTTGAGCAAAGCCTGCATACATTAAACTGAAGATGCAGATCAAACCGAATATTTTTAAACTTCCCAGAAATGTTTTTTTCGCTTCCATAGATTAACTAACAATTGACCCTCTTCTCCCGTTAACTTGTCTTGGGATGAGAGAGGGTCAGTTGTCTCTTACAAGGTATGCCACAAGCCTAGAATTCTTTGACTGCTTTCTTGGCAGCCTCTACGGCTTCAGCAGCAAGATCTAATTTTTCAACAAGCATGTCCTGCCCTCTATGTTTCAGATCTTGAGCCTTGCCTGTTACATCCCCTCTGAGATTACCAGCCTTGGATTTGACCTGCGATACAGTATCCTTCACAGTGTCAGTTGTGCGGTCACGCAATTCCGCTGCTTTGTCCCGGATTTCAGCACGTAGTTCTTCCCCAGAGCGAGGTGCAAAGAATAGCATTGTTGTGGCTCCTATCAGTCCTCCAACGAGCATTCCGGTTAAGACGTGTTTCGCCCCATTTCCCACCTGCTGTACCTTTGGATACCCATATTCACTGTTAAGATTTTTCATATTATCTCCTTCTCTAGGCGGTTTTGAGCTACCACCCGCAAAAGTTGCTCTACTTATTGCTAAATGTCTAACGATGAATTATCCACATTGTTATATATTTCCTTTAGAAGGTAGTGGTATGCACATAAGTGACATGGAGTGGGAGATTATCCTGCTTCATAAAACGCATGACCGCACTAAGAGAGCGCTCGACAAAAGGAGTTAATAAGCTAGCAAGGCAACAGCGAAATTTTATACCCCGATGCTAATAAGACCAATGAAGCCATACCGATACAGCCTCATTCCTATCTTCTCTCTGTCAAGGAGGTGGTGCACTAGTTTCAAACTTGGGAAATAATTCCCTCTGAATATCAGAATGATTTTCGCTCAACCCAGCCTGCTTTTCGAGCATTCTTACCGCTGCCTCAACGACCACAGGATCAAACTGAGAGCCTGCATGCTGCCTGATCTCGTTAACGATCTTGGTCAGCTTGAGTGACTTCCGATAAGGACGATCGGAAGACATAGCTTCTATCGCATCTGAAATAGCCACGATTCGCGCCTCAATGCTGATCTGATTGCCCTTCAGCTTATCCGGATAACCATTGCCGTTGAAGAACTCGTGATGATGGCGAATAATTGGAATAAGTGGACGCAACGATGGGCTTTTTCCAACCAATTCCGCGCCCAATATCGCATGACGTTTCATGACTTCATATTCCTCAGTGGTCAACCGTGAAGGTTTTGCAAGTATCTCTGCTGGAATCCCAATTTTGCCAATATCGTGAAGCAAAGCACCCTTCCGAACCAATTCCACTTGCTTGTCATTTAATTTCATGCTTCTAGCAATCTCAGTAGCGTAATAACTTACCCATTTGGAATGACCTAACACATAAGGATCGCGCAGATCGATCACCTCAGAAAGGGTTTCCAGCAAGCCTTCATTGAGCTCAACAATTTCCTCCGAGCTTTTCTTTAAGCTTTGGTTTTTCTCTCGCAATTCAATGACTACTTCTCTGGTGCGACTGATGTATTGTTTTTGGCTGAGACGCAAAAAGATCATGGGTATGACCATTAATAATATTCCAGCGGTCTTATCGTACTTGTATCCTATTATTAAGGTATAGGCAATTAAGCCAATTCCTACATAGTACAACGCCAACCAACTATATTGTTCTTTCCAGATTTGTTGCGCTGGCTGTTTTAGGTCAAAGCTCATTCCAATGGCTATTGACCAGGTGGTTGTCAAATACATGATTACAGCCGACGCCAGGCTGAGAAGAATTTGGTTGAGTGCATACCACTCCAGGAAATCTTTACCAATAGCTAGAATCAAAGCTATGCATAGCGTGCCCGCCAAAATATGGTTACCGAAGTTGAAAAAGAATCGACTGACAGGACTACGATATTTTATCAATAGAGTGACTGCGACTGTCAGGCTTACTACAAAGGTTCCAATTGGCCCAAAGAGCAAGTAACCAACCAGAATTGGAATGGCAGAAGTGGATATCGCCGTTTGCCGAAAATAAAGGTTTACGGAATACCATTCTGACATGGCAATTAGAATAGAAATTACAGACAAACTAATCCACTCTGATGCAGACCCGAAGTGGTTCATTGGAGTTGCGACTTTGTAAATTGCCACAAAAAACACTAACGATATCAAGGTAACCGTACCGATATAAAGATTAACTACCAACTTTGACTGATAAGGTTTATTCGATTTATCGAGTCCGTCCGAAGCCGTCTTTGAACTGGGTTCTATTAATGGATGACCACTGACGGATCGTATGGGCCTCTGTCGAGCCAACTGAGATGAATCTTCCTCAATCGGATCACTGGAGTATTGCGAATTTTCGACGACAGAATTTTGGGCTGATTTGTCGTTATTCTGTACATTTAAAAGGTTTACATATGATTCATTAGCATAAGCAAAAGCGCGATTTCGCCCGTTTAGTTTTGAGCGATAAAGAGCGGTGTCCGCATTATGTATGATTTCATCTGTAGTCTGGCCAAAACTTTCACGACAAGCGATACCGAAGCTCATCGTGGCGCGGATGGGCGAGACACTGGTAGGAACAGTGAACTCTGATTCTTCTATGGCCTTGCGGATATATTCTGCCCTTTCGTGTGCCTGTTGGATAGTTGTTTCAGGAAGTAAAATGGCAAATTCTTCCCCACCAAAGCGCGCCGCTACATCATACTCGCGGACAGACTGCTTCAGAATCTTCGCTACGCCTATAAGTACCTCATCACCTGCAAGATGTCCATACGTATTATTGATATTCCTCAGCAAATCCAGGTCAGCCATAATGATTGCGAGTGGACGATCAAAACGATTCGCGCGATTAAGTTCATTACTAACCTGTTGCTTAAAATATTGATGATTGAAAAGCCCGGTTTTATTATCTATCTCAGTCTGCCGTTCCAATGCAGGAACCCGCAGAGTGCTGTAAATCAAGTAGATTGGAATCAGGAACAACACAAGCGCAAAATGGTTGTACACCCAAACAAATGAAAGACTGGCACCAAAATAAAGTAATGCCAGGTCGAGCGTGATAGGGAAGAAATCGAAAACACCAGACCTTTTAAAGTTCTCACCCCGCGCCAGCCAAACTACAATCCCTACCATTAAATGATTTAACAGGTCAAAAGTTGCCATACTTGCAGCAATTCCCAAAACAGCTTGCCAAGCAACAAGCGCGTTATCAGGATTAATCCAAAAGTAGACAAGCCCAGCAGCTTGCATTACGAGAATGTAGCAACTAGTGTTAAATAGTTGGATAAACCAGGGACGTCTATTCCAAATCAATTCAGCCAGGTTAGATATCACAATCACAAGCATGGCTTCGGGAGCCCCATACAAGGTAAAAGTGAAACCATAAACTAGAAAACTAAAAGTGTAATGGGATCGATTGGTAGTTCCTTCTACTTTCATTATTAGTGCCAGAGAGGCCAGCAAGCATAGAATACCAAGCATCCAGGGATTGCTTAAATTAATTTTGTTCATATGCCAGATAAAAATCGTAATCCCGGCCACATATGTAAGATATAAATATACTTTTGTAGAGAAAGAAAATTCTTTCATCTCATCAATCCTTTTATGATTCTATTAAATCGTTCACTAATTCGATGATGTTCTAAAGAAGCAGGCTATTTGGAAATATGTAGTTCCACATGTGTTGAGTAAATAATGATGTATATTTCACATTATAGTTTTAGAAAGTTGACAATACTATGAAGAAATTGGGACGCTTTGCGAAAGTGCTGAGGAAATCTGTTGGACAGAGAGACATTCTTGTGATTTTTCGTCTGCTTGGTTGATCATCATATCCACAAAGACATTAACAACATTCGCGTCCCATTGTTTGCCGCGTCCTTCTAGCAAAATCTGGATAGCCTGATTGGCAGCTAACGCCTTGCGGTAAGGTCGCTCTGACGTCATCGCATCGAAGCTATCTGCCACTGCAATGATACGGGCACCGAACGGAATCTCATGTTCTTTCAGGCGAGCCGGATATCCCCGTCCATCCCATCTTTCGTGGTGGTGCATAATTATCACCGCGCCACGCGAAAAATCTTTGTACTTCGAGATCAATTCCGCGCCTTTCCGGGAATGAGTCTGCATGAGAGCCATTTCTTCGGGTGAAAGCTTCCCAGGTTTCAGCAATATGCTATCAGGAATGCCAATTTTTCCAATGTCATGCAGGCTTGCCGATATCTCGATGAGTATGGTCTCAGGCCCCGATATTTTGAGCTGAATTAAAATCTGGTGAACAAGATCAGCCACCCGCTTGGAATGACCCCCAGTGTAGACATCTCGCAGATCCACTGTATCAGCCATATCCTTCAAAATCCGAATTGTCTCATATCTCGTTTCCTTGATGTTTTTAAAGGCGATATAAGTAATCGAGATAGGAACAACTAGTAAAACCAATGACCAGATATCTTCATAAGCAACGAGAGTTCCTAGGATCGCAATTAGATATTGGATCACTTCGAGCAAAATACCTTGCTGAACAACCGATTTCAAAATGACGATGAATGGTTCATCATAGATGAAGGATTGAGAGAGGGAAAAAACAACAAAATCGATGAGAAGAAATGAAAAGGCGCATAAAAGAAGTAAGCTTAACCTGGATGTGTGCCAATGCGACCCGGGCAAAGTCAGATGGACTATTTGATAACCTAAAAAGGCTGTAAACATCCATTGTCCTACTGTTGAGGCGATGTCCCTTGGCAGCAATCCACGCTCAACGCGGGCGAGTAGGTAAGCAACCAACAGCCCGACTCCGGTGACAATAATAGCCAGCGGAGCAGAGAGTAAGACTGCCGATAAGAATATCGGCAGATTGATCAAGGATATTTTTGTGCCGCGTAACAAATGAATGGGATAGTGATCTGCCAAAATAATTGCGCCGGCGAATGAAATTGCCAACAAATATTCCCTAGTATATATGTTGGTTACTTTCATGTTACTCAAAGAAAGTGCTAGGGCATACGTTCCCGCTATTACGAGCAGGATCGCAACTGCCCTCTCTCTGACTACCTTCTTAGGCGTTTGTTCCATGATGATGTTTCTACAAACAAATTTGTTTATGAAATATATCAAACAGTATTCTGATAATTACGGTTTGCTGACCGTAACGATTAGATGTTGACCGTTATAACCTGAGGCAGATTTGGCATAGGTTGAGTTCAACTGGGTAGTGGCTACCACCGCAATACTGCCTGTGTTTTGCGTTGTTACTACAGTATCGGTCGTATAGATTTTTGGCGCGCTATCCTGGTACACCTTATACATTTCTTTTGTACCTAGGCCACCTGCCGTATAGGTCACTTTAGTGACTGTGACTCCCGCGGGAACATGCACAATGTAAGTCACGTTCCTGACATTCACTGCGTCAGTGCTGATATCAAGAGTGACATTGATAGTGTCACCATTGGATAACTTAAAAATGGGGTCTGTACGGCACCTGGCTAGCATCGCCGACGCTTGCATAGTAGGTAGCGCGAACATAATTGCAGTCAGAATGAACAGGTAGAAGAGACGATTGATCTTGTACATAAGCAATTTCCTTATTTTGAATCGATGTTTAGTTGCAGAGAACTCATGTAATATTTCAACGAGTCTTGTTATCTTTCTATTTGCTAACCGTTCCAACTGACTGTAGATAGGTGAGTTTGGACCGGAAGAGGCACCCAATACAGAATGACCAGTGCGATGATCACATCAATTAGAAGTGTCATTTTCAGTATATTGATGAACGATTGAAATTCCATGATGTATTCTCCAACGATTTAGAATTTTATGTGCAAACAAAAACATTTGTATCAAGTATTCCAGCCAACATCGGGCTTGACACAAATCACACCCTTTAGGCCCAGGCAAGTTACAACTTGAACACTTTGCACAGAGGTGTTTGCCGTGAAGCATGTAGATCCCTCACTAGAACAAATCTTGCCGGCCGTGACCGTCGGTCCTCCGCTCAAGGCTTGAAACAACATCAATACAAGGACAACAACAATTGAGATTTGGATAAGCTTTTTCATGTATTATTACCTTTTTTCATTGAGCATTTTTGATTTATCAATTCAGCTGTGTAAATCCCATCGGGATTACGGTGCCCAGTAGTCACTATTCCACCCAACCGAATTCCAACCAACGCTATTCCATCCAACTGAATTCCAGCCCACAGAATTCCACCCGACCGAGTTCCAACCCACAGATCCCCAGGTGATCGGCGTAGAGCCAGTCGTGAGTAATTGACTAGCGAGTACACCCGTATTCGCGCTCTGCGTGGTTGTGCCGCGCACTGCCGCGTAGACATCCAGGTAGCCAGCGCCACTCTTGGTCGAGTTGTAACCAGACCACGATTTGTTCGCGGTAGCCGTCAGGCGATATTTGACCTGGTCTGGAGTGAGGTTGGGCTCGTCTTGTAATAAGATTGCGACAGCAGCACTCACCATCGGGGCTGCCATAGATGTCCCCGACATGCGAAAATACTGACCACCTACCTTATTCGAGGGATGTGCATTTGCCAACCCCATGTTCTGGTTCACCAGGCGCGCAACAATATTCGTACCAGGTGCAACGAGATCTGGCTTCTTAACCCCATCGCTCGTCTGTCCATACGCTGAAAACGATGCTATGACATCATCAGAGATGCTATTCGTGCCCTTGTCATCCGTTGCTCCAACCGTGATCACGAATGGGTCGTTCGCCGGGGGATAAATGGCACCACTCCCCTGATTGCCAGCTGAAGCCACAACAACTATCTTGTT